>WNGH01001885.1_pt1 | contig 19691 bp, 19 predicted proteins | sample 5400631 | NCBI WGS metagenome assembly WNGH01 (sample SAMN13153373, study PRJNA577476) | soil metagenome | isolation source: 115 cm soil or saprolite under Garry oak tree replicate 1 | place: USA:California | collected 2016-06-15
CGACCAGGACCGCTCCCGTAACTTCTACCAGTCCGTGTTCGGCGGGAAAGTCCTGCTCGAGCGCGATCCAGTCATCTTGGAGGTAGCGAACGCGCGGCTCATCCTCAACGACGGCGGCGGCCCGACCGACGACAAACCCCACGGTCACCCTCACCACGCCGCCCGACCCCGACCAGGTCAGCGCCTTCCTCAACATCCGCGTCACGGACATCGCCACGGCCTCTAAGATCTGGTCGGCCAGAGGAGCCGAGTTCCTCACCGAGCCCAAAGACCACGGCCGCGAGATCCGCGCATACATCCGCGACCCCGACGGCCACCTCATCGAGGTCGGCCAGACCACCCCCGCGCCAAGCTCGTAAAGCCGTGAGCTCCCAGCCAGACGGAGAACTCCGGACTTGCGCCCGCTGGCGTCAGGCAAAACTTGCGCCGCACAGCGTTCAGCGCGCCCCGGCGGAAATCGCCGACCTGGCTCAGGTCGGCATACAGCCGGGCCCGCTCAGCCTCCAGTCCCGCCAGGTCAGGCTCATCCGGCACCAGCGCCTTCTCTGAGTGGGAACCCAACTCAGAGGACGGCCACACGCAGGCACGATCAAGGACACATACGTTTGTGTCTCACACCCTGACCGCGCTGGCGACGGGAGCCCAGCACGGTCACGCGATCATGACCTACGTGGGCCAGATCTCCGGCGGCCAGGTGCGGCTGCGGGCCGGAACGTTGTACGCGGTGCTAAACCGGCTGGCCGTGGAAGGCCTGGTGGAAGTGGACCGGGAAGAGATCGTGGACGGCCGGCTGCGGCGGTATTACCGGCTTACCCCGGGCGGGACCCGGGCCCTGGCCGCCGAGGCGGACCGGCTGAGCCCTCACGCAGCAGTGGCCGCCCGGCGGCTGCGGCTGCTCGGTGAGCTGGCATGACCGGCCCGGGACGGAGCGCGGAGGAGCCCGGCGGCGTGCCGGACGATCACCTGCGGGCCAGCGATGCGGACCGGGACCGGGCTGCGGCGATGCTGCATGAGCACGGCGCCGCCGGCCAGCTGACGGCTGGGAAGTTCGGCCGGCGGCTGGAGGCCGGGTACCGGCGGCTGCTGGCCCTTTACCCGGCACGGTACCGGCGGGTTCAGCAGGAAGAGATCCTGGCCATGCTGATGACCGCGGCCCGGCCGGGCCAGCGCAGGCCAGGGCTGGCTGATGCCCTGGACCTGGTCGCGGGCGCAGTGCGGGTCCGCTGCCAGCCAGCCCGCCAGGGCGAGCCCTCCTGGCGCCGGGTGCTGGCAGTGGCAGCCGCGGCCACCCTGGCTGGCCTGTTGGCCGGTCTAGCGTTCGCAGCCCGGAACCCGCCGCCACACACCAGCACTGAGCTCGTCGTGATCAGCTCGACTGGTCCTAGCGGAGGGCGGGCCCAGGCCACGGCGACCAGCCGCGCAGTCCTCGAACGGGCCGCCCGCAGGATCGGCCCGGCCCTGTCCGAGCAGGCCCTGCAGCGCGAGGTGCAGGTCAGCCTCGTCACAGACCGGATCCTGCGATTCAGCGTCCGGGCGTTCACGGCACGTCAGGCACTGCGTGCCGTGAAGGCCATCGCCCTCAGCTACCTCACCGAGGTCTACAGACACGCCGACCCCAGGCAGCAGGCCATGGTGTTGGACCCAGCGACCGTCATCCCCTGGAACCTCCTGGTTCGCGGCATTGGTTACCACCGGCGGGACAGGCGTCTTGTGCGGCGCCCTGATCGGAGCGATCGCCGGGCTGGCCGCGAGCCGGACGCCCCGCCGACTGCGACTCACCTGACCCGGTACGCCCGGGCGAAGCTTAAGTCACCGGCAAGCGCCGCCCTCGTGAGAGGCACTCGGCCACGCGATTACTTCACGTCACGAGCCGAGCCAAGCCCGAATGCTCCCAAACTAGCTCCGACCGCCGACTCGGTGCGCCCGGCGATCGCGTTTGCTGATCTGCGCGCTGCGCGCAGAACTTCCAGTTCTGGTCGGGGTCGATCAGCTGGCAGATGGCGGAGGCCGCTGCCGGCGACATGCGGCAAGCAGCGCAAGCCTCGCCCAAGGTGCGCGGCGCCTCGCGCGGCGGCTGGCCGCTGCCAGCTGCGCCAGCGGAATCGCGCCCGCCACGGCCACCGGCAATGTCGCCGAACCCGGCAACGCAGATCGTCATGGCCGTAACGGATACGCGAGCGCCGAATCGGGCGCGTTGCCGGAGAGTCGTGAAACTGAGGGCGGCCGCTCCGATTGCCTGGTTCTGGGCCATGCCCGGTGTTTGCGCGCCCCAAGGTGCTCATACCCTGGCGTGGTCCTGGATGTCCTGCTCGAATTCCGTCACGAGCTCGTGGGTGAGGGTGCGCCGGGTCCTGCCGATGGCGTGCCGGATGTCGCCGGCGGTGACTTCCTGCCCGCCGCCCTCGAACACGACGCGCTCGAACGCCAGCTGCGCCGTCCTGCGCGCGGCGAACTCGATGTCCGCCGGGGTGAACAGCCGTGACTCCTCCACGATCGCGGCCATGTCCAGATCACCATGCGGGATCGTGGTGAGGTAGCGGTCCCGGGCCGACCGGCTCCAGCCGCCGCTCCAGCTCGCCGAGCATCGCGCTGCCGATCCCCGGTGCCGCCACGCGGCAGCCAGGCTGATCCGCATCACCCACGCCCGGTCACCGGCGACCGTCGCGACCGCGACCCCCACCAGCTCGCCCTTGCCGCCATTGAACCCGTTCGCCCGGCCCAGCAGCTCGGCGAGCACCGGAGTCATCGGCACCCCGCGCGCCAGGGTGTGGGCGTGGCCCGCGGTAGGTGGCGAAGGTGTAGTCGCCGCTTCGCATGGCGGCGCCGAAGCCAGCGGCGATCGTCTCCATGCCGAGCGAGAGGTGGCTCGTGCCCTTGACGAGCTGGCGCATGAACAGGTCGTACGCGCGCTTCTCGAACCGCCGCATCTCCTGCATCTTGCGGTAGAGGTCGAGCCGGACCTCGGCGGGCAGGTCAGCGGCATCGTGCCGGTCCTGGCGATCGGGCGGCAGCACGACGTCATGAGCCCCGTACCGATGCGCGCTCAGCGGGAGCATCACGCGGTATCGCCGCCCGGCCCGCCCGCGGCGGCCTGGCCCCGATTGTTGATATGCGACTGGCTGTCGCGCTCCAGTGGCAGCTCTCCGCCGGTCGCGTAGTAGCGCTTGCCGGCCACCAGCAGCTCCTCGGCGGGGAACTTGGTGATCACCTCGGCGCCATCGGCGGTGACGATGACCTCCTCCTCGATCCTGGCAGCGCCCGACCCGTCGGCGGCGGGCCAGTAGGTCTCGAGCGCGAAGACCATGCCCTCCTCCAGCGTCTCTGGATGCTCAAGCGAGGTGAGCCGGCTGAAGATCGGCCGTTCCCAGATGCTCAGCCCGACCCCGTGCCCGTACTGGAGCGCGAAGGCGGCCTCCTCGTCGGCGAAGCCGAACTCCGGCGCCGTGGGCCAGAGGCTGACGATGTCGGCGGTGGTGACGCCGGGCTTGACCAGCTCGATCGACTGGTCGATGTACTCGCGGCAGATCTTGTAGGCATCGCGCTGGGCCGGCGAGGCGCTGCCGACGGCGAACGTGCGGTAATAGCACGTCCGGTAGCCCAGGTAGCTGTGCAAGACGTCGAAGAACGCGGGGTCGCCAGGTCGCAGCAGCCGGTCGGAGAACACGTGCGGGTGCGGCGAGCAGCGTTCGCCGGAAATGGCGTTGACGCCCTCGACATGCTCGGACCCAAGGTCGAAGAGCACCTTGCTGACCAGGCCGACGCATTCGTTCTCCCTGACGCCCGGCCGCAGGAACTCATACAGCTCCTCGTAGGCGGCGTCGACCATGGACGCTGCCTGCGTGAGGAGGCCGATCTCGTCGACCGTCTTGATCCGCCGTGCGGCCAGGAAGATCTGCTGGCCGTCGACGACGGGAATCCCCAGCGCCTGCAGCGCGAACATCACGGGCGGCTCGATGATGTCCACGCCGACGGGCTGGTTCAGCAGGCCGAAGTCGGCGAGCACCTGGTGCACCTTGGCGGCGACGTCCTCGGCCAGCCCGGCGGACGGCGAGATCGCACCGCGCAGCGTGGAGATCCCGGCCCGGGCGCCGTAATGAGGCTCTCCCTGGTCGGTGCCGGCTGCCGCGTGCGCGTCGTCGAGCCACGGGGCGTAGAGCTGGTGGTGGCGCGCGGCCGATCCGAAATCCCAGAGCACGGGGTCACCGCCGCGCGGCAGCAGCGCGAACCGGATCAGCTTGTCCATCGCCCACGTGCCGATGTGCGTGGACGTCATATAGCGGATGTTGTGGAAGTCGAAGGTCAGCACCGCACCGAGGTCAGATCGCGTGAGTTCCGCCTTGAGCCGCTCGAGGCGCCGCTCGCGGAGCCGCGGCATGCTGAGCCGGCTCTCCCAGTCGACATTGCTGACTCCGTAGGTGGGCGAAACCATCAAATCCTCCTGTGTAATGGCGCTAGGGTCCGGCGTCGTCAGGTGAGCCTGGCCACGATCTCCGCGAGCGCGGGGCGCGTGCGCAGATACTCCGCGGACGCGGTCTCGCGCTGCTCCTTGAGGTAGTAGGCGATCTCCACGAGCTCGAGGGCCAGGCCGTCCGGGTCGCTGAAGTAGACCCAGCGCCACCCGGCGAGCGGGCCCTCGTCGACGACGTTGACGTCGGAGTAGAACTTCACGCCCTTCGACTCCAGCTCAGCCTTCTTGGCGTGGACGTCATCGACCCTGAAGCACACGTGCGCAGCGCCCAGGTAGTTGTTGTGGACCGGTGCCGCGCTCGACTCCGGCCGGTTGCGGTACTCGATGAGCTCCATCGTCGAGTACTCGCCGGCCCAGAGCGAGACCTGCCGTAGGACGGCGCCCGGCACTCCGACGCCGGCCTCCAGCGCGGGTCCGACGAACCACGGGGTCGGCTCGTTGGCGAACGGCAGCCCGAGGATGTCGTGGTAGAAGTAAATGGAGCGGTCCAGGTCGCGGACCACCAGCCCGGCATGGTGGATGGCGCGGAGCGTCATGGCTGTCCTTTCCTTGCTTCGGAGCGAGTGCCTGCTGCGCCTACCCGGGGTCGCCCGAGCGGACCAGCACCTTGAGCTGGCTGCCCTGCGGGTCCACCAGGGCGTCGAAGCCCATCGTGACGACGCTGCTCAGCGGGATCTGGCTAGTGACCGCCTTGGCCACCGGGTACTTCCCCAAACGCGACCAGCCGGATGATCCTTGGCCAGTCCGTGATCAGGTAGCACCAGCTGCCGATGAGCGAGAGGTCCTTGGCGGCTAGCGCCATCGCATCGAGCGCGGCCGGCTTGGTATGGAGCCCCGTCTGCACGATGGAGCCGCGGCGCCTGGCATGGGCGACGCAGGTCGCCAGGCCAGGAGACGAACCAGAGCACTCCACCGCGACGTCGACGCCGACTCCCCTCGTCAGGTCGTCAAGCTGCGCGCTGAACCTCTCGGACGCCGGGTCAAGCACCGGCCCGATGTCCATCGCCCTGGCCAGGGCCGCGCGGTTGGGGTTGGGTTCGGCGATCACGACGGTCGCCGCCCCGACTGCACTGGCGTACATGGCCGACAGGATCCCGATCGGCCCGGCGCCGGTGACCAGGACCACGTCGCCGCCGGCGACCCCGGCGCGGTCGACTCCGTAGGCGGCGACCGAGGCCGGCTCGATGACCGCGCCCTCCAGATCGGAGACCTCCGGCGGCAGCACGGCGAGCTGGTACTCCTTGAGGAGCGCGAACTGGGCCAGTCCGCCCGTCTCCGCGCTCAGCCCGGTGCAGGCGAAGCTCAGGCACAGGTGACCGAGCCCGCGGCGGCAGTAGTGACACCGGCCGCAGACGATCGCGGGCATGATCGCCACCCGGTCACCCGCGGCCACGTCCCTGACGCCCGGCCCGGTCTCGACGTGTCATGAGAATCCTTCCTTCTCCGTTAGAACGCTGTGTTACGGACTAAGTGAGAGCGGCAGCATGCGGGCAGGAATCCGGCGCCAGAGCGCTCGCCAGTTGATCGTGTAGAGAGCCACGCCGATGACCAGCGCGGCCGCCTGTACCAGGGTCTGGATGGCGAACGTCACGCCGACGGCCAAGACGAACTGCTCGAGTTGGCTGAGGAACAGTGCGGCGACGGCGCTTGCCAGGAGATGGCCGCGGCCGCCGAGCAGCGAGGTGCCACCGAGCACGACCACGGCGACCGACGGCAGCAGGTAGTTGTCGCCCTCGTATGCCGTGGGCTGCGCGACTATGCCCGCCAGGAGAACTCCGGCCAGGCAGTATAGGATCTGCGCCCAGACGTAGGCGCTGCCACGGTGGCGCCTGACCCGCAGGCCCGTTGCCCACGCCGCCGACGGATTCGCCCCGGTCGCCTCGAACTGCCGCCCGGCCACCGTCAGCTTCACCACGACCGTAGTGACGATCGTCGCGGCGAGCGCGAAGTACACCGCATTCGGGATGCCGAGGGACGTGCCGCCGGCGATGTTGGCCAGCAGCGTGGTCGTGCTGCGCGGGATGCCGCCTGAGATCTCCAGGACGCCGGCATACAGCAGCGCGTTCGTGCCCAGCGTCGCCACGATCGGGTTGATCCCCAGCCGGCCAGTAAGGAAGCCGTTAAGCAGCCCGGCGGCAATCGTCACGCCAAGGGCCACGAGTACAGCGGGCAGCAGCTTGCCGTTGACGCCGCTGGGCTCATGCGTGCAGATCACCGCCGTCAGCGAGATCCCGCCTGGCACCGAAAGGTCGATGCCGCCCTGCTGGACAACGAGTGTCTGCCCGAGGCCGGCGATCGCGAGGACCGCGGCGAACGGAAGCATGCCGGCCAGCGCGCCCTTGCTGATGCTGCTCGGGGCCAGCGTCAGGCTGGCCACGATGAGGGCTAGCAGCGCGACCGTGATCGTGGCCAGGCCACGCGAGATGGTCACCCTCGCCGGCAGCCTCGCCAGGCGCCGCTCAGGACCCGCTGTGGGCATGCCGCCTCCAGGAACCTGATACTCAGCTTGTGGAACGGAAGGACCGTGTGGCCTGCGTGAACAGTGTGTTATGTGGCACTGTACATAGCCAGAAATGTGTTCACTAGAGGTTCAAAACAACGATTCGATCAACGACCGCATCGCCGTGCTGAGACGGTTAGTCAACCTGGCGGGCCGCGAGGGCGCTGCCTAGCCGGCTGATGCCGAGGACGGCGACCTCAGCCACGGCGCGGGTCCACCAGGATCTTGCCCATGGCCGTGCCGGCGACGAGCGGCTCAAGGCCCGCGGCCACAACGTCGTCCAGGGCGACGACTCGGTCCAGGAGCGTCCGCGATAGCGGGCGGCTCGTCAGCACCTGCAGCGCCGCTGGCAGGTCCTGATCGCACACGTGGGCGACCGTGGTGCGGACGCTGACCTCGCGCAGCACCAGGTCGGCGAGGTTGAGCGGCTGCGGCGCCGGGTTCAGGCCGACCAGCACGACAGTCCCGCCCCGCGCGGCCAGCGCGAACGCGCGCTCCGCGGCCCCGGCCGCCCCTGACGTCTCGAAGACCACGTCGGCGCCGTCGGGCAGCAGATCGAGGAGGTCGCCTGCGGTCGTCTCGCGATCGATCAGGTGGGTGCGCGTCGCGCCGAGCGCCGAGGCGACCTCAAGCCGGCGGTCGTCGATGTCGAGGGCGGTGACCGGACCGTCGTGGCCGCTCAGCGCCGCGCAGATGAACGACCCGATGGCGCCTGCGCCGAGGAGGACGACGCTGTCGCCAGGTCGCAGCGCCGAGCGGCGGGCGGCATGGATGCCGACGGCCAGCGGCTGGGCGAGTGCCGCATCGGCGTCCGCGCAGTCGTCGGGGACAGGCAGGCAGACCCTGGCCGGCGCCGCAGCGAACTGGGCCAAGCCCCCGTGCGTGCTGAGCCCGAGTGTGTAGTAACTGGCGCACAGGTTCGTGCGCCCTGCCAGGCACCAGCGGCACCCCCCGCAGGAGACGCCGGCGCCGCACGCGACCCGCCTGGCCAGCATCGAGGGTACGTTGCTGCCGGCCTCGATGACCGTGCCGATGAACTCGTGGCCCAGGATCGTCGGGCCGGCATGCCCGCTGCCCGGGTGCGGACCGCGCAGCGGCACCATCATCGGGCCCTTGGCGAACTCCGTCGCATCGGTGCCGCACAGGCCGTTGTACATCACCTCGATGATGACGTCATCCGGCCCGCAGGTCGGGTCAGGGCGCACTTCGACCCGCAGGTCGTGGCTGTTGTGCAGGACGGCTGCTCGCACGGCATGCTCCAGGGGGCGGTGGCTGCTACAGCGTGGCGAGTGATGTGACATGCACCTTGATCTGTGTCTTGTCGTGCCGCACGGCGCCGATTGCGTCGGCGCCATCGGCCAGCGCGAACGACTTCGTGACCAGCGGCGTCAGGTCCACCTTGGCGCGGGCCAGGAACCGCAAGGTCTGCGGCCAGACCCCTGGTGACCCGATGCTGCCGCGGATCTGCAGCTCCTTGGACTGGATCAGGCCTAGCGCTGCCGGCGCCTTCCCGCCGACGTCGATGCCGATGTACACGCACCTCGCGCGGAACCCGGCCACCTCCAGAGCCTCGGCCATGGCCGCCGGCTTGCCGCTGGCCTCGAAGACTACGCTGGCCGGCTGGCCTGCGGTGTGCTCGCCGATCGCCTCGGCCAGGTCCGGGTCCGCCGGGTCCACGACCGCCTCCGCGCCGAGGCTCAGGGCCAGCGCTCCCCGGTCGGCCTGCGGCTCGGCGACCACGACCCTGGCGCCCTTGCCCGCCGCGGCCGCGACCACGCCCAGGCCGATCGGCCCGGCCGCCAGCACGACCACGGTGTCGCTCGCGTCCAGGTTGTCGGCTCGCACGGTCGCGTAGTAACCGCAGCTGAACGGCTCGACGAGAGCACCCTGGGTCCAGTTCAGGTTGTCGGGCAGCCGGTGCAGCCAGGGCTCCTTCGCGACGAAGAACTCGGCCGCGGCGCCGCTGCTGCTGAAGCCGAAGTGCTCGGCGCCGATCACGCACTCCCCCACCACTCGGTCGCCTGGTGCGAACCGCGTGACCTTGCGGCCGGCCTGCACGACCTCGGCGGCCCACTCATGACCGGGGATCACGGGGTAGCTGAACGGGATGATGTACCGGCCGGAGAGCAACTCGATGTCGGAGTGGCAGATCCCGACGCTGCGGCTGGCGAGCAGCACCTCGTCGTCCTCGATCCGCGGCACGTCGACCTCATTGACCGCGCACCTGCTGTCCCCGAGGAACTGGAGGGCCTTCATACGCAACCTCGCATCAGCGTCGTCGAAGAGCGGGAGCAGGGCAGAGCCTGGCTGGAGGCAGAGCCTGGCTGTGACGTGATCCTGGGGCAGCCCGCCATTGCTGTTCGCCAATACTGAACATGAGCGGTCGCGAAGTCAAGAGGAAGTGCAGCTGATCACGGGCTACGCGTGCTCGTGATGAACGCACCAGATGCCGCGGGCCGGAACCGACCCGAGATTCCGCAGCAAGTGCGGCACCGAGGAGTCCATACCGAGCGCTCCGCCGGCTCGCACCGTGAACACCTCGAAGCCGCAGGTGATCTCCAGCTCGCCCTCCAGCAGGTACCCGAACTCGAAGCCGGTGTGGCGGAGCATATGGTTGTCGTTGGTCGAGCTGCTGCCCGGCGGATAGATGATCTCCATGAAGTCGAGGTAGCGGCCGGTGTTGGGAGCCAGCTGCTCCCAGATCACGCCCGAGTCCATGACCAGCCGCGGCCGGTTGCCCGGATAGGTCGTCGCCCAGTGCGGCCGCGACTCCTGCTGCGGCCAGGCATCCGCGGGCGAGCCCAGGTCCGAGCGGCTGATCGGGCTCGCGCCGTCGGCCGTGTCCGCGGCATCGTCGTGGCGCCGCGCCGCCTGGCCGGCGCTTCGCTTGCCCGCGGCGCGCGGCGCCGGCGTCCCGTCGGCGGGACTCAGATCCTCCTCGAACATCTGGTCGATCGACACTCCGAGCAGCTGCGTCAGCGAGTACAGCGTGACTACCGACGGCTGCGACTTGCCGTTTTCGAGCTGCGAGACGAAGGAGGCGGACACGCCAAGCCGCCTGGCGACCTCGCGCAGCGTCAGCCCGGAGCGCTGCCGCGCCAGCCGCAGCCGCGAGCCGAGATTGACCCCGGCCTCGGCAGAAGGAGCACTCTCGACATCGCTCACGGCCACCAGTATCAACTCCGATCCACGAGACGGCGAACTCGCCAGGACCTGTCTGCGCCCGCATTCGCGGGCAGGGACGGCTACACCAGCACCATTCCCCCGTCAATCATGACAATCTGTCCGGTCATGTAATCGGAGTCCGAGGATGCGAGATATACGGCCGTGCCGACGATATCCGCGGGAACGGCCGGCCGGCCGCGGAGGATGCCAGCGGCGAAGTCGGCCATCGCCTGGCCAGGGCTGGCCGCGTCTCCGATCGAGATCAGGTCCGCGTCGAGCCTGGTCCACAGCGGCGTGTCGACGACGCCGGGGGCGAAGGCATTGCAGGTGATGTCGTGCTCGGCGAGCGCGCGCGACGCCGCCTGGGTGAGCGCGTTCACCGCGAACTTGCTCGCGCAGTAGGGCGCGAAGCTTGGGAAGCCCTGCCGGCCGGCGATGGACGATGTGTTGACGATCTTTCCTGACCGCCGGGGAATCATGCGCCTGGCGCCCTCCTGGATCCCGATCAGCGTCCCGAGCGCATTGACGTCCATGATGGCGCGCCAGTTCTCCTCGGTGACGTCGAGCAGGCGCATCGGCTTGTTGAACCCCGCGTTGTTGAACAGGACGTCCAGCTTGCCCGCGTGGTCGACGAAGGTGTCGAAGGCGGCGGCGACCTCCGGCCGTTTGCTGACGTCGGCTCGCAGCGGCACGGCCTCGAGCGACTGCGCGCGAACCTCGGCACTGACCAGCTGCGCGGCGTCCTCGCTGACGTCCAGGACACCGACGATGGCGCCTTCGCGCGCCAGGCCCATCGCGAAGGCGCGCCCTATTCCGCTTCCGGCGCCGGTGACGATGATGGCCCTGCCGGAAAGTCGACCCACCATGGCGCCCCGCTCCCAGGCATGCTGGTTAACTCTGACTGATCGCCCGCCCCCGTCGGGTCCGGGTTAGCACGACGTTAACCAGTACTTGACGCCTTTGTCTAGGATCACGCACGATAATCGTTGACCGCGGGCACCGCGGTGAGCTGTCAGCACGGCCCGCGACAAGCCCGAGGAGTCGATCATCATGGAGCGCACGGCACTCGTCGTCGGAGTCACCGGAATGGCCGGCCTGAACACCGCGGAGGCCCTGGTCCGCGACCGCTGGCGGGTCGTGGGACTCTCGCGGACGGGGCGCGCCGCGATCCCCGGCGTGCAGCACCTGACCGCCGACGTGCTGGACGCGCAGTCGGTGCAGGACGCCACGCGGGACGCCGGCATCTCGCACGTCTTCTTTACCACCTGGTCGCGGCAGGCAACGGAGGCGGAAAACTGCGGGGTCAACGGCGCGATGCTCGCGAACACGCTCACCGCGCTCGGACACACCTCCGAGCTTGCCCACGTGGTGCTCGTCACCGGGCTCAAGCACTACCTCGGGCCGTTCGAGGCGTACGCGACGAACCCGCCAGAGACTCCGTTCAGGGAAACGCAGGGACGATTGCCCGCCCAGAACTTCTACTACGACCAGGAGGACCTGCTCTTCGCCGAGGCGAAGCGGCAGGGCTTCAGCTGGTCTGTGCACCGGCCGCACACCCTCATCGGCTACGCCCTGGGCAATGCCATGAACATGGGCGTCACGCTGGCGATCTACGGCAGCATCTGCCGCGCGACGGGCGAGCCTTTCGTGTTCCCCGGCAGCCCGGAGCAGCTGAACGGCGTCACCGACATCACCGACGCCCGGCTGCTCGGCCGGCACGTAGTGTGGTCGTCGACCGATCCTGGCGCGCAGAACCAGGCGTTCAACACCGTGAACGGCGACGTCTTCCGGTGGCGCCAGATGTGGCCGCGGCTGGCCGAGGGCCTAGGCGTCGCCCCGGCCGAGTACCCCGGCACGCCTACCCCGCTGGATGGCCGGATGGGTCACGCCGACGAGGTCTGGGCCCGGCTGGTCGCCGAGCACGGTCTCGCACCGTACGCGGCGTCCGATCTCGCGTCATGGTGGCACTCCGACGCCGACCTCGGCCGCAAGGTCGAGACGTTCGCCGACATGTCCAAGAGCCGGGTCCTGGGTTTCGTGGACTACCAGGACTCCACCCGGTCGTTCCTCGACCTGTTCGACCGGCTGCGCGCCGAGCGCATCATCCCCCGGCTGTGATCAGCAGCTGGCCGCGCACCCAGTCGATCTCGCGGGTCACGTACTCGGTGATGTCACCGGTCTTGAGCTGAGCGGGCAATACGTCCCAGGTATAGGTCTCGATCTCAAGATGGTCCGACAGTGGCGACGCCGCGTGCGCGCGCAGGGCCTCCTCGATCCCGGCCCGCGTGGTGCCGAACGGGCCGAGGTCGTCCAGGAACACGGGAACATGGAAATGGGTGCGCCATTCACGGGATCCGCCGGGCCGCGAGTTCCAGGCCTCGATAGCGTCGCCGAGGTTGAGGAAGCGCCTCAGCTTTCCGTCACGCAACTCGGTCGTCTGGCTCAGGTAGATCGTGTCGGTGAACATGCCGAGCTCGGCGACGGTCTCGGCGGTCACCTCAGCCACCCGGAGCGCGGCGGCCTCCTGGAGCTTGAAGATCGGTATCCCGGCGCCGGTCAGGAGCCGGAGAGACTGCGGGATGTCCTCGAATTCCACCGACTGATGGCAGATGTCGAACACCACGCCCAGGTGCCGGCGGACGAGCCCGGCCACCTCTGATACCGGGAGCCCGGTCAGCGACGCCAGCGTGGCGGTCCCCTCGGCGGAATAGATGTGCCGCTCGAAATAGGTCACGGTCTCCTCGGTCGTCTCCAGGAAACAGAACGGCTCAGGTTCCAGCGCGACTTTGACCCTGCGGCCGGTGCGCCGTTCCAACTCGATCAGGTGCGCCACCACCCGCATCAGGTTCCGCGTGAAGGACAGAATGTAGTCCGCACCCGACACGTTCGGCCGGAAGGCCAGCGGCGCCGTCTGGATCGACGGCGCGATACCGGGAGCAGCGATATCGGCCAGGATGTCGGCCACCGCGATCGTGTAACTTGCCCGCTCGGGAACCGCCCAGTCCGGCTCGTAGACCTGCTCCATCACGCGCTGCCCTTTGAACGGCCCATAAGGAAAGGCGTTCACCGTGTAGACGTAAAGGTCCTCTGCGGCCAGGAAGTCCTTCAGCCTGGCGCGCTCCCGCGCGTGCTCGGCCAGGGTCTGCGCCGAGGACGCCGAGAGGCGGAGCGAGACCCCGAACGCGGCGTCCGGGCAGACGATCTCCTTGACCGCGGGCGCGTACGTAACCAGGCTCGCCCACATCTCCGCCCAGGTGTCGCCGGGATGAACCAGGGTCGAGTACGTCAGGTGGCCGAGTCGATCACCGAGGTACATGGATTCTCCCGAGTGCGCTCGTGTCAAGGCAGCCAGCAGCGTCCACGTGCGATCGCCGGGACGACCAGATCGAGCGGCGGAGGCGTGCGTAGTGAGACTTAACTACGTCGGGTGCAAGGGCGTCAAGTGACGGCGAACGGCTCTCGGCCGCCTGAGGACCTACCCAAGCCTCTACTGACCCGATCGCGCGGCCGCCAGACTCGTGCCCGGCGCCGGCCGAGGTGGCCGCAGCGCCTCGCCGGAAGGTTTGATCGCATGATGCCCGCCGTGACGGCAGCTCGTGGCAGGTCGCATGGCCCAGGCCGGCCATGAAAGCTGCCTGCGCGGCCGGCAGGTCGCCGGCGAACGACGCGTGGAAGCGCTCGCGGTCCAAGAACAGGTAGCCGTCGCGGGGCGGCAGGATGGGCGGGACGGGTGCGCCCGGCGGCGGGTTGGCGATGAGGGTGGTGACCGACTCGCCGTTGTCCGGGGCGAGCGCGGCCACGTACGCCAGCGCCGACACCCTGGTGCGTCCGGGCCTCGGTGATGACCGCGCCGCCGTAGGAGTGGCCGACCAGGACGACGTCGCCGTCCAGCTCGTCCAGGACCTGCCGGGTCGCCTCGACGTCGCCTTCCAGCGACTGGGTCGGGTCTTCCAGCCGGGTGTCTTGCGGGGGCGGCCGTTGAGTGCCGCGGCAACCGCGGCGAGGTCGCCGACGCTGTGCCGGCTGAGATCGGTTCCCTTCGGGAAGTACTGGCGCAGGAGTCCGTTTGTGTTCTCGTTGCTGCCGCGCTGCCAGGGGCTGTGCGGGCCGCAGAAGCAGATGTCGAGACCGGAGCCGATGCGCAGCTGCGAGTGGCTGGCCATCTCTGCGCCCTGGTCCCAGGTGAGCGACGCCGTAGCTGCCCGGGCAGGGTCGTTATGCAGGCGGCGACCGCGTCCCGGACGGCCTCCGCCCTGTGCCCGGCGAGCGCGGGGCCGTTCTTGGCCCTGGGCCCGCCGTGGCCTTCCATGGGCGGCAGGTGCAGCAGCATCGTGAACCGCGTGGTGCGCTCGGCCAGGGTGCCGATCGCGGAGCTGTTCAGCCCGAGGATGAGGTCGCCTTCCCAGTGACCGGGCACGGCCCGGTCCTCCGCCTCGGCCGGCCGCTCGCTGATCAGATCTCGGGGCGGGCAAAGCCCTTCCCGCGTCCTCTGGTTGACCCGGCGCCTGGTGGTGCTAGACCTTGCGGTAGCGACGGACCGCCAGGGGGGCGAAGACGGCCAGGATGGCGATGCTCCACAGGATGGTCCAGAGCAGGTTGGTGGCGACGGGGCCGCCTTGGGTGAGGGCCCGCACGGTGTTGGCGGCTCGGGTGATGGGCTGGACGTTGGCGAAGGCCTGCAGCCAGCCGGGCATGGTCTGGATCGAGGTGAAGACGGAGCTGGCGAATACCAGCGGGAAGACGGGCAGGAAGCCGGCGAGCTGCGCGGTCTCCGGGTCGGCGACCGTGAGCCCGATGAGGGCGAACACCCACGACAGGGCGTATCCGAGCAGCAGGGCGACGAAGACGGCGGCCACGGCGGGCAGGAGGCCGTTGTGGAAGCGGAAGCCCACGGCCGTGCCGACGACGATCATCAGCAGGACCACGAAGACGTTGCGGACCAGATCGGCGATGGTTCGTCCGGCGAGTACGGCCGAGCGGGACATGGGCAGCGACCGGAACCGGTCGATGATGCCTTTGCTCATGTCCTCGGACAGGCCGACCGCGGTGGAGGTGGCGCCGAACACGACCGTTTGCACGATGATGCCCGGGATCAGGAAGTCGACGTAGCTGATCCCGGGGACGTGGATGGCGCCGCCGAAGACGTAGCGGAACAGCAGTACGAACATGATCGGCTGGATGGTGGCGAAGACCAGCAGCTCGGGTGTGCGGGCGATGCGGGTCAGGTTGCGGCGGGCGATGACCACGGCGTCGGCGAAGATGGCCGAGCGCGGGAGCCGGACGGGCTCGATCGTGGTCAGCCCCTCTGGTTGCGCTGGCCGCCCGGCGGGGCCGGCCGGGACGGCGGTCATGCGGCGCTCCGTGCAGGCTGGGGTGTGCGGGGTGTGGTCGTAAGCGGCGCGGCGAGGTCGTCGTCGCCGGTGCTGCGCCCGGTGAGCGACAGGAACACGTCGTCGAGCGAGGGCCGCCGCAGTCCCAGGTCCACGGGGACGATCCCGGCGGTGTCCAGGATGCGCAGGGCCGCCATCAGGTCGGGGACCGGGTGGCAGACCGGGATGGTGATCTGTGAGTGCGCCTGGTCGATGGCCGGCGGGCCGCAGCCGATGCCGCGCAGCGCCGCTGTGGCCTGGTCCAGCTCGGCGGCCGGCACCTCTACCGCGATCAGGTCGCTGCCGAGCCGTGCCTTGAGCTCATCGGAGGTGCCTGAGGCGATCACCTTGCCCCGGTCGATGACGACGCTGTGGTTCGCGAGCTGGTCGGCTTCCTCCAGGTACTGGGTGGTGAGCAGCACCGTGGTTCCCTCGGCCACCAGATCACGGATGAATGACCACATGTCGAGCCGTGTGCGGGGATCAAGCCCGGTGGTCGGCTCGTCGAGGATCAGGACCTGGGGCCGGCCGACGAGGCTGGCGCCAAGGTCGAGGCGGCGGCGCATGCCTCCCGAATAGGTCTTCACCGGACGGTCCGCTGCCTCCACCAGCCCCAGACGCTCGAGGGACTCTCCGGCCCGGACCTTGGACAGCTTGGACCCCAGCCGGTAGAGCTGGCCGACCATGACCAGGTTTTCCCGTCCGGTGAGCGTTTCGTCCACCGCCGCGTACTGGCCGGCCAGCCCGATGAGGCTGCGAACGGTGTTCGGATCCTTCTGCACGTCGACGCCGCTGATCCGGGCCCGCCCGGTGTCGGGGGCGAGCAGGGTGGCCAGGATCCGCACCAGGGTGGTCTTGCCTGCCCCGTTCGGGCCGAGCAGGCCCTGCACGGTCCCCGCCGGGACGCTCATGTCCACGCCGGCGAGCGCCTTGGTCTCACCGAAGGACTTGCTGACATCCTCCACGTCGATCATGGCGCCACGACCCGGCGAATTGGTGGTCGTTGTCATGTGAACCTCTCGAATCGGTAAGTCGCGTGATCCCGGCACGGCGGCGTCCTGCACGACCTGAACTCACCAGTCGTCGTCCTTTCCCCGCGACGTCCAGGTCGTGGGTGCGCAGATGCACTCCGCTCCAGGCGGGATACCGCCTCTCCCAGGACTGCCATCCTGCATGATTGTCATGCTAATATACAATCACGGTAGATGGCAAATGGCTAGGATGGCTGGATAATGACGGACACGACCGGCCCCCCGACGCCCACGCCCCTGGGCGAGCGTCCCAGCTTCCTGCTTGCCCAGCTCGGCCTCCACGCCGTCACGCGGTTTGCCGAACGGCTGGCGCCTCTGGGCCTGCACCCCCGGCACTTCGTCCTGCTCGCCCACCTGGCAGGAGGCGACGGGCAGACCCAGCAACAACTCGCCGACACGATGGGCATCCACCGCAACGTCATGGTCGGGCTCGTCGACGACCTCGAAGACCGGGGACTGGTGCAGCGGCGACGCCACCCCGCCGACCGGCGCGCCCACGCGCTTCACCTCACCGAAGCGGCCCGCGATCTGCTCGCCCAAGCCCAGCACGCCGCCGACGAATACGACGCCGAACTGCTCGCCACACTCGACGAAACCGACCAGGCCCGGCTGATCACGCTGCTGCAGCGCGTCGCCGCACACGCCCGACTCCCTGTCGGCGTGCACCCCAACCTGGGACAACGACCCTGTGACGTCGCTCCGGATGCCGCCCGGCCTGCGGCGGTGTGATGGTGGCGAACGGCGTCGCGACCCAGGCTCTGCCAGGACGCAAGAGTCACATGCGTCCGGCAGGTGCGGACTCCGGCCGGGCGGGGTCCGGGGTTCGGTCGTTTCCGGGACGGCCGCGGCATGCCCCTGGCCGGGCTGCTGAACCGTCCCGCAAACCAGTCCGCAACAGCGTGTCGCTCGGCTCTGCACCACCGCTGATTTCGCGCCGGTCACGTTGAGGTCACCGTTTACTATGACGTTCCCATCGGACATCACCTACAAGCTCGCCGCACCCGGCCCGATTTAACTACGATCAAGGTGCAACTGCCGGAGTTCTGGGACTGTAGGGTTCTTCACGCCAGATGCTGCCGCGGCGGTTCCCGAAGCTCTGCTGACTGCCCCGTGGCCATTGGTGCGGCCCGAGGCCACAGCGGCACCATTCAGCTCCGATAGTGCCGCATGCAGCTGGTTCGACGTGGCGGTTACTGGCAGGTCCCTTCGATGACGGCGAGGCTTCTCCGGAGCGGCGACGCGGCCAGGGTCACCAGCAGAGTGGTGAAGGGTGTTCATGGCACCGGCGTCGCCGGCCTCCGCTGCCCGCTGATATCACTGCTGGGCTGGGCCGGGTGGCCCTTGTGACACGCGGCGGCGTCATCAGGACGGCGCGGTGGGCTTTCATGTGCTTCGCGGGATGATACCGATGACGGCGAGAGGTCAATGAGACCCGTCTCTTGGCGTGCTGGCCGCGTTCGGGGCACCTCAGCTGGCGATGGCTTGGCGTCGGTGCATGGGATGTGGCCGCACCGGGCCCTTGTGACCGGCGGGGTTTCGGCGCCGGCGGGCTGGCGCGTGGTCGCGCGGATCGCGGAGCCCGGAAAGCTCGTAAAGATGCAGAGCATCGCGGTAGCAGGCGCGGATGACGCGTGGGCGGCAGGCTTTGCTGCCCGACGGGGCGGAAGGTCCGGTCAGGCTGTGATCGAGCACTGGTCCGGCCGGGCATGGGAGCGGGTCGCGGTGCCGGGCACGGCGCTGACGGCATTTGACCGCGGGCCGGCAGCGCCGTCGCCGGTCGTAGGCGCGTCATCGGCGCGGAACGTGTGGGTGTTCAACCAGCTGACCGGCGCGTGGCTGCGCTGGACCGGCGGCCGGTGGAGCCACGGGCTCCTGCCCGCGCAGACCGGTTCAGTAGCGACGGCAGTCACCTCAGACCTTATGCTGCCCGGTTCGATGGCCACAGGTGGCTGGTGACGCCGCTGCCAAGACTGGCTGACCTGCTGGTATCGGCGGCGAGCGCGGTCCGCCCGGGCGACATCTGGGCGACTTTCGGGTACGGCGGGCAGTTTTCTTCCCGCCGCAGGCGAACGGCGGCGCGCTTGCCCGCTGGAACGGCCGCCGGTGGCGGCTGGAGGCCCTGCCGGCCAGGTTCCGCCGCGACGGCGATCCGACCAGTATCGCGGCACGGACCGACCGCGACGTGTGGGTAGGCGGCAGGATCGCGGGCAGGTCCTTGGACTTGACCGAGGCGGCCGCGCGCTGGAATGGGTCGGCCTGGCGGGTCGCGCCGGTGCCGGTTGCGTCGTCCAAGGCAGACTGCGTACTCCGGAGCATCGTGCCCGACCGTGCAGGCCTGCTGGCCCTCGGCGAGTGCTTCAGCAGTCTGAACCCCGGCCACGTCTGGTCCCGGCTGTGGAAGCTCTCGGCCGGCACCTGGGCGGGCCCGTCCCGGCCACGCCTGGCCGGGACGGAGCCAGTCTTCACCGACCTAGCATCCGCAGAGCGCGCAGGACTGGCGTGGGCGGCCGGGTACGCTGAAAATATTGGAGTTATCGCTCTGTCCGGGCCGGCTCCCAGGTGAGCTGAGCCAGAGGATGTCATCGTCGTGAGCGTGGGAAAGGCGCCAGGTCCTCGTATGCGTCGCCCGCCGAAGTTGCTGGTCTGGGCGGCCGGGCTGGTCGGCGTGGTCGCCCTGTCGGCAGGCGGCTATCTGGTCTGGGCCGCGATCGCGGGCGGCCTGCCAACCTCGGTGCCGCCCTGCTCCCGGCCGCTGCGGGTGCACGGCCACGCGACCAGCGAGCAGGCCGGCCTGATCCGCTGCTACCTGCGGGCGCTCGCCCACCACGACGCCGGCGCCCTGGAGGCTCTGGCCTACACCACCGCCGGGCCGGTCCGCATCACGCCGGCCGACTTCAGGCACGCCACTGACGCCCGGGCCGGGACGGCGTCGGCGACCTTCACACTGCTCGAGAATGACTACATCTTCGCGGTCAGGATCGTGTTCGCCGATCACGCGACAGAGACGGTAGGGATGGCACAGGAGGCCACCCCCGGTTTGTCGGCACCCTGGCGCCTGGAGATCGGCACGGTCATGGAGCGTACTGGCGGGCCGCCACCCGCCAAACCAAGCCCGGGATGATGACACGGCATCGCCTTGCCGCCATCAGAATGCCCAG
>WNGH01001887.1_pt1 | contig 19685 bp, 18 predicted proteins | sample 5400631 | NCBI WGS metagenome assembly WNGH01 (sample SAMN13153373, study PRJNA577476) | soil metagenome | isolation source: 115 cm soil or saprolite under Garry oak tree replicate 1 | place: USA:California | collected 2016-06-15
CGGATTCCGATACCGTCTCGATTGGAGCCACCCACAGGTGGTTTGCCCCGGGGGCGTTGATCGTCACCGCAACGTTTTGCCACTCGTCCACGACGCGTAGATGCGAACCTTTCACGATTCCACTCCAGGCAAGTTCGTGCCGGTTTCCAGAGAACTCGAAATAGCGGTCGGGAACATCCGGCGCGAGCAGGTTTAACACGACCTCGAGACCCACCATGAAATGCAACGGCGCCGCGTTTTCATCCACACGGGATTCCGAGGCGGATCGCTCAAGCTCGAGACGGCAAGCAACATCAGAGCCTTTTTTGCGCCAACCGAACTGGAAGGCTTTTACCACGCGCAGCTTGTCCCCCGGACTACCTCCGGGAATCCCATGACAAAGTGGGGCTTCCAGCGAAAGCTTTATGTCGTGCGGTGTCGTCTCCTCGATTTGGTAGTCGCCTCCCGCGAATGTCGCACTCTCTACAAGTTGAAGCGTTTCATAGTCCGCGTGAGATTTCCCGGTAGAGAATAGCAAAAGCCGAAATGTGTGACGCGGCCACCGGTCATATCGCAATCGATGTTCGAGTCCTTCCTCTTTGGCAAGCGTCTGATCATGAATGGAAGCGACGCGTCCCGTAGCCTGTGTCACATTCCGCAAGCGGTCGTGGTAGGCCTCGACACGCCTCTGAAGGGAATTGATCAGTGTTACCGCGCTTGGGCGAAAGTCGAGCGCCGCAAGCGTTCCGCCGCCTGACGGCTTGATCAACGCCGCGAACTTAGGCGACGTAATCTCGATTTCTTCCATTCCGTCGGCGTCGAAATCGAGCCGATCGATCGACTGATACCGTTTCGCGCCATTTCGCATCATGTCGGCGAATGTTTCTGCCTGCACGAGCTCGCGCCACAACGCCGTCCGCAAATGTGGCGCATAGAGCCCGCCGAAAACCCCGTGCCAGTAAGCGTCGTTGCATTGCGCGCGGAGCAAGTGTGTCCTCGCTTTGGGGCGGTCCGCAGCTCGCTTCACATTTCTTCTCGCGCCTTTGTGGTCTTCGTTCAGCAGCTTCGAGGAGACCCGCAGCATCTTTTTATGCAGCAGATTTGCTTCCGCGTACTTGCTGAAGAAGCCGCGCCAGAAACCGCCGCGCAGAAACCGCCGCAGGTCCGGACGCCCGGCGAACTCTTCCTGCAGGCTGTGAAACTTCTTGCGCACCTCGGTGGGGAGGACCCATTCCATCATCTCCGTGTAAGAGGCGGTAGGCAGATCCACGCGGCCGAGTGGCGCGCGCCCAGCCAGGGCTTCGCCGGGGGGAATGATCTCCAGCCATTCCTGATTGGCCTCCAGCGCCGTGAAGAAATTCTCGAGCCACCCGTCACGGAAGCAATGCTCCCAGGTGTGCGGCCAGCCGCCGAATTTCTCCATATCGTCGCCCATCGAGGCCATTGCGCCGGGATGCTCGGCAGCCGCCCCGTGCAGGAAGGCGATGGAATCGTCCACGCTCCCAAACGGCAGCAGGTAGCGCAATTGCTGCAGCCCGGGGATCACTTTCACAGTGCGGCCGCGCTCTTCGCAAACGTAGTAGCCATACAGTTCCGCCAATTCGCGGCCCGCCGTAAGAAAATGGCTGTCGTCCACAAGCGTGTATTCCACGCCTGCTTCAGCCAGCGCGGCCGGCAATTGCGGCTCCCACACGCGCTCGGCCAGCCAGGCGCCGCCCGGACGCTTCCCAAAATGCTCCGCAATGAAATCGCTCAACCGGCGGATCTGTTCGATTTGATCCTCCGGCGGAATTGTGATCAAAATTGGCTCGTAGAATCCGCCGCCCACCACTTCCACCTGGCCGCGAGCGGCAAGCGCCCCGATCTGATCGAGGTATTCGGGATGGCGTTCGGCAAGCCATTCGAGCAGGGAGCCGGAATAGTGAAGCCCCATGCGCACGAGCGGATGCCGGGCCAGGCAGTTCACAAATGGTAAATATGAGCGCGCGTAGGTGTGTTGCATGACTTCATCAAAATTGCCGACGGGCTGGTGCGCGTGGATGAGGAGAACCAAGTTGAATTTCGGCAAGGGCGGACCTCGCGTTCAGGCAGCCAGGTATGATAGCGCGGGTGGCGCCCCTGAGCGAAATCCAAATCCGCTATCGTCACCATTACAATGTCCCCGGCCGCTGGCATCTCTGGACCAATCCCGAATTTGCTATGATGCCGTGCTCCCTACCGTTCGCGCGCCGGCGAGCAGAGAGGGTTCATGAATTCTCACGACAAAGACCGGCTTTTTCGGAAAGGGCTTGTAGCATTCAATTCCGGGCATTTCTACGACGCCCATGAAAATTGGGAGGAAGTCTGGCTCGAAACCCTCGATCCGGAAAAGATGTTCCTGCAAGGCTTGATACAGGTCGCAGCGGCATTCCACCACTATTCGAGAGCGAACCGCCAGGGCACTCAGAATCTACTTCAGGCTGGGCTCGCAAAGATCGAGCGATTTCCACACGCTCACAGAGGGCTGGAACTCGAGCCTTTGCGCGTAGCGGTCCGCCGGTGGCTTGCGGCGCTGGAGGGCGGAGAAGATCCGGCAAAGGAGGAAATCCCCCGCATTGAATGCTGCGCCGAAGGCCAGAGCCCCGAATGAGCCAAGTTGCACCCCGTAAGGTTGGGGAGCAATTTTCAAACGCCGGAGAAAGACCCGGGGTCTCAAGACCCGGGCTACAGCATTCGGACATGCGATGGTGCGTTGTCGTAGCCCGCGTCTTTAGACGCGGGGGGTTTTGCTTGGTCTCCAGGGGAAAATCAGGCCGGCGAGACTATGTAACAAGTTTTGGTCAAAAAAGCTTCGGCAGGAATCGCGGCTTCGACCCCATGGCCGCGCGATAGGCAAGATCGGCCATCAGAACGCTGTCTTCCACACGCAGCCTTCGCCGTAGAATCTCCAGGTTCGCGAGTGTCCCTGCCAGCGCCGTGATCCAGGCCGTGTGTATCATGGGCAGCGCAAACAATTCAATCACTACGGCGACGTAATTGGGATGCCGCACCCACCGGTATGGACCTGACGCCACCACGCCGACGCGAGACGACGCCATCACTTCCACGTTCCAGTGTCCCGCCAAGGTTCGGATCACCCACCACCGCAGCGCAGTCGCGAAAACGAATAACGCTGCCATCGCAATTGCCAGATATGGAATCAGCGGCCGGTGGAGCACCATCACCTCGGCCGCCGCGCACGCCAAAATACCGGCGTGCGTGAACACCATCCACCGAAAATGCGGCTCGGCAATCTTACGAACACCCAGTTTTTCAAGATTCCGTTGGTTGCGGCGTGAAATCCGCAATTCCACAAGCCGCGCGAGGCCCACCAGCGCCAGCAAGCCAAGATACGCGGGGGTCATGGCCACTGCAGCAGGATCATCTCAGCCGTGAATCCCGGCCCGAAAGCCATGAGCAGGCCGTAGCTCCCCGGCGGCATCTCGCGCTTGGACAACCACTCCTGCAGGATGAACAGCACACTGGCGCTCGAGAGATTGCCAAAGCGGCGCAGTACATCCCAGGAAAATTCCGTGTCGGTGTGCGTGAGATCCAGCTCCGCTTCCATGAAGGAGAGCAGCTTCTGCCCGCCCGGATGGAGAATAAACGCGGAAATATCCTCCCGCCGCAACCCCTGAGAGGCAAGAAAACTCTCCACGAGTCCCCTGATTCTCTCGCGAATCAATTGCGGGACATCCTTAGAAAGCACGATATGAAATCCGGAATCGCGCAGGTCAAATCCCATAGCGTCAAGCGAATCGGGAAACAGATAGCATTCTGAGGCGAGAATGCGAGGTCCGGCAGCTTCCCGGCCAGTGACTACCACGCCTGCCGCGCCATCACCAAATAGAACCGCTGAAATCAAGTTCGCCTGGGAGAAATCCTTGCGCTGAAAGGTCAGCGTGGGCAGCTCAACAGCCACCAACAACGCCGTGCGGTCCGGGAATGCGCGGAGATACTCCCTGGCATGCGCGAGTCCGGCAGCGCCCGCCGCGCACCCGAGCTCCGTAATGGGAAGCCGGCGGACATCCGTGCGAAATCCCATCTCCGTGGCCAGGTAGGCATCGAGCGATGGAATCATTACGCCCGTGCACGATACCGTCATCAGCAGATCCACGTCCGAGGGTGCCATTTCGGCTTTGGCCAGCGAATCTGCCGCCACTTGTAATCCTAGTTCGAAGGACTTCTCACGGTATTCGTTGTTGATCTGCGCCAGAGGACGCGGCTCGATGATGTATTCCACGGGGAATACGCTGTGGCGCTGGTCAATCTGCGAGTTGTCGATGACGGTATGGATTGCTTCGAGCCGTTTGCCATCCAGCGAAAACACGTCGCCAATGCGCTGTTTCACGATGTCGCGCGTCAGCAGATATGGCGGAACGGCCGTAGCGGTCCCTGCAATCGTCGCCACTGCAATGGCGCCTTCGGGTTCGGCATGAAATTCCGATCCCGGCTTGACGCCCAACGCCCGCCCTATTTCCTCATGCTTGTGTGATCGCGTGGAGGACAAGATGCAACTCCCTTCGACGGGACGAATGTTTACGGCGGGGGCCGAGAATCAAATTACCCGGGTTCGATGCAGATTCTCACAACGGGGTGGCAAAAGAAACCAAGAAGATGGGATTGTCGGAAATTCCGGATCAAAGCTGCGTCTCCGCCCAGCACAATAAAAATGCGGCGTCCCACTGGAAATGGGGACGCCGCACGAGGACCTTCCAACACAATTTCGCTGTTTTCGGCCGTCCGGGATCAGGCTTTCTTCGTGTACCAGTCCGCATTGATCGGTGTAAAGTGGGCCCACTTCTCCGGAAGGTCTTCGAGCGCGAAGATTGCCGTCACGGGACAAACAGGAACGCAGGCGCCGCAGTCAATGCACTCCACCGGGCTAATGTAAAGTTGCGGCTCCGATTCAAAGGTGGGCTCATCTTTTCGCGGGTGGATGCAATCCACCGGGCAAACATCCACGCACGCGGTGTCCTTGGTTCCGATACAAGGCTCAGCAATTACGTACGCCATCGCGACTCTCCTTCCAAGGGTATCTGAGGCTCAAATTATCACAAAGAATGTGTCTCCAAGCCAAATTGAAAAGATCGGTTTATATCACCAAACGCGGGGCCGCACAAGCCGCTTTTCCTCTCCGCGAAATTATACCACGTCCGGATCATGCAACCTCAACGCCAGTCCTGGGCCAAATTTGAATCGTCGCGCCGTACTAGCTACAATAATACGCCAACCACCGGGAAGCGCGAAAAACGAGGTGATTCCCATGCTTCGAACCGCCGGCAACAGAATCACGTGGCTCGGACATTCTACAATTCAAATCACGACCTCGAACGGCAAAATCATCTTGATTGACCCCTGGGTAGAAGAAAATCCATCGTTTCCGGTGTCGATGAAGAACTTCCCGCGCATTGACCTGATTCTGGCGACGCACGGACACTGCGATCACACGGGGGACGTGATTCCCCTGGCGCTCGCGTACAATGCATCGGTTGTGGCCATTTTTGAGCTCGCTCTGTGGTTTGGATCAAAAGGCGTCGTGAACATCCTGCCGATGGGCAAAGGCGGCACGCAGCATATCGGCGAGGTCGATATCACCATGGTCCACGCTGTCCATTCGAGCAGCGTCAATGATGACGGCAAGAGACTGTATACCGGTGAAGCGGCGGGCCTGGTCGTACGGCTTCCCGGCGGCTTTGTGCTGTACCATGCAGGTGACACAGCCGTCTTTGGCGACATGAAAATCATCGGCGAACTCTACAAACCCGACCTGGTCTGCCTGCCTATCGGTGGCCACTTCACAATGGATCCGCGCGAAGCGGCCTACGCGATTCGCCTGCTCGGCGTCAACCACATCCTCCCCATTCACTATGGAACCTTCCCTGTGCAGACAGGAACCCCTGAGGCGCTTCGCGAGCTTACACAGGACATCGCCGGGCTCGAAATTCACGCGCTCAAGCCGGGTGAGTCCCTCGGGGAATCCGAAAGGGCTGCGGCACGTTAGGACGGCTAACTCGTTCCCTCGATCGCGAGAACGGCGGCGCCTTCGAGGTTTCTTCCTCTTAGCTGATCCAGCGCATCGTTCGCCTGTTCGAGCGCAAACAGTTGCGTCGTCGTGCGCACGGGAACCTTGGGCGCAATCTTCATGAACTCCATGGCGTCCTTGCGAGTCAAGTTGGCCACGGAGCAAATCGTTCTCTCGCCCCACAGCAATTCATACGGAAACGACGGCAGGTCGCTCATGTGGATGCCGCCGCACACGACCGTGCCGCCTTTTCGAACCACGGCAAGAGCAACGGGCACCAGCGCCCCAACGGGCGCAAAAATAATTGCGGCGTCCAACTCTGCCGGCGGACGCTCGTCCGAGCCTCCTGCCCAAGACGCTCCAAGGCGCATGGCAAACTGTTGCGCTCGATCGTCACCAGGTCGCGTGAAGGCGTATACGCTGCGCCCTTGATACACGGCTACTTGAGCGACAATGTGGGCCGCTCCTCCGAATCCGAATATCCCCAGACGCTTTCCTTCTCCTGCCCGGACCAGAGAACGGTATCCAATCAAACCTGCGCAGAGCAGCGGTGCGGCCTCGACGTCCGAGTATCCATCGGGGATGGGGACACAGAAGCGCTCATCTGCAACGGTGAATTCGGCGTACCCTCCATCAATCGTGTACCCGGTGAAGCGGGCCTGCTCGCACAAATTCTCATTGCCCGCCAAGCAATAGGAACATTGCCCGCACGTCCAGCCAAGCCAGGGCACGCCGACACGGTCTCCCACAGAAAACCGCGTAGCGCCAGCGGCCGCCAGAGCCACTCGACCCACAATTTCATGACCGATGATCAGTGGAAACTTCGGGTCAGGCAATTCGCCGTCCACAATGTGCAGATCCGTCCGGCAAACAGCGCAGGCGCGGACTTTCAACAAAACCTCGCCGGCGGCAGGCTGTGGCACGGGACATTCGCGGAGCGCAAGTGGATTCCCCGCTTTCTCAAGCACCATCGCACGCATGGTTTGCTCTTGGCTCATCGGCAAAGCAATTCAGAATCTCTTTTATTCGGGCGCCGCTGTCCCACGGAAAAAATTCCTAGCAAAAAAGACTAAATTGGCGGGGCGCTCGGCCAACCGCCGCATGAAGTACGGAAACCAGTCCTGCCCAAACGGAATGTAGACGCGCACGCGGTAGCCTTCGCGCACGAGGCGGCTCTGCAGATCCGTGCGGATCCCGTAGAGCATCTGGAATTCGAACTTGTCCTTGGTAATGCCGCGCTCGGCGGCAAACCGGATGGTTGCCTCGATCATGTTCGGATCGTGTGTTGCCAGGGCGTGATAAATGCCGCTTGGCAGGAGTAGCTGCATCAGTTTGACGTAGTTGGCATCCACATCTTTCTTGCGGGGAAATGCAATTTGTGAAGGCTCGTTGTAGGCGCCTTTCACCAGGCGGATGCGGCAGCCGATGCTCAGCAAATCCTGGATGTCTTTTTTGCTGCGGTAAAGATACGCCTGAATCACGGTTCCCACGGCATCGGTTTCCGCGCGCGCCTGCTTGACGATGCGCAGGGTTCGATCCGTGTATGGCGATCCCTCCATATCGACGCGCGCGAAATTTCGCAGCGCCGAGGCGCGCTCCGTGACAATCCGCAACTGTTCCGCGCAAAAATCATCGCCGAGATCGAGCCCGAGATGCGTCAGCTTGAGGGATACATTCGCGTCGAGGTTTTCCGCGGCGATCCGGTCGAGGGCGTCCGTATACGCCTGGCGCGCGCGCTCCGCGTCTTCACGGCTGAGCACGTTTTCTCCGAGCTGATCCAGACTTGCCGTCATCCCGGCGCGGTTCGATCGGCGCGCGGCTTCGACCGCAGGGGCGAGATCCTCTCCGGGGACAAACCTTTGCGCCAGGCGGCGCGTCGTGCCATTGGAAGTGATCCAGCGGCGGAGGCGGGAGCTTTTGGCGAGTTCAAGCAGCAGCGCGCGCAACATCAGATTTTGCGCCAGGCGACGCCGGGGAAATCGCTGGACGGCGTCAGACGTTTTTGTGGGCGTCGAGAAATTTTTCCGCGTCGATCGCGGCCATGCAGCCTGAGCCGGCCGCCGTTACCGCTTGGCGGTAATGGTGATCCTGTACGTCGCCAGCGGCGAACACACCAGGCACGTTGGTCTGGCTGCCATGATGCGTGACCAAGTATCCATTTTCGTCCATGTCCAGCTTGCCGCGAAAGCTCTTCGTGTTCGGTTCATGGCCGATGGCGATGAAGACGCCTTCCACGGGCAAGGTCGTGATTTCGTTCGTTTGCGTGTTGCGCAGCGTCACATTTTCGACCCCGCCCTTTGCGACATCCGAAATTTCCTGGACCACAACCGGAGTGACAAGCCGGATCTTCTCGTTGCTGCGCGCACGGTCCAGCATGATTTTCGACGCGCGAAATTCCGGCCGCCGGTGCAACACGTTTACACGGCTCGCAAATTTGGATAAGAAGTTCGCCTCCTCCATGGCCGTATCACCTCCGCCGACGACCGCGATTTCCTTCCCCCGAAAAAAATACCCGTCACATGTCGCGCAGGTCGATACCCCGTACCCGACCAGTTTGCGCTCGGACTCGAGGCCGATCATGCGCGCTGACGCGCCCGACGCGATAATCAGCGCGCGGGTTTCAAACACGCCGTCCCCCGTCGCAATCTTGAAGGGCCTCTTGCTCAAATCCACGTCGGTGATGGCGCCGGCTTTGAATTCCGCACCGAATCGCGCCGCCTGCTTGCGCATGTTCTCGATCAGGTCCGGGCCCAGAATGCCATCGGGGAAACCAGGAAAATTTTCTACCATGGTCGTAAGCGAAAGCTGGCCGCCAGGCTCGAAGCCGTCGATCACGAGTGGTTTGAGGTTGCCGCGCCCGGCATAAATGGCGGCCGTCAATCCGGCGCAGCCGCTGCCGATGATGATGACATCGTTCAATGGGTGTTCCCCCTGCCCGTCATTGGATTCATCGACACAGCTTTACGATGCAACATGCAAAGCAGAGAAGTTTAACACGAGGGGCCAGGTATTCCATGTCTCCCCGCAGAACCATTCAACTTTACAAATATTTAGACGGCATAACGGACACTTGCGCGGGCTACTTACCGGGGTGGCGCAAAAAAATTCAGGCCTAGACGCAACGCGCTGCGGTCAAGCGTGCCGTTCCCGCTCGGCCAAGACCTCCTCGGCAGCGTGAAATGCGGAATTCGCAGCCGGGACGCCGCAATAGACCGCCGCTTGCAAAAGCAATTCCTTGATTTGGTCACGCGTTACGCCGTTATTTGCCGCGCCACGAAGATGCAGCCGGAATTCGTCGCCGCGGTTCAGAGCGATTAACATGGCCAGCGTGATCAGGCTTCGCGTATGCCGTGGCAGACCCGGCCGGGTCCACATCTCGCCCCAGGCATACCGCGTGACCAAATCCTGGAACTCTTCGGTGAACGAATCGCTCTTCTCGATCGACCGGTTCACATGCTTGTCGCCGAGGACGGCACGCCGGACTTCCAATCCTTTTGCATACCTTTCACGATCATCCATCGGCTCTTCTCCTATTTGGGTTTACCAAGAAATTGCAAGACTTCCGCCGAAAATCGCTGCGGCATCTCCACATTCGACAGGTGCGCCGTATCGAGCTCGACATATTTTGAATCAGGGATGCGTTCTGCCAAATGCCGGCCGCCTTCCGGCGGCGTTGCTTTGTCCTGCGTGCCCGCAATCACGAGCGTCCGGGGCCGAATCTTTGAAATTTCACCCCGCAAGTCGGCGTCGCGGATCGCTGCGCATGTCGCCGCGTAGCTGTCGGGGCGTGTCGTTTCGAGTATTTTTCGAAAGCGATCCACCGTGCCTGGCTCACGCTCATGAAAAGGCGGAGTAAACCAGCGCTCGAGAATGCCCGTTGAAATCGACGGAATTCCTCCTTTATTCACGGCGTCGATGCGCGCGTTCCAGCCTTCGACGGTTCCAATGTGAGCTGCCGTGTTGCATAACACAAGTTTGTCCAGCAGCCTGGCGGCGTTGAGGCCCAGCCACTGGCCGACGAGCCCGCCAACCGACAGTCCACAAAAGGAAACAGTCGCGATCCCCAGATGATCGAGCAATCCGACGACATCCTGACCGAGCCTATCGACCCTAAATCCGCCGCCGGCAAACGTGGACGCGCCATGCCCATAACTGTCGTAGCGCAGAACACGGTAATGTTCCGTGAACGCGGGCACTTGCGCGTCCCACATGGAAAGGTCGGTGCCCAGAGAATTCGACAGCGCCAGGACCGGCGATTCGTCATTGCCATCCAAACGATAGTGAATCTGGCCGCCTTCCACGGGTGCGAATGGCATGTCTCTATTCTCGTTCAGCCATCTCGATCTCGATTGGGGTAGTCGGATGGAATTTCAAGATTTGTGGGTCGTGCCTTTAGGCACGGCATAGAGGCTACCTTTCCTTCAGGGGTTTTAACCCCTGAAGACCCGCAACCAGGTTTTTCCGCAGCCTGTCAGAGATCGAAGAAGACAGTCTCTTCTTCGCCGCCCAAGATGACGTTCCATTCGAGTACGGCCCCGTCCCCAGAAACGCTTTTCGCAACCAACGTAGCGCGGCGGTCGCTCTCCATCAGCCGCAGGACAGGATCTTCCGCATTCGCCGGTTCGTCCGGGAAGTAGATTCGGGTTACGGCGCGCTGCAGCAGGCCAGGCATAAAAACGGAAACATTAATGTGCGGAGCCTGCAGGACTCCCCCCAGCCCCGGCACTCTTCCGGGCTTGATTGTCGTCAAAGAGAACGCCCCGCTGGCATCGGTCACTACACGGCCAAATCCCAGAAAGCCCTTCCGCAAAGGCTTATCCTGCGTGTCCGCGGGATGGGCGTATTTCCCGTGAGCATTCGCTTGCCACGTTTCGATCATCGCATCGGGAATCGGCTTATGATCCGCGTCCAGAACGCGGCCTCGAATCGTAATCCCCTCAGGCCCGGCGCCAGGGCCAGCAACGTCCGGGATCAGCATTCGGTCGAGGATGATATGGAAGAACGGTCCGACGGGCTGATTCCCTGTGGCGATCAGCTTCATCGCCTGTTCTCCATGGGGGTTTCGTTCCGCCCTCGCAGCACGATATCAAAACGATATCCGTTGGCCTGATCCGGGACCGTGGTTTCCCAATTGAAGTTTGCCACCAAAAGTTTCCGCGCATTTTCATCCGGGATAGAATTGTAGATGGGATCAAACGGGAGGAGCGGATCTCCGGGGAAATACATCTGCGTGATGAGCCGGGTCGCAAATGCGGGGCCGAACAAAGAAAAATGGATATGCGAAGGGCGCCAGGCGTTGTGGTGATTTTCCCATGGATAGGGGCCGGGCTTGATCGTCTTGAATCTGTAACGCCCTTCGGGATCGGTCATCACCCGCCCATACCCATTAAAATGCGGATCGAGCGGAGAATGGGGCTGGTCCATCCTGTGCCGGTAGCGTCCTCCAGCGTTGGCTTGCCAGATTTCCAACATCGTGTGAGCAACCGGGCGACCGTCCTCATCCAGAACGCGCCCGCTCATTATGATCCTTGAACCGATCGCCTCGCCGCCGTTTGCTATGGTTAGATCCTCATCCCCGGCGATGAGCGAATCGCGCCCAAAGTCCGGCCCTGTCACCTCCGAAAGCGAATGAGGCAACAAGATCAGCGGCTTCGAGGGCGCACGCCTCAACGAGGACCGGTAAGAAGGGAAAGCGTAAGGAGGTTGAGTTCCCGGCTCGGGCCGGCGGTATCCAGGCGCATCAAGAACCGTGCCGGTACTCATTCGGATTGCTCCCTTTTCTGGAGGCGGCGCAACACTGCTTCCATACCTGAGATTTCCGCCATACAAGCTTCCCGCCGGAAGAAATTATCACGCTTCTCCCGCCCCTCCAAGCGCGGCGATCCGAGCTTTCAGGGCCCATTTCGCAGTATGTGCCCGAAATTGTGTCGCTGTGGAATTGCGAGAGCGAGTGCGCCGCAAATCGCCATGCCCGCAACGAAAATCTTGTGAATTGCGATCCACATCTGTGTGACACTTGAATGACCGCGGCAAATATCTTGACTAGACCTCCACTATCCCAGATTATCCGCCGTGCCGCGCACTGGCGCTGTCCCAATTGCGGCCGCGGGCGGCTGTTCCGCGGGGTGTTCCGCATGCTTCCCCGCTGCCAGGAATGCGGGCTTTCGTATTTTCCAGAGCAGGGATACTACGTCGGCGCAATGATTATCAACTACGCTGCCACCACGGCATGCGTCGTGACAATTTTCCTGCTGTCGCTGTTGTTTCCTGATTTCACGCGATTTTCAACCAATCTGAAAATTCTACTTTGGATGGCTTTCGCGATCGCCTTGTCCTTATCGCTGGTGCGGCACGCTTATAGCTTCTGGCTGGGACTTGACTTCTGGATAAAACCAAGGGATCCGGATGCGGCTGCCAATTAGCACTCTGAACGGTTTTGAAGTTACGGGGGCCCTTCGCTGGCTGTTGCGAGCTTGGACGTTCTTGTGAGCAGAATTCGTACCGGATTGCGCGCGTCTAATTGCCTCACAAAGCGGTCCAGTTAGAAATTCGTCTTTCCCGCGGCGAACACCATGCGTCCCCCGACGTACGTAGCTAATGGGTGCGTTGAAAGAATCTGGTCGTCCGGAACGGTCATGATGTCTTGTGACAGAATCACAAAATCAGCGAGCTTGCCGGCTTCGATCGAGCCTTTTACTTTTTCTTCGAAGGTTGCGTACGCGGGATTGACAGTGAAGATGCGCAAAGCCTGGTCGCGGCTGATCTTTTCATCGGCGCCAACCGCGGTTCCATCCTTCGCATTGCGGGTTACGTAGAAGTAGAACGGGATGAAGGGATTGTTGGGATACATTTCGGCGGGCGTGGGTCCTCCGTAATCTCTGCCGCCGATCACCACCAACTTGTGGTTCAGGAATTCCGCCACGGGATTCTGGTGTTCGAGCCGGTCTTTTCCCATGGTCGGATTCGCTCCAGGAAAGCCTGCGTAGTAGCCCGCGTCCTGGATTGAAATAATCAGGCCCAAGTTTAGCCATGCGATCCATTTGCTCTGGAGACGCAAACGGAACGTGCTCCACATACCCCATTGCCTTTGAGAATTAACTCTATTCAAATTGTCGTGGCACTCAATTCGAACCAACCGAGAGCGGCGCGCGTTGCTTCAAGATACAAGCCACTCTCGGCTGGTTACCCAAAACAAAACTTAAATCCCCATCGGTTCGAGTGCCGCAAAATTGGCTGCCCCGCTAGTTCGCAGGCCTCGGAGGTGGGGGTGGTGGCAGAGGCTTCGTGAACTTGGAATCCTCCACCGGAGCGTTTGCATCGGCCTGAGCCCACTTATAGGTGCGGTTTCCTTCCGCGCTTACGACGCGAACCGTGAAGGGCACCTTGACGCCGCTGACATCGCGATAATCGTCGTAATTCATCTCGTCGGGGAATGCTCCCAGGACGCTCTGCATGGTTGTGTAGGTGCGCAGGAGCAATCCGCTTTGCGCGTCAAAGTAGAGGCGATCGATTGCGGAACCGTCGGGACGAGCGCCAACTACGCGGTACGCATCGTGACCGTCGATCTTCTCCATCGCGTCCACCTGAACCTTCGTATGATCGGCCGAAAATTTCGAAGCCGGGGGGAATTCGGCAAGTTCCTTCAGGAGGCCCAATTCGCCGCCGGTGTCCTCGCGCAGAGGCGTGCCGTGCCAACCAATCGTGCCGTCAAAGCCAACCACATTCGCCGGTCTTCCGGGGAATTGGATCGATACGACTTGCTTGCCTGGAATCTTGCGATCCATTTCTGCGGGAACCGTGCCCATGGAAGGGGGAACAGGGGGAGTTCCCGGAGGCGCCGGGGGCGCTGGAACAAGCATTTCGACCGTTCCCTTTTGCACAAGAGAGGTGATTTTGCCAATCGAGGCCATGCCGCCTAGTGCCTGTGTGTACTTGCTGAAAACTTCTTCTGCTGCAGGAAGCGGGGCCGCAGGGGCAGCCGTTGGCTTCGGCGGTGCAGGAGGACCCGACACAACGGTCGCGGGGGCCTTGCTGGGTGACATGGCGGACTCGATCATCGAGACAGTTCGGAGGGCGAGAGCAGGGAAAACCTCCGCTGCCGTCGGCTCGGCGGGCGATTTTTCTCCAGGGAACACTAGCGTTGGCGCGCCCTTGGGAGCGCCGCGATGGCAGGTAAAGCAGGTGATTTCGCGTTTGCCGTCAAACACGGTGTTATTGAGCGCCATGGTCATCGCTATCATGCTCCGCGCGACGTGTTTCTCCCTCTTATCATCAACGTCGAACTTCCCAATGGTGTGACAGTACGGACAGCCAACCCCAAGGGCGAGGGTGATGTATTCCATCGCCGGATGGATTTCGGTCGCGGGAATGTCCTTAAGCAATTTTATATTCTGATAGAACTGCGCCGCGGTTTTGCCTTTCATATTTTCGGCTGTGGGGGGCGGGGGCGGAGGTCCCGCAGGCGCTGGAGCTTGTGCGTTTAGGCTGGGCAGATTCCATGCGAGACAAATCGCGGCCATTGCTAGAATCACAAGGACCCCGGAAAAACGGCGGACGGAAAATCTTGTTTTCATAACTCTTCGGCCATCCTCTCGGTGAAATTCCCTTGTGGCGCGGGATTATACATTTCGCGCCCTGTGCCCCGTGTAAAGAATTGTTAATTCTCTCCGCGAAAGCCATCGGATTGTTGACAAGGGGAAATGCCCGGAGTATAGGTCACAAATAATTTTGGGACAAGTATATGTGCGAAACTCAAGATCGATAAGCGGTGGGGCTTCTTGGAGTATCCAAATTGGGGGCACTGGAGAAGGAATTGGGCGTGGACGCGAGGTTTGGGGTATTGTCGCGTGCAGACCGGACCACGATTGAACCAGGACGTCCCGGGCTAACCAGGGCGCGCTACTTTGTTAAGAATTTGGTGAAATATTTGTAACCATTGGGTAAGCTCAGTACGTCCAGCCTTGGCAGAAACCTGTATCTGAGCAAGATTGCCAGTTGTTGCCTCGGGAGTAGAAGCAACCTTGGATCATGGGTGGCCGCCGAGAATTAAGCTTCGACCGCTGGTAGACCGTGGGCGCGGGAATGCCAGCGATTTGTGATTCGGATTCATGATTGTAAAGGGAGTTTGTTGAGGAGATGCTAATGAACAGGAAAGTTCGGCAATTCAGCTTGAAAGGTTTGTTCGTAATCGGAGTGGCTCTGTTCGGCATGGCCGCGCTTTTGAAAATTGCAAGTGCGCAGCCGAAAAAGGCCTCCGATGTTGCGGGATTGGCGAGCGCCTCGGGAACCGTGGACGGCGCCAAGCCTTTCGCGGCCGCAAAGGTATATTTCCGAAATACAGACAAGCGGATCTTGTACATGGTGTACACGAATGGCGGCAAATATCAGGCGATGCACCTGATGCCTGGAAACTATGAATTCAGCGTCCAGACGAAAGGGCAGGAATCGGACGTCCAGAAATTAGAAGTGAAGGGCGCGGCCAAGCTGACGGCGAATGCAGCGATGCACGAGGTAACTGAAGCGCAGGCCGCGAATGGCGTGCAAACCATGCCCTACGATCAAATCTATCCCGTGGGATCTGCCGGACGGAAAATTGCCGAGGGGCTCTGCATCCGTTGCCACGGCCCCAATTTTCTGCCTTCCCGGCAATGGGATGCGGACCAATGGAATTCCGCGATCGACTTTATGAAGGGGAATGGCAATGCGCGAGGTGCGCAAATTCAGCCGAATGACCTGAGCGACGCAAACCGCGAAGTTCTCGTGAAGTGGCTCGTAGAAAACTTCGGCCCGGACAGCAAGCCGCGCGCGGTAAAATTCCAAACCGAAATGCCGGTGGATGAAACGAAGATCAGCAAGGCGGAGTACATCGAATATTATTTGCCGCCCGATCCTCCTGGCCAGGGGAGGCATTCCCCCGAGTATTCCAGCGTGCGCAGTCCTTTTGGCGACAGGCGGGTCAGCCAGGACGTAGTGTTTGATAACCACGGTAACGTCTGGGTCACGGATCGCGGCTTCCCCAATCGAATCTCCAAACTGGATCCACGGACGGGTGAGTTTCAGGATTTCATCACGCCACGCCCGAAAGTCGGGATTCACGATTTGATGATCGACAAAAACGAGGTGCTTTATCTCCCCGAAGAAGACGGACTGAACATGGACGTCTTCGACACGAAGACCCTGAAATGGCTCGATTCTCTGCCGCTCGATCCTGACAACGTCATACCGGGCATGAAAAACGGCCAGTCGCTCGTCTTCGACTCCAAGCACAACATGTACGCAAATTTCATCGTCGGCAATGGAATGTCCCGCACGGACTGGACGACCAAGAAGGTAGTAGTCTCCACGCTGCCGACTCCCAATAGTTTTCCGTACGGGGTTGTGAAGGATCACAAGGACAACATCTGGATCGCGGAATTTCACGGTACCAAGATCGCGAAGCTCGATGCCGAAACCCAGAAGTACACCGAATACTCTCCGCCCACCACCCCGGCGTTGATCCGCCGTCTTACGGTGGATTCAAAGGACATCGTTTGGTTCGGGCTTTTCAGCGGAGGGAAGCTGGAAAGACTGGATCCAAACACGGGCAAAGTGACGGAGTGGAAGATCCCGTTCGAGAACTCGCAGCCTTATGACGAGAAGGAATCGGCAACCAAGGGCAAGATCTGGTTCAGCGATGCCGGCCAGGGCGGGGCTCTGATCCTGTTTGATCCGGCGAGCCAGGCGTTCACGATTTACCCAGGGCCGCAGCGGTCAGACATGCCCATGATCCGAGTCGCCGATGACGGGGCCGTTTGGTACGCACCCCGCTCCGGAAAGAATGGCGGCGTCGGCGTAATGTATCCTGACATGACCAAGGTCACCACACTCGCAGGCTACGGTAATAACGACTAGAACTTGTCTCATAAATCCGCGCGGGCGGAGGGTGATTCACGCTTCAGTGGCTAAAGAGTCTGTGTGAGAACCTGGTGTTGGGCTATGTAGCGCCCGCCTTCAGGCGGGCATGTGCTTGAATCCACGGTGTCGGCCTGAAGGCCGACGCTACAGACGCGTTTCGCGTACAGGTTGTCACACAGACTCTAAAGCCCAATTTTTATTGGGGTTTTGATGTCGCGGCTGAAGCCGAAGATCCCGGCTCCGCCGGAGCCGCGACCCACAAAGCCTATTTGTGAGAAAGCATGTAAATTGAAAAGTGGTTTGTTTTCAAGCCGGCGTATCTTAGCCCGTTAACTTTGTGTGCAGCACGCTGCTCAAATCAGCGTGCTTGCCGTTCAGAGGAAAGCGCAATTCAACCATTAGCCCGCCCGAGGGGGAATTTTCGGCTTTCACTTGCCCTCCGTGGAGCGATACGGCTTTCGCTGCTATGGATAGACCCAGGCCTGCCCCTCCCGACGACCGTTCGCGCGAATCCGCCACGCGATAAAAAGGGCTGAAAATGTTTTCCAGAGCATGCTCCGGTACGCCGTCCCCATGGTCGCGAACTCGAATTACGGCGCTCTCCAGAGCTGGACCGCGCACGTGCTCAAGAGTGACTTCAACTTCGCTGCCCTTATGCGTGTAATTGACGGCATTGCGAATGACGTTCTCGATCGCGCTGCGCAGCAGGTCCCGCACACCGGCGATGGAGCATGGGTGCAAAGTCACAACTCGGACGGAGCGATTCCGGCTCTTGGCTTCAAAGTCGGCGTCCGCGGCAACTTCCCGCACGAGCGCATCGAGTTCGACGTCGTCGCAATTCACCCGCTCCGCGCTGCTTTCCCAACGAGCAAGCGTGAGCAAGTTCCCGATGAGTTCATTGAGCCGCCCCGCTTCGCGTTCGATGCGGTCCAGGGAACCGTTGACCGTGGCGTCAGCCTGCTTTCGCGCCAGGCCAAGCGCCACATTCAAGCGCGCCAGCGGTGATCGCAGTTCATGGGAAACACTATGGATGAGGCGCTGTTGCGACGACATCAGCGATTCAATCCGGTCCGCCATCCTGTCAAAATCGCGTTCGAGATCTCCAAGCTCGTCCTTGCGTCGAATCGCGGCACTTCCTATTCGTGAACTGAGATTGCCGTCCGCCAACTGGCGTGCCGCCGCGCGAAGCTTTTCAACTGGCGCCGTGATATATCTCGCCAGCCAAAGGCACACAAGGCCCCCGATAAAGGTCGCTATGATCAACCGAAATGCCTGGATGTGAGGCCTTGCCGAAAAGAATTTCACAAACGGCGAGGTCAGCTCCACGAGGAAAATGTATTGACTTCCGCTTGGCCCTGTCACTTTTTGCGCCACAAACCTGCGTGTCGTGCTCCAAACAATTTGCATCTCGTCGGTTCCCTTTGCAGCTTGTACGAGTGCGTTGGCGTCGCGAGGCAGGGGCTGACCCAGTTCTTCCTTCCCATCCTCGCCAAACAAGTACACGTGCACTCCGGCTCCCTTCGCACGGACTATGTAGCTGGCCAAGGCAACCTTGCCTTGCTGTTCAAGAATAGTGATATAGCGGTCCGCGTAGGGAGGTGTCAGCGTCCTGTCATTCGCTTCTACGAGCGCCCGGTTAAGTTCCGACTGTGTTTCTAAAATGGAAAAGACCAGCGCACCGCCGACGAGCACCATCGCCAGCCAGAACCACAAGAAAATTTTGATGTACAGGCTTCGCATGTCGACGTCACCACTCTTCAACTCGGAGCCGCATACAAATATCCGGCGCTCCGAATTGCCTTGATGCGTTCTCCCCCGTCAGGGAACGAGCCGAGTTTCCTCCGCAAATTGCTCACGTGCACGTCGATGCTTCGGTCCAACGGTCCGAGCTCCCGTCCGAGTACGGCTCTCGCCAACTCTTCTCGCGGAATTACCATGCCCGGAGTCTTCAGGAACACCTGCAAAAGGTCAAATTCGACTGAAGTCAACTCCACTTCCCGAATTCCGCAGCGGACGGATCTCGCGCCCATGTCGAGCACAACGTCACGGAGGACGATGCGTCCGGGAGCAGACGGGGCGTTTCCCTCCGCACGCGACGAAGCCCGGCGCAAAACCGCGTGGATGCGCGCCGCGAGCTCGCGCGGGTTGAATGGCTTAGGCACATAGTCATCGGCGCCTGTTTCCAGCCCCCGGATGCGATCGGAGTCCTCACCGCGGGCAGACAACATGATGACGGGTATGGCGGAGCGCGACCGAATTCGGCTCAGAACTTCATATCCTTCGATGCCGGGTAGCATAAGGTCGAGGACAATTAGAGCAAATTTACCAGACAGCGCCAGCTCAACTCCCTGGATCCCATCGTGCGCGGCCGACACGCCGAATCCATCGGCGGCCAGATACTCCGTCACCAACTCGCACAACTCCGCGTCATCGTCAATGACAAGAATCCGCTGGACCGGACATGCAGCCAACTTCTCCGTTTTGCTTCCCTGCATGAGAGAGATATCGGTGTTTTGATTCAGTTGCGGCGCACCCAATGAGTGTAATTCCTCTTTCTAGGCTCTAAATTCTAGCTTAGCGGCCCGTACCGTGTGTAAAGAATTGTAAATTGAACTCCGAGCGCCCGGGGGTGAAGGAGTCGCTGTAAGTAGTAAGTCTTGTAAGCGCACGGAGCTCCTGCTCGTTTAACCTTGACAAGGAAGAGGATATGACCAATATTTCGGCAGTTAAATTACAGTTAGAGAACCAATTGATGTAAGCAGACTTCGTT
>WNGH01008023.1_pt1 | contig 19645 bp, 42 predicted proteins | sample 5400631 | NCBI WGS metagenome assembly WNGH01 (sample SAMN13153373, study PRJNA577476) | soil metagenome | isolation source: 115 cm soil or saprolite under Garry oak tree replicate 1 | place: USA:California | collected 2016-06-15
CTCATTTCACGCCCTCCATTCGTGGGTCGGTGCCATCCATCAGGTAACGCACCCATTCGGGCCGCTCCTGCTGCTCGACTGGCTTGTGCTGCTCATAGCTTGCGATCTTGACATGTAGCACGTCGTTGATCTCGCGCAATTCGTCATTTTCCTTCGCCAATTTCAGGATGTAACGGAAACCTGCGGCGTACAGCCACACCATCGGGATAGCCCATAGGCCGAGCAGGGCCGCTAAATCAATAAAGAGATAGTCCATCATTCCCCCCTAATTGCTTCAAGTTGTGCTATAACTGGCGCTATCTTCTCGATTTTGGTGAAGCACCAGCGAAACCAGACCGTTGACTCACTATCCCAAGCATTAAGATCAAGCGGATAACTCAAGTGAAGGCGATTATTACCCTTCTTAGTGAGATGTAACCCATCGTAGTCTTGACTGAGCCGTTCAAAGTCAATGCCAGTATAATATTTGCGTAGGTGACTGTTTCCCAACTGCTTCGCTTCTGGTGACTCCCATATGTAGGTATCTACCAATCGCTGTAAGTCGGAATAGCAGTCGATCACATAGAGTCTACTCTCCGCTTTAGGCGTAAGGAGGAACCATTGCTGCTTACCTGGATCGTCAAATTCCTCATATCGACACCATTCAACCCATCCGGAATCTTGTGTCTCTTCTCTCCAAGAGGATGTCCATAAGCCATACTTCGGCTTTCTCATTGAGCTGTGCGTGTTATTTTCAACGGATGCAACCTGCTCTACTAATTCCTGTACAGATGAGATATGTAATTGTACTCCTAGCATCATTTCCCCCTCTGCAAATCTCGTTCTATTTCCTCAATCATCCAATCGTATAAGTCCTTGTACTCGTCCTCTTCCTTCTTTCCCTTGTGCGCATCCTTGCGCCTGGTGTATTGCTCATCCCACTGGAGCCAGATACCCCAGGCAATGACGCAGAAGCCAATGCCAGCAAAGTACATAAGCGCGGCAAACAGCCAATTCGGGAGAGAGATCATCTCTTCCCCTCCTTCCTCGGATATGAAGTCTTAGAACAAGGCAAGCAGAGCCAGCAATTGCCGATGCCACGCCGCAGCCAGTAGCATAAGAGCGTGAGTTGGCAACGATTGCAGGTAGTGACGCGGGTGTGGATATTGTCATAACACCTCCTCTTTCCATCCGAGTGCATCACGCAAAGACTCACTCATGATCTGATGTACTTTATCAAGAAGGCGATCTACGCGTGCTCCATCCATCGTTTCAATAGCTTCTTGGAACAAGTCGTACAAGCAATCGGCATTCTCTTGTGTAGCCTCAAGGATAGCTTGCTCTAACTGTTCTGCTGTCTTCATGCCTTCTCCCCCTCTTCAGGCTGCCATTGAAGCCGCTGTGTCAATCGTTGCTGGTACGCAGTGCCATTCTTGGCGCGTATTGCCTCGATTTCTTGTGTAGTGGTCTTATTCGGCCATGCTCGCATTAAAGCCCCTGTCCTGATGCGCATAATCTCAGCATCGGTATCCATCCGGCACTTTGGGCAGATGAATAGCCCTGGCTCAAGCTCAACGAGCTTTATTGCCATGCAGCGAGGGCAAAGATCACAGCCTGCACGTCTCCCCTGAGCCCTTGCCCATCGCAACGACTCTTCAATTTTCGTGTGGCATGACCACTCATATAGTAGTTTGCGAAACCAGTTTGATTTGTGGGCGCTCACTTTTGGGTCTCCTATCTCGTTTGATTGCACGTGTTTCAGCTCGCTCGCTTGTGCATTCGAGGCAAGCATAGCCGAGTCCAGTCCATCGTTGCAATTCGCAAAAAATGTGTTGGGTATTCATAAAACAGATCGGGCAATAGATCACGCGATACAGCCGATCAGCATCAATGAGCGTATCACGCGGCCCGCTGACGGGCGGTTTGGTGTATGTTCTCTTCTTCCTTGTCAATTTTGCCCATCCCGTTTGATCTGTATCTGTTTAGCAACTTGCCCATAAATGCTAGGGCCAAACTTATCAAGTATCGACCTGAGCGGCGCTACATCTTCAGGCGAGATACCAACGACGCAATACACCGATACAGCCTTCATCAATGCAGCCGTTTCGTAGGCATTGAGGCTGATAGTGATTTCTTGTCGGTCAATAGCTTCCATTGCATCCATTAGTTTATCCTTCCTACGCGCTCGCTCGTCATCGCATTAGTATGCGCTCTGAGCATCATGCGCAATCGCCACAAGCCAACAAAAAAATGCGGCCTGGTGAACTCGTCCAGCGTTGGCGTGATCTGCACCAGGCCACAGAGCTGATCGAGAAAGACGCCCAGTTCTACGGCGTTGAGCACCTGTTGCCTGATATCCATATTTTCATCAAATGGCTCTAAATTCGGGTATAAATCTCTTACAGTTTTCATATCTACCTATTTCTACTCCTGCCACAACTGCACCGCGAGGCTTCATCTGGATTTTGGCAGCCGCAGCCGAAGCATTGCCACATCTAATAAATGATAATCTTAATCACGATAGACTCCCTCTTCTCCTATTCTTTTCGACAACCCGACATATGGTTGTACTGATGTTCTAACGCTATTTCTTGCTGGACATGGCCTTGTACTTCTGCGTCATTGGCTCATAGTCCAGGATTTTCAGATCGACAAATACCGCGAGATAGCGCCCTGTTGTATTTTTGGGAAGGCGAGCACGTCTTGCTATCTCGGTAGCACTAAACCACTCACCGTGAAATGATGAGACTTTCGTGAGCAGGAGGATGGTGCGGCGTACCATGACCATGCTTTCCAGTTTCACGATTATTTTCTCTCCTGCTCCTTGTGAAGCTATTTCATCACCCTAAAAAATCAAATAGCTATTTGATTTTCTGTTTGATTTTTCTCAGGCAGCACGCCCAACGTTTTACCTCTTGCTAACGCCAAATTGATAGCATCAACTCTATCCTCTAATGACCAACCTACCTGGATATGTTGTGTGATAAATCTATCAAATTGCTCGTCGGTGGCATCCTCTACGTTGAGAATTTTCCCATCTAATTGGAACAGAAATTCTTTTGCGTCAAGCAGTGTGATCTGTAACGAGGTGGATTTTTGAACGTTTGATCTCTGCTTTCCACTGCTCTGTTTTGCCATGAAATTTGCTTCCCCTCTTGATATAATTGGTTTCGTAGTACCACTGCATGTACTCTGAGAGGCCATACGGCCATTTGTGGCGAGTCAGCCGATAGACGATAACACCTTTTGTTTTTGCTTCTGTACGCTGTCTACCACGCTTCTTGTAAAATTTTGGTAGATTAGCTTCTGACGCTTCATCGGGGGGCAAAAAAATCAAATGGTTCTTTGATTTTTCCTGCCCCCCATCATATGATTTTTCCGCCACTCCTGCCGCGCCGCTTTCAGGAGCGGCTTCTATTTTTTTACGTCTTCCGTCGCTTCCTCTTTGCGGCCATTGCGCATATTCGAGATGCCATCCTTTACGGCATGTCCAGCGTCCAGTAATGGCTTGAAATCTGATTTCACTATTTGTCGATTGTCGGGGATAAGATGGACGATGATGCCCATGCCCACATTAAGACAGATATCAGCACCGACGAACAGGATGACGTGGGGGAACCATTCAGCCAGGCTTGTACCGAGCGCGTGGCGGGTCGCTACAAGGTTAGAATCGACAAAGAAACCAACCATGCTGAACAAAAAGCAGATAAAGATCATCACCATAGCAATCCCTTTATGGATGCCGTGCCAGTGGAGTAGGTAATACCCCGTCCAGTACAGCACACCGCCTTCGAGAGCCACCATAGCGAACCCTACAAATTGTGGGTTAGGTGACACCTGGGTGAGCAGGTCAAGATTTGCCTGTGCTGTGTAGAGCAGCAAGGCTCCTGTGAACAGGATGCTTAGAATGACGATAACGGTTTTTCTCATGTTGTTTTCCCTTTCCAGGTATAATAAAAATGTTCCTGACGGACACCAGGGATAGGGCGGGCGGCGTTAGTCGTGCCGCTCGCCTATTTTGCGCTACGAGGATAACTTTACTGCTGTGCAGGCTATCGCCACAATGATTATGCCAATGGCGATGATTGTCACATGAGCGGATAGTGCAATCCAGATGAATAGTGCGGCTAAGAGCCACACAATGACAAGTTCTATCATTCGTGATCTTCTTTCTTCTCCATCTCCGGCAATGCGGCGTACCGCGTGTGCAATGCGCTCAGATGCATCTCCATCTTATCTAGTGCTTCACCAATAAAGCACCGTAATTGCTCGCGGGCCAGCAGCTTCCCCTGACTCCTAGTCTTCGGCAATGCTTCAAGCTGTGCTAAGACCGCCTCGATGTCGAAGAGTGATTGTCGGCTGGTGGCGCGGTACAAGGAGGCGAAGAGCGCGGTCATCTCAGCGTCTTGTGTCATCCATTCCCCCTTGCTACGCAATATCCAATGTCTCGCGGTAGTCGCATCCAATCATGGAAATGTCGATTTGCCCCACCTTGAGCCGAGAGCACACCGCACCACCGACATAGTTCTCAAGCTCATCGAGCCTGTTGGTGCTGATGGCTATCGGTCTGCCAGCCTTGACCCGCTCATCTACGATTTCAAAGTAAATCTCTTCTCGAAACTCGCTATGCTTCGCCTTGTCGATGTCATCGATCACCAACAGGTTTGTCTTCATGGCACTGGTGATGATAGACGAATAATCCTCATGAATGGCTATCTTGGTCTGGATTGCTGAGAAGAGTTTCGGAGATGTCACGAATAGGCTGCTCCGCTCTATCTTGCGTATCTCGTTACACAGAGCCGCGAGCAGGTGCGTCTTCCCTGTGCCATAGGTACCATAGAGTGCCAAGGTTCCTCGCATATCCAGAATAAAGTTCTGGATAGCTTGAAAGGCTTGTGGCTGCGTTCTCTGATCGAAATTAGTAAGCGTCTTCTCAAGCAGTGCGCTATCATCCCACCTGTCACCAAGCCATGAGAAAGTTCTCCCGCGCTGCCATTGTATCCACTCATTACGCCGCTGATCGTGGAGCTTTTGTTCTTGTTCGGCTCGCTGGCAGGCACAGATACCACGCACATAGCGCACAGCGCCTTGGAGCAACATCTCCCGCCCTGGCACAACGCCGCAGTTCGGGCATATCCTGGTAGCTTCTTGTAGCGTTTTAGCTGAGAAGCGGCGCATTAACGGGCTGTCTGTCATAATGCTATTGAATTTCTGCATGATTATCTCTCCTGCCCTGGTACGGGCTTGCCTTGCCTGATGAGTTCGGCTCGCACGGCCTCGGCTCGCTCATACAACCGCGCTTTGTTCCTGGCGGCTTGCTCCTCACTCACCAATGCCGATGGCCGAGGCTTCGCGCCATTGCTCCCTGGGGGCGAGTGTCCGTTGACTGCGGACGTTTGTGGATGCTTCAAGATTTGCTGCACATTGCCCGCTTCATCGAGGATGATCTGTGCTCCAATGGTGTAGCGATTATCAGGCTTGCTATAACGCCAGTGTTTGTTGAACAAATATTCTCGTATCTTCGCTATCTGCTCGTCGGTGTACATCTCAGCGAGTGTACGTATCGCTTTGTGCTCATTGATGATGGGGCCTTTAGTCGTGAGCGGGTAGCCGCGCCACTCGTTGATTTGGGCTTGTAACGCGCTACAACGGGCCTGGAATGCTTGTTCTTCTGGCGTCGGCTCTGGCTTGGCGGCTTTTGGCAACGTGGCCTTGAAGGTCTTTCGACGTGTACCGTTGTTGGCTTCTTCAACCATCACCCGTGCTTTTGCCATAAAAGCGTCTTTGAGTGCCTGTTCGTCCTGAGAGAGATCAGAAGAAGATTGAACGTCCGCCGTGATGGTTGCATCAGCAACATCACAAGATTGTTTTTCTTTAGTGTCTTTCTCTAAGTGTTTTTCTTTAGTGTCTTTCTCTGATCGAGGGGTAGTATCTACCTGGTAGGGGGGTAGATTGTACCTATCAGGGGGGTAGATACTACCTGCTAGATAGGTAGTATCTACCCCCGTACTTTCGCTATGCAGGGGGGTAGTATCTACCTGGGGGGTAGTATCTACCCCTGTCTCTATCATCTTGAGGGCATATGATTTTCTCGTTCGTGCTGGATCGCTGGTATCTACCTCATAAATGAGATACCCATGCTCAATGGCCGCTTTCAGTCCATCCTTCACACTTCGATCACTCTTTAAGCCCGTCCCACTATCAATTCTTGTTCCATTCGTGCGTTTTCGTCCATGCATGAACTCATCTACTGAAATGGTCTTAGGGATACCATATTCATGAAAGCCCCAGGTGTGGCGTAGCACGTATTGAATGACCTTGAGTTCTGCCAGATTGTCTATCTCAGCACAGATATCAACCCACTCATTTGGCATGTGGAAGTAGTTTTTCTCAGGAATGACAAACCCCGCGAACTCTGTCATCGCCTCGCCTCACTTCCACTGCGAGGGATAAGCAGCTTCCCACACCCGCTACAATGCTTCCGCTCTATCTCAGGCTCGCTCATCGTTACTCGTACCGGCGCGTGACCTGTTGGCTCCATCTGCTTATAGCAGTTGACGTGTCCGTAGGCGGGGATGCCGTAGTAGATGGCGGTATCGAGGATTGCCACCGTGTCAGGTTGTAGCCATTCGCTGAATTTCATCGCTTCGCCTCACTTCCCGACCACCAATCGCGCAGGCTCAGCCCGCTCACACTCTCGAATATGCGCTGTAGCTCTTCACGTGACATGGCGGTCACGGTTAGCACGGTGCCGATAGGGATGCTTTGCGCATCCTTCGAGACGATGACTTGCTCTCCCTCCGCCTCCCAGCGAGTAGTGATCTCGCATCCGTAGACTTTGGCGAGCGGCTTGATCTGGAGAATATTCACTCTACCACCTCACGATCAGCTATCAAAAAGGTCTCCGTGCATCCAGGGCAAAGAAGCCATTCCGGATGATAGGTCTCGTATTCTTTGCCGCAATCCTGGCAGAATGCGTGCATGGCCTCTTCAGGAGCATCAATGCTGTGCCCTGCCTCTGCCCATTTGCCGACTGCCGCAAAAAACTCAGGTAGCGTCACTTCTAACCGGCATTGGATGCAATCCCACCCACCAGGGGTATGCATCCAGCAATACTCATCGTTAATCCCTGCGAGCCATAGCTCGCTTTTCTGAGCGTTCACTCTGCCACCTCTCGATCAGGCAAGTTGACCTGGATAACCTGCTTGCCCTTTTCCTTTGCCCATTTGTCCAGCATATCCATCGAGGCAATGAATTTATCTTGTCGCTCTGCATCGGTTGTGCAACCTACTTGATACGTCCATGCTCGCTCTGCCTCTTGTATCAATTCATTATGAGCAAGCGCAAACTCATGCGTAAAGACAGGACGACCTAGAAGTAACTCGATAGACTCATGGAACTGGCTAAACTTTGCACAGAGCATCAAGGCTTCTTGCATCTGATAATAGGCGAATTTGCGAGGGTCGGTATCAGATTCCCACCAGTGATTATCTCCGTACTTCTCCATCGCCTTGAGGCACTTCTGTAATGTCTCTTCGTCCGTGACCCCGATTGATTTGAGGAATGTCTGATTGTTCATCCCATCACCTCCTCTACCACGTGAACGCAATATATGTTATCTGTCCTACCCTGCTGGTCGCCCCGTCCTTCACGAGGCGCAAAAATTGCCTTCATCATCAGTATCGCCTTTCTCTCTTAGGCTCCCCCACACTATGTTGACAGGAGGCTATTCCTGAGGTAAACTATGTGTGTCAGAGCCTTTCTTTGAGCCTTGTTTCACGTCTTGCCAAATTTGTGAAGCGAGGCTCTTTAATTATTAGTCGCCTTCTCCCTGGACTTTCCAGTCGAGCATATCAAATTTGAGCCTGGGCAAGCCCTGGGCTATGCGTTCTTTGTTCAGAGCTTTGAAAATCGCTTGAGCGGATAAAAGCCTGATACTTTCCATGTTCTCAGCCTTAACGATGGTCGCATGGGATATACCCGACAATACTCCTAGCTCGCGTTGCGTTAGACCTAGCTCAGTACGTACGTCTCTAGGTCTAAGTTTCTCCACTGCTAACGCCTCGATTCCCATAACTCTTTCCTCGCTTTACTTGATATACATTAGTATGCATATGTTTAGGATATCACACTCTCTTAACATCTGTCAAGGAGGTAATGCCATGTTCATCAAATTGTAAGAATTGGAAGGAAGTATGAATAGAAGTTCATACTTCGTAGCATAATTTGATAATTCACATCGATCCACGTCATAATAAATAGGACAGTTTGACGGAGCACGGAGCGGAGTGCTAAAATCGGAGCGATGGATACTGAACCATCGAATTTTATATTGCTATGCACGACCTTTACCGCGTTGGAATTCAGGCAGACCTTCAGTGAAATGGGAGTAACTGAAGGTCTGTTGCATTTTGGGCATGAAAACGCCGCTCAGTTTTACCAGTTGAGCGGTGAGAGCCTGGTCGTAGTAACAGTAATGAAGGTAATCGAATGCAATTCGCTAGTGACAGTATAGCACAGGAGTTATCCACTTATCCACATGGCGTTATTGCATGAGAAATGAGGCAATATGCTTGTTATCGTAGTCGTCCCAGGCTTGATCGTAAGTGAGGTTGCTCCAATTGAATTGCTGCTCCGTGTTTTTCTGCAAGTCGCAGCTGGCAACCTCTTTATTGCTCTCGTTGCCATATCGATCAACAACATTCATGTAGACGTTCACAATAACCTCTGGTATCTTGGAAGGAAGTTGTGTCCAAAGAGCCTGCTGCGCCTTGAAGCAATCGTGCTTGATCTCATGCACGGTCATGGAGTTGGTGTAACTGCCATCTCCAAGATTATCTTTCACTGTTACAAATTGAGCATCCCTGCTCGTTTTGATATCTTTTCCGAACAGGCCAGCTCCTTGCACCGTGTCATTGATCTGCTGATCTAGAGTCTTTGGCTTCGGTGTTGCAGTTGGTATTGGGGTATCAGTGCGTTGTACCGATTGCTCTGTTATCTCAGTTGTAGCTTGTGTGGTTGTGGCGGTATTTGTCGATGAGGCAGATTGTATGGCTCCTTTACATAAGCCGATGGCGATAAAGACGCCTCCAACCACGAGTAACCAGAATAGCGGGCCTCGTTTCTTCATTGCTCTTGCCCTCCTGCCGCTTTGCGCGGCTGCGTGTCTTCTGCTTCCCTTTGTTTATTGACTGCCTGCCACCTTTTCATGCCACCATTGCGCATTATTTCAATATCCGTCGCAATCAATTCCCCTGGCTGTACTCCCAGAGCTAGAGCGATCTTCTCTAGCGGCTCAAATGCCACGCTCTGTGTATGATTATTCCAGTAGCGATTTAGCAACTGAGGCGTAACCCCTGCTTTTATTTGCAACTGAGATTGATTTAATCCCCTGCTTTTTGCCACTTCATTGATGAGAAGTCTTATCATGTTTACCTATCTCCTTTGGTGTAAATGGACATGTGAACATGATAATCTATTTTCATGAATTTGTCAATATTCGTGCCAAAATGCACAATAAAGCATTGACAAATTCATGAAAGCGTGTTATAATATCCTTAGAGGTTGAGGAACAAACTACTAAATTCCCCCTCAACCAGTAAGGATAAAAGTATTATGACACAGACAATCACAAGCTTCACATCAGAGACCACCTACCGATTAACCATCTGCGAAGAGACCGGCACCGCAATCGATTGCTCGTGCGCCGATATGAAATATCGCGGGCATCGCAACAACCACCAATGCAAGCATATGCTTGCATTCCAAACGCAGTTAGACCGCGCAGCCCGCTTCATCCTCTTGCAGCGTGAGGTCGCTGAGAAGGAAGCCAACGCACGCCGCGAGGCCATCAATGCATTGTACAATCCGAACAATATCGGATAGTGAGAATAGCGGGGGCCGCAAGCCCCCAGGAGGATACGGCAATGACACTTGATAAACTGTACGGGAAGCTTCCATTCGCGATACAGGCAAAGCTGTACAATCGGGAGACCTTGACCGATACGGAACAAGCACGGCATCAAACCGTTCTTACAGCCATCACAGAGGCGGAAGAGCGCCAGTATCAAGCAACACGTGCAATATTTGCAAAGTATTGCACGATAGACCCGACAAAATGAGAGATTTGATCGGTGAGGCTTGGGAAGACATCAAGCCTCACCTGGAGGACGAGATTAGGAGTAACGAGATGAACAAGGCACAGCAAAGAGAAATGGCTATCAGGGCTGCACGGAGCCAAGCACGCAAGCAGGGTATTGAGCCTCTTGAGTTAGGGGCAGAGGATGCTTTAGCAATCATTGATGACATCGCACGAAGCGAGCCTGATCTAGTGGCTAGCCACTGGTACAGCGAGGCTACTGATAATCAGATCAATCTCTTTAAGATTGAGTGGCGCAAATGGGTCGCAAGCCAGACTGAGATGAGGCTTCCCCACATGGTTCCTCCGACGCCGCTCAATCTTGGCGGTTGGGGAACTGCAAGCGAGCGAGCGAGATGCTCAGAAATAGTTGAATAGCAGGGCATAGCCCAAAGGAGTAACGAGATGGAGACAGTACGGATAATCTTCAAATGCAAATGCAGTCACGCATGGGCGCATGACTACGAGCGCAATGCTCGTGGGCAACTCTCCCGAACCTGGGAAGCTGCACCAGAAGACACAAACCGACATCCATTCTCGACTCCTGAGTGGGACAAGCGGTGTCCCTCATGCCAGCACATTGGTACGGTCAAGGCCAGCGAGGTGATCGGCACAACGACCAGCAAGCCATGTGATGATCGCTGCATGACAGCGACTAATCACGTTTGTAATTGTTCATGCGGAGGAAAAAATCATGGGAAATTCCATCTCGGATAAAAGCGCGGAAGAGAGGCTGGAGTTAGCGCGCCAAGCGCTGCAAGCCTTAGATAATGCGCATTTTGTAGCGACTGAACATGGATATGGTCAAGCAGAACGCGATAATTATCAAGCGTATTATTGGAAGCAATTGCGCGAGGCTCTCGGAGTAGAGATCAAGGATAATAAGAGTTTGGATATTAGGGGCATAGCCCGGAGGTGTAGTTATGGGAACTATTGCAGAGCAAGTCAAAGCAGTGAATAGCAGGCTCAAGGGTGGTGAGCCTGGGAACATCTCAGTTGACAGCTTTTCCGATTATACTGGTTACAAGCCTCAGTACATCGTTGACGCGATGAATGAAAACTTTGGTATCGGGCTATGGGGCTTCGAAGAGATCAGCTCTGAGATCATCACCACGCAAAACGAAAAAGGCGTGTCAATGCTGGCAGTAACTCAGGTCAAGGTATGGCTCGCCGGTGTTGACTTCCAGCCTCAAGCCTGGGGACAGTCAAGAGTCACAAAAGGCGATATCGGAGATGCGAAGAAAGGCGCACAAACCGACGCGATCAAGAAAGCTCTATCGTATTTTTCGATAGGGAACAGAGCGTACTATGGATTGCTGGAAAAGCACCCAAAGGCTGCTGTAGCGGCAAAGTAGCATGAGCGAGGCCGGTCTTACCCACCGGCCTCAGAAAGATGAGCAAAATGACCAGCAAAAACTCACCCCAATTATTATACACTCCACCCATGCCGGTACTACACATCCCCTCGGTGGCACATCCTCAGCACGATTGTGCCTGGTGTTGGTACAATGAGCACATCGAGCCGTTTCCAGAGGACGAGAGCAGCACGATCTGTACCGCACATCAGATGTGGATGCTCGGCAGGCATCGGAATTTGTTGTCAGGAAGGTAAAGAGCATGTTCAGGAAGAAAGCGCAACCGAAAGAGTGGGGAGATGTCGGGCCACAATTGCCTATTGAGGAGGTGTCTCCCGACGAGTGGGAGGTAAGGCATTTGACACGGCAAAAGATGGTAGGATGGATACTCCCTTATAGCATTTTCCCTACGCTCAACCCACTTACCACGAATGGAAAGATTGGCATCGTGGAGATGGTGGCTCTTGAAACTGGCAAATGCCTGTTATCTGGCGGCGTATTATGTAGCGAGTGCTTTACCAAGGAGCAACGTCAGCAGTTTGTACGGGAGGAATTGCTGAATATGTACCGTGATATTGACGGGAAGCTTGTTATGCTCAAGTAGTTACGAGAACTGCCCGAACCGCTCTTCCAGCAGCCGCGCTCCACTGTTCGCAGTACCTGCAGCATAATATAAGGAGAAAGTATAAAGTATGCAGAACGTCAACCTAGAACAGAAGATTTTTATTGAGAGCCAGGTGCTCTCGGCAGAATCCTTTGCTTCTCGCATTTACAATCAAATTGGCCAGGTTCGTGTAGGACTCAATGACCCTGGTTTCTCTTCCGCTGAGTTATCACAAGTTGTGCGAACTTTCCAGGTTGGTGCACATGAACTAGTGGCAGCATTAGATCGCATTCAAGAGAGCCTTAGTGAGATCAAGAAAATTGATTGAACTTGTCTTCTAACAGTTTTGCCCCGCTATTCGCGGTACCGGCTAAGGTTCTCAAATAAAGGTCGGTTGTGCCTAAATTACTGTGTCTCAAAAGCCGCTGCAGCGAGCGTATATCCTCGCCAGCGGCATACCTCATTCTTGCGCTCGTATGCCTCCAAGAATGGATAGAGAAGCCTCGCCCGCTTAGCCCGCTAGCTATCAAATATTTTCGCATAATCTTATAAATTCCCACAAAACTCAATGGACGGTTAGACCCCTCAGCCACAAAGAGCGGGTCTTCAGGTTGAATGTCCGTCATTCTCCCCGATGCAATCAAATACTTATCCAGTGCAACCTTTGCAGCCTCTGGCAACTCCGCTACATCATCCTGGGTGCTACTTCCCTTATTGCGAAAATGATAGAGCCAGCCGATACGCCGCCGGCCCCCTTCGTCAATGATGACGCCTCGCTCAATGTCTATCCATCGGAGCCGCTGTATTTCCGCACGCCTGCGAGCTGTCCAAAAATAAAAAAGGAAGAGCGCACGATCACGCAACCCAAGCGACGTATCCTTCGGTATCACCGCAAAGAATTGCGTGAACTCTTCATACGACATGGCCCGATACACTCGATCAGCACGCCCATGCTTGAAACCGCTCGTCGGTGCAGGATGCTGCAATAATGCGACAGGATGACCGTCAGAGCCTTCTACGGTGTAAGTGGCTGCATAGCTATAGAAACTACGTAAGGCGCTCAGCCGTTGATTTACCGTCGATACAGCGGGTGCTTTACCGCTAGGAGATGGGCGATGGATGAATATCGAAACGTCTTCATGCGAATAGTCCTCCGGCATCTTCATCGGCTCTGAGAAAAATCTGTACAAGGCACGACGATATATCCTCAGCGTTTCCTGTGAGTGCGAGCGGTCAAAGCTCGCAGCAAGAAATGCGCTAAGACATCGTGACCAGGGATGCGAGTCGTCAAATGCGAATGGCATGGATTGTTGGTGAGAGGGACGGGCTACAGGGGATTTATATAGATTATAGCAGCTTCGTGCAAACTTGCTTCTAAGGCGGGTTTATGCTATAATGCTTCTATAAATTGTTGCCTGGCGATGCGTCAACACCCCAGGCGTGATAGCAAGAGAGTGAGTCTTACTATGGATACCATTATACCTCAAAAGTATTGCCTCAAGTGTCAAGAAAACTTACCTGCCACTACTGAATACTTCCATATCAATTCTCATACTGTGGATAATCTTCACACTTATTGCAAAAAATGCAGACAAGTCAGAAAAGAAAATCCCCAAAAAGGTGGCAGACCCCGTAAGAAGGAATGGTCATGTATCATGTGCGGTGAAACTGACCTCACTAAAGTAGCTGCCGGTTACAAGGGGTATCGAGCTAGTTACTGTAAGAAGTGTGAAAGTAAACGATCAACACTACAAAAGCATGGATTATCAGAACAAGAGCTTCAAGCTATGTTTGAGTCTCAATTTGGATTATGTGCTATCTGCGGTAAAGCCCCTAAATCTGATAAGTGGTGTATCGATCATTGTCATACTAGTGGGGTAATACGTGCTTTACTCTGCTATCCATGCAACCACATATTAGGGATGGCACAAGATAATCCTGAAATCTTGATGAAAGCCATAAAGTATCTGGAATTGCATAGCTCATAAACGAGTTTGTAAAACTAATCTTAAATTCATCACAAATTGGTCAAAAACCCTTGACAAGCTAACAGATATCTGTTAGACTAGTAGTAGATCAAGAAACACTGAAGGAGAAATCAATGAACATCGATCAACTGCTCAGCAAGCACTCAGACAATTACCGCTTTCACGGTGTCCAGAGCGAGACTCTTGAGGCTCTGGTCAGCCAGATGGAAGATGGAAAAATCCTTCTCTGGGGTACAGACCATGACGAGCATATCGACAATCAAGATGGAGAGCTTGATTGCGAATATGTACAGGGGCATGGCTTCCTGTACACAACGACCATCAACGATATCGAGATGAGCTACAGCGAATTCTCTGGTGATGATGGATTAGTCCTGGTGCTTGAGAAAGTTGCCGATGAGCCTTTTGAATTCTCCCATCCGACAGATCGTCGCCAGCGCATCATTAAAGTCGAGGAATGGAAAGTGGTTGGGGGCCTCCGTCCAGTGCTTGATGAAGATGGCGATGTGATCGATCAGGAAGTTGTTTCAATCGAGGAAATGTAAGAAAGGAGTAAAGGAATTGGCAGAATACAAAACACCTATCCCAATTTGTACTGAATGTGGCTGTCCTCTTAATGATGATGGGAAGTGTCCCGTCTGTGATGATGTACCGGTAGATAGCCCAGGTGACAATAGTGGGTGGTAAAAGTCCCCCACAAGGGAAGTCGGGAGAGAACCTCAACATCTATCTCTCCCAACGAGATATCGCTTTTCTCAAAAGGATGTTGCAAGAGCGGGGTGAAGACCCTGCACAGTATCGCAAATTCGCGAAAAAGTGGGCCAAAAATGGCATATATCGAGAGATCAAGGCGTATATGGACGCCGAGATCATCTGAAACAAAGGAGAAAGACATGGAGACCATACAGTACATCGATTTGAGCGAGGGCGCACAAAGGGTCATCGACTCTTTTCCCGATGAGCAACAAATCACCTTCTTTGCCCATGTACGAGGGCGTGGCTATGAGATCAAGCCAGTCGAGGATAGCAAGCTCGATCTCATGGGAGCCCAGGGTGGCATGGGTGAAGGCTGGATGCAAGTCGTTTTTAGTCAAGAGTAGAGATCATCTAGCCCGCGAGGGCAAAGGAGAAAAACAATGGCAGAACAAGTGTACGAATATGAAAATGAGTTTTATCCTGATCGTGATGGAAAATTTTTCCACCTGGCTCATAGTGAGCCAGAGTGCGCAGTGAGTTTTCCAACGCGCAAGGAAGCGGAGAGATTCCTTGCGCAGACTCCTGCAGAAATCTGTAAAAAGAGTCACAGTGGGAAGAGGTGGGTTATTATTCCAGAAAGGTAATCCTCTCCTCATGAGCCAACCAGCCAGCGTTCCATCTTTGGAGCCTGGCTGGTTTCTTCGTGTCTTGACAGTTTCGCCTGGCGATAGGTATACTAATCTCATAAAACTACGTGTGGGGGCGTATCTATGCTGTGTCAGGAAACAGGCGCGACGGAGGCTATCCGATTCAAGCATCTCAACATGGAGTTGGCCAGGGATATCGATGAGGCCATCGGTGCTATCGCGTCCTATGGCAATGGTGAAGGAGAGATCAAGATGCCGGTGAAACAAGGTAAGGTATCTGTGATCGATTTCCTGTTTCGCAAGTTCAGGACAAAAAAGATCGTTTAACGCTGGTTAGCAGTTGCGACTACGCAGGCGTTAAGGCTCGAAAAATCGGGTCTTAACGCCTTTTTTGTTGTCTTATTATCAATAATCGCCCGAAACGTTAATAAGAAAATCCTTATTATCACTAGCATGAATAAGGGAGCACCGCATGAGCACACACCCCGTCATCATTGACCGCGACCTGGGCCAGTTGCGCAGCCCGACACCGCAAACCAAACGACAAAAGCGCGAGATAGCGCGGGCTGTGCGCCATTTCGTGATCCTGGAGAAGCTCGGCTATAACCCGTCGCTCCAATGCTGGTGCGGCGACTCGCTCCCGCTCAACTATCGACAGGACGACATGACCACGCAGCTCAATAGCTTCCTCGATGGACATGAGGAATGTCCATCAAAGGAGAATAGGAATTGATAGAAGGTCTAACCGTTGGAAGAATAGTCCATTATGTTCTGGAATGGGGTACAAGCAAAGGCGAGCACCGTCCCGCTATTGTTGTCAGAGATTGGAAGCAAGAGAACGGTCTGGTACAGCTTCAGGTGTTTACCGATGGTTGGAATGATGGATTCAAATCAACTCATCTTGTTCAGGTTGGAGAGCAACACGTGGAAGGGATGCTAGGGATAGATCAAAACGTCATCTGGCGAACCTCAGTTCACTACGATGAAGCCAAAGAGCCTGGTACCTGGCACTGGCCTGAAAGAGCATGAGGAATGCCCCGCGTCGGAGGTGCAGCACTGATGGATGAGTTTGTATGGGTGATGGACTCTGAATGTTGTGATAAGTGTGGATGCATCTTGGATTATTTCGAGACTGTTCTTTGCACCGATTGCTTGCACGATGCTTGGTACAACGAGGAGCAGGACTACTATGACGGATGGGAAGAGTATGACGCCTGAACAATTCCGCACTCTCTTGACCGTGCTGCACCGCATTGCCGACGCATTCGAGGAGCAGAACCGCGCCAATGCTGAGAATAAAGCAAAGGATGAGGCATGGCATGATGAGCGAGAGAAGATCATTCAGCAACGCCGCGATGAGAATAGAGCGATGGAGCGGGAGCGGATTGAGATAGAACGGCATATCCTCGCGTTACATACACGCAATTTTGAGCGGGAAGAGTCGCACCGTGAGAAGATACGGCAAACACAAGAGAAGCAGGCACGTGACACGGACGCGCATTTCACCAAAGCCTACAAGTCCTGGCTTGCAAGCCTCAAGGAGCTGCCCCATGAGTGACTTCCTCTCCTATGTCCTGCTTGCGTTCTGCCTGGAATTGCTGCCCTTCGCCTGGTGCATCTGGGTGTTCACGGCGCGTACTCGCTACGACGTGCAGCCGTCGCCACACTCGAAAGTGACGCCGTTGGGTACGTATGGGCCGGTTCGTAGAGGTGGAGCATGATAGCTGAGAGAACAACTGTAGAGAAAATAAAGACATCAGATGTCCGGTTGGTGAAAGAACTATATCCCAGGCTGACAGAAGACAATGCTGCTATTGAACGATACCGATCTGCTATAGGGTTATTGCCGCCTATTGTTGTTGCCCGTGATGGCATATTGGTTGATGGCTATCATCGCTGGCAAGCACACATCAAAGAGGGCTTCACTGAGATTGATGCTATAAACCTGGGCAATCTCTCAGAAATCGAAATACTAAAAGAGTCCATGATTAGGAATGCCCATCATGGACTGCAACTGAGTACACAAGATAAAAAGAAGGATGCTGCAAGATTATATACCCTGCTGAGTGGAAGTCCTGCGGAGCGGTATGAGGAAATAAGTACATTGCTTTCTATCACACTAGGCACATCTCAAAAGTATTGTAAAGATGCCCGTCAAAATGAAGTAGAACAGCAGAAAACGACAGCCTGGGATATGTGGCTTGACTGCTACACACAGCAAGAGATTGCCGATGAAGTTGGTGTCGGACGCGATACCATCAATAAATGGCTGTCGGATTTTAGAACAAATTCCAAATTCCTACAGCATCCAGAGTCTCGCCAGCATTTTGATATCTGGCAGTTTGCAAAAGCTAATGGTGATAGCTCTTACTTCGGACAAATGCCCCCGCAAGTTGTAGAGAATTTATTATGGTTCTATACCGAACCTGGACAGACAGTAGTAGACCCATTTGCGGGCGGTGGCACGACAATAAAAGTTTCTAAAGAGATGGGACGTCGTGTGTGGTCAAGTGATATCTCCCCGTCTACTCCAATGCTTCCTATTCATGAACATAATATTCTCGAGGGCTGGCCAGATAAAGCCCCGGCTAAGCCTGATTTCATCTTGTTAGACCCCCCCTACTGGCAACAGGCAGAAGGGAAATATGGGGATAGCCCACAGAGTTTAGGGAATATGTCACTCAAGGCTTTTTATACAGCGTGGGCAGAAATCATTAAGACGTGCTCTGCCCACATCTCTCCCCAGGGACGTATAGCCTACATTATCAGCCCTACGCAATGTGAAGATGGAAGTGTCATAGATCATACCACAGATATGCTCCGCGCATGTTGGGATGCCCAACTTGTTGTTGAGCGGAGAATTATTGTTCCCTACTCAACGCAACAGGCAACAGGCCAGCAAGTCACCTGGGCGCGTGAAAAGAAACGTATGTTGAAACTCTATCGGGATTTGGTGATTTTGAAAAAAGGTAATTGATATGCTCTTGTCAGACTATGGGGTAAAACCACAGAAATTTAATGAGGATACGCCTCTTGTGGCATGGGTAAGGAACCATCCATTGCTTAAATCAAATCCCAACTTTGGGTTTGTGAGAACAGATGTTGATATGGTTTGGTATAACTACATCTACGGTTTGCTGATGTTAGTGGAAGATAAATCTAGGGGCGCAAACCTGACAGGTTCACAGCGTGCCACACTAGCGGTACTCGATCAGGCATTGCGTTTTGCTTTACGTCATACTGATTTCAGCTTTATAAATATCGATCCATCATATCCCCGCCCTGCAAAGAACCATTATTGCGGTCTTCATGTTGTTAGATTTGAGCATACAGGCCCGACAGATGGTCAGACATTTGTTGATGATGTCCCTGTCACGCTAGATCAATTGGGAGATTTCTTTCAACTCAAATGGACGCCTTCTATTCGGGTCTATCAAGACCTGGCAAATGATCTTAATGGTTGTTGCACACTTAAGGCATTTATGAAATCCGCTAATCATATTAAAAAGACTGTACCAAATTATCACCCTGAATATCAGCTACTTAGTGATCTGGGCAGTAAAAGGAAAACAGAAATTGCTAGGAGTATAGCATGAGCAACGCGCCCGATAACGTAGCAACCGTCGCGCAACATCCCACAGTGCAACTATGCTTCAGCCCGCTCGCCTGCTGGCAGTTCGCACGCTTCTATTGCGCATTGCAATCCCGCAGCGAAACCCTGCTCAGCCTGCTGGACGTGATCGAGCATTACCGCTGTGCGCCTATTGCGGAGCTGGTCAAGGAGATGAAGGCATGAGTGAAGACCGCACAAATTCGACAGCTAAAAAGCGCCTGAGTACGAAAGCGAAACAAAAGCTCTTCCTTGCAGCCTACGCGCAGCATGGCAATGTGTTGCTTTCCGCACAAGAGGCTGGCATCAATCGTACCACGGTTTATACCTGGCTAGAGCACGATGAAGACTTCTTCTTTGCCTACAACCAGGCCAAGGAGGACGCTAAGGACGTGCTACGTGCTGAAATCTACCGGCGTGGTGTTGCAGGTTGGGATGAGGATGTGTATCAATTGGGCAAGTATCGAGGCAAAGTGCGCAAGTATAGCGATACGCTTTTGATATTCCACTCTAAGGCGCTCATGGCTGAGTATCGTGAGAAGCAACAACTTGACATCAACACGAATACCAGCGTAGTAGAAATCTACAAGGTCAGGATACCCGACAATGGTAGAGACTAAACCACAAG
>WNGH01009485.1_pt1 | contig 19643 bp, 30 predicted proteins | sample 5400631 | NCBI WGS metagenome assembly WNGH01 (sample SAMN13153373, study PRJNA577476) | soil metagenome | isolation source: 115 cm soil or saprolite under Garry oak tree replicate 1 | place: USA:California | collected 2016-06-15
ATCTGTATCTGGTCTGCCGGATAGCCTGCGACAATATCCCGGAAGGCAGCCCGGATGTGTGGAATGATGGCGCTGTCCTGCCAGTTCACAGAGGGATATTTCCTGTAAAGATCGATGGCATGGTTCGCGTTGAGCTGGTAGCGGAAGTTGACGTCGAACTCTATCTCAAGATTATCCTTGGATAGGACGAAGACGCCCGTTGAATTGCCCTCTAGAACCACTGTCTGGACTGAGGTTGAGAGAGTTATCAGGTTCACCCAAGGTGCCTTGGCGAAGAACTGTGTAGTGGGTCCTGCGATTGGGCCGCTGACTTCGCCACTGTATGTGTTGACTAGTATTCCGACTTCAGAAATGCCAATGCTATAGGTTGTAGTGACTCCGATAATTGCGACTGCGATGAGTGTTATGACGAGAAAGATGAGAATCCCTATTCCTCGTGCTGAAAGTCGCAGTTCTTCTTCTGTTCTCCGGCTCATGGTTTGCGCCCTTCGAGAAGATGCTTGATTACACCGTCAAGATCTGTTCGTCTACCGATGCGTCGTTGTAGTTCGCCTTGAACTTTCAATAGCTGTTCGTGAGTCTCGTCTGATACGCTGATAGTTTTCATAGTGAATAGTACTAATACTGTTACTCTTATAATGGTTGTGATGGAAGTAATAGTTTTAAATCCTTGACGAGATGGGATTCAAATCCTCAATGTGCACTCCTGACAACTACAAGCATCTCTGGCTAGAACCGACTCACCATGCCCGGTATGTGGACCCGCACGACAAGAACTATGAGCTGGACCTGTGGCACCGCTCGTACCTCCCACCCGACGGCGTAGAAGGCAAGACAGTAGTGGACATGGGCGCAGGCTGCGGCGAGACCGCCCAGTTCTACCTGTTACACGGCGCCAAGCATGTGATAGCCATAGAATCAGAAACCCACTTTGTCGATTTTCTCAAACACAACTTTGCCCAGGACCCCCGCGTCACAATCGTCCAGGCGCATATCGACATGGTCAAGATGGACATTGAGGGGGGCGAGAAGAACATGCTCGTTGAGACACACTTCGTGCCCTACTGGAAGCCAGTCGGAGTAGTAGGCCGGGGTAGGGCGGGTCCGGCTGAGCTCTGGCGCTTAGAGAAGCACAGGCACATGTCGAGACTAAGCGGCTGGATCCATATGCGACGGATAGGCTGGATACACGCGTTCAAGCTGTTGCTCAGAAACATATGATTCTTGATGTTGGATGCGGAGAACATCCCCATGGCGATGTTAACCTTGACGTTGGGAAGAGGATACTGGCAAGCGACAGCGGACCCATTGGCAAAGCGAACATCTATGCTTCCGTCTACAACCTGCCGTTTATCGATAATAGTTTCGAAGTCGTCCACTTCGTCGGACTACTACATCATCTCGACAATCCCCTTCAAGCATGGCTCGAAATAGTCCGGGTCGCAAAGGATATCATAGTAGGCGAGGAGCCGAGCAAGTTCAACGTCAAAGCATACCTGGACAAGTACCATGTTTATCACGGCTTCTGGAAGAGACAGCTTAGAAGGATATGCCAGCACAATATTCGGGACCTGCGGGTCCTCTATTACTTCAACAACCTGTCAAGAATCAATCTTCACATAACAGCGATAAAGCGGGATGTAGTTTCTTCCAGTGCTTCCTGAGCTTCCTTGGGAGACTGCTGCTTCTATACCTGTCCGTGAACCAGTCATGACAGAGTCTACACTGAGCCACCACAGTATAGCGTGTGCCTCTACCCTCCCGTGTCTGATAGGCTGGATCATAATAGCCGCATCTGGGACAGACTCTCATCAGTCCTGCAGCACGTTCACGTCGAACTGGTAGACTCCAAAGGTCCCATTGTAGGAGAGGTCGAAGACATAGTTGTAGCCGTGGTTATGCTTCCACGTGTAGGGTCCGAACAGCCAGTTTGACCCTATCGTCCCGTTGAGACTATAGACTACGCTTGAGACTCCATCCACGACTGTCGTGTTGATGAACTGGTTCGAAACGTCGTTCAGGCTGACAATCCTGACTGAGTATTCGAAGAAGCTGGCGTTGCCTCCGCCTGCCTGGAAGAGGACGCAGACTGTTGGGCCGCCGCATCCGAGAGTCCATTTCACATGGCTCGTGTTCGAGTTGGCAGTGTAGGATACTGCTCCGGCGACGAGGACGACAACCAAGATAGTCATCAGGCTACCAGCGATGAGATAGTGAAGCTGCCGGAGCATTATCCCCAGCCAGTCTATCGGACAGTTTTTAAGCCTTAACCCATAGTGTTATATCCGGTCTGACTCGCCACTTTCTAGTGGGTACCCCGAGAGATGACGACCACAATCTGCCCCCCTCCCGCCACGACCTCCTATTCGAGAAGCATCCGCATGATCATATTGTCTGTGCATGTGCTACTGCGAATACTGCATGACAGAGAAAAATTCGTCTAAGTCGATTAGAAATCTTGACAAATAGTCTTTTCTGTCTAGCATTTGCGTGACACATACTGTTGGGTTGAAATGCCCGCACTGGAAGAATACAGCCGGACAGAGCTTGAAAGACTAGAGCATGAACGCCAAGAGGCGATCAAGGCCAAGGGCGGCTTGCCATTTCTTCCGAAGCTACAGGTAGGCGTGACACGGATCTATCTTGAGGCAGAGATGCCTAAGGAGAGTCTTGATCCGAATGGGAACATGAAGAAGCTGTTCACTGTGAAGCTGCCCAATGGCACCGACAAGTTTGCTTGGAGCATAAATCCACGATCTCCACTCTACCGTGAACTGCTTGTCGCTCTTCCTAAGGCTCCCGTCTGGCTGGATGTGATACGGACCGGGGATTCGAAGACTGATACCCGGTATAGTCTGAGGATAGTCGCTTGAAGCGTTCCACTATCCTCTCCCCTTTTTTTACTCTTCTCCCTAGAGAAAGTACCCGCGATAAATGTATGTATGTATACATACACATTTACAGGATGCGAGCTTGTGAGTAGAGAACGTGAATCGCGTGAGAGTGAGACTTGGGAGTCTCGTAATCTTTTTCCTGATAATGCTGAGAGAAGACGTGACAGGTTGAAGCGGTTGGTTACTAGGATTCAGACTAATCCTGGTTTGGCAACTGATGCTCTCGTAAAGTTGCTTGTTGCATGGTTCGGCTTGTCTGGGAAGACTGCTAGGGGCTATATTGACGAGCTGGCCCGCTACGAGTTTATCCGTCAAGAAAGACTTGGCGGGTGGCGGCCTGATGGTAAGGGTGGAAGGGTTGAGGATGCTAATGCTGACTTAGGCATGGGCTGGTTTGCTAACGATTCTTGCCGGGAGTTTTTCAAGTGAAAGCAGAGTCTCTTGATCTTAAGACGAAGACGATCATCCTCTCTTGCGGCTGCAGTGAAGAGGTTCCTATTTGCAGATGGTGTGGGCGGATTTGTCAACATTGCGACTATGAGATTCCACATTTACACAAGCATGTTCATACTCCGCTTCAAGGAGTAGTTTCACTTTCACAGAGGCATTTGCGTGACACATAGTAGTGAGGAGAAGAAGAGTATGGCATTGGATCTGAGTAATGGTCCTGAGAGGCGATCCTATGATACGCTCAAAGGCCTGATTCTCTCATTGAATACAGGTGAACATGCTCGGAGTATTCTGGAACGTGAGCTTGATACTCTCTATGAAGCATGGTATCGGCTGAAACAGGAGGAGGCCTCAGGAAGATGACGCTTGGAAACGGTCTCTACACTCGAAGCCAGTCGAGCAAGAAAGGCTACGTCCAATTCGCCATATCTCTCCCGCCTGAGCTGCATGATCGTATGGTCAGAGAGGGGGAGAGGCGGGGGTTGAACCGGATGAACTATCTGCGACTCTTGATTGCGGAGGCGTTGGAGAAGAAATGAGAGTTCATTGTGCATGGAAAGAAACTGGTAAGCCGTTGCCGGAGAATAGAGTCGAATGAGAGAGAAAGATAGGCGGCTTAAAATCGTCCAGGAGATCGATGTTCTCTTCGCGGAGTGGATTGGCTCGCATGGAGTAGATAGTCTGCCCTCGGAAACATTCCCTATGTTATTCAAACTCTTGGAGATCATGAAAGAATGAGCTGGCAGAGTCCCTATGTCCAGATGAAAGAGGCTAGGAGAGAACGAAGGATCATGGCTAAGCCTGTCTGTCCGAGCTGTGGCTGTCGCTGCGATGTCTGCTTCAGAGAAAAATCATGCTGTCTGGATGAGCTCGAAGAATGAAACCGCGTTTAGTCAGAATCAGTTGGCAGAGGGAAGCATTTCAAGGAAACAGACGGCGAGGCCGACACTATCTGCCCGACAAATTCACCATCGCACAGGCTGAAGCCATCAAAGACATGCTGAATATCGCAAACTGGTTCATGGACGTTAAGGCGACGATTGTTAACAGAAGGTCTTTTGGGTCCAGCCAGACGAGAAGGCAGAGATCGAACCGCATTTCAATTGTAATGCCAAAGACAAATGTCCTGATAGGCTGAAAATCTCCTTCCACGAAGGCGAATGGACGGTCGATAGCGAGGCTATGATTACGAAGGAGAAACTCGAATGAAAACAAGAGAACAGTATAATGCTGAAAGAGAAAGGAAGGACGAACTCAAGAATCGTTGGGGAATCTGGTGTCCAGTCTGCGGAGGACCTCCGAATGATATGCAGTTTGTTCAATGGGTAGATGGGAAGGTTACATATGCTGTAAGATGCTGGTCAGGAAACATCAATCGCTCTCGACAATCCCACACTTTTCTAGCGCATATCAAGCTACCTCTTGAAGATGTAGAGATTGACCAACTCAAAGAGGCAGAAAAGAGAATCCGAGAACTTGAGGCACAGATTATCGGAGAAGAGCCAAAATGAAATGCGACGTATGCGGGAAACCGGCGACTCGCTTCGTAGTCAGCCGCTGGGATTCTACATGGGACTGGCCTCTTGAAAGCATAGTCACTAAGAGTATTAGTAAGAGCAATAAAATCGGTAAGCGGCTCTTCGAAGAGAGCCGAAAACTGGGATTCAAATCCCCGAATGTCGGATTGGAAGTGCTCTGTTACAAGGACTTGTATCAAGCATGAAAACTGAGCCTATGAAGATTCCACCAATGTGCACCTGTAACCATTCAGTCAACTGGCATAGAGGAGACAACGACAGTTGCCAGTTTCCACGTTGCATCTGTGGAGGTTTCAAGGAGAAATGAAACGGGAAATCAATCTCTCCCCTGAACAAGTCAAAGCCATACTCGGAGAGGCGAAAAAGAACAGCCTACGCGACTATCTCCTTCTCAGGACCCTAACGGTCGGAGACTTCCGGGTCGGTGAGGTTGTAGGCTCCGCAGCTCGGCGCTGGATCAAAGAAGCCAAGAAATGGGAACCTGCTGAACCCAACCTGAGGGGCCTACAGATTCAGGATCTCCAAGAGAAAGGAATCTGGGTTGAGGGAAAGGGATGGAAGAAAGCCAGGAACCCAGCCCCCCCGGCCTTCATTCCGCTTCCACTGGAACTAATCAAAGACCTGAAAGAGTTCTCTGGGACCCGGAAACAAGGCCGTATCTTCGAGATCTCCGAGAGCAGAGTTGAGCAGATGACAAGGTTTTACGCCAAAAGGGCCGGGCTAATTGACTGGAAACTAGTCCATCCTCACCGTTTCCGTCACTTCACGACTACTCAGATAGCTCGCAAGCATGGGGTCCTAGCGGCTCGTGATGTGGCTCGGCACAAGAACATCAGCACGACTAACCGCTATGTTGCTGAGATTCCAGACGAGGAGAAGCGCGATATCATCGAACACCAAGCTGAACTAATCTCGATGTGATTCATGTTTGAAAATCGTAATCCCATGTGATTTCGGAGATTGTTGGGATGAATCGACGGTCTGGACAGGTTGCTTAGAAAACTATGACAATGGATTCATCATTGTCAAAAGGCCCTATTGTGAGAAACACAAGTCTGATCACGGGATTCATAATCTACCTCCGGCAATCAAATATGAGAATGAGAAGGATCATCTATCTATGTGCAGATGCGAGAAGCGGTTCTTTCCGATTTTTACCGAACAATCTGCGGAGAAGAAATGACAGTAGAACATAGAGTCTGCAAACACTGGTCGAATATGTGCTCTTGCCGTTGTCCTCATCCTGAATGTGGCAAGAAGGTTAGATACTATCAGATTTCCGATGCAAAATCTTCGGAGAAATCATGAGTGACTTCTGCCCAGTGTACGATTGGGACTATTCGAAGATGGTTCCCATCGTTCATTATCACTGCATCCCTCTAATCTACTGGCTACCTTACTTCTTCGGTGGTGTAGCAGTTGGACTCGTTCCTTTCATCGTTTCAAAGATTCGGATTAGATGGCAAAACCGGAATGACAGGTCGAGGAAGTACCCATGAAGGCGACGGAGGCTGGCCTTACCGCGACATCAAGGGCGAACAGAAAGAAATCGAAAGACTTCGGAGGATTGTACCTTCAGAGGACAGAGTTTATGGCATACAAACCAGAGCCATGAAGGTTCTAGACCTGTTCTGCGGCATGGGTGGATGGTCGATAGGATTCCATCGTGAAGGCTTCGACTGTGTCGGCATCGACATTGCGGATGTAGGATACCCTTATCGTTTCTACCAGCAAGACATTAGAGACTACCATTACAATGGAGAAACCAAGCCTGACATCGTTGTAGCCAGTCCGCCATGCACAGAGTTTAGCCAATTACTATTCCTGTCAGTCGCCAAAGGTCAAAGGCATCCTGGAGACCCAGAAAAGGGAATGGAACTGGTCCGGGAAGCTAAACGAGTCATTGATGAGGCACAACCGCGATGGTGGCTGATAGAAAATGTCAATGGCTCTATCCCTCACATTAGCAAACTCCTCGGAAAGCCGAAGATGATCAAGCGCCCCTATATTCTATGGGGCGAGTTTCCACAGTTTCTCATGCCACAGGAGAATCTGCCTCTCAAAACTACGAAGGTACCGAGCAAGGGACATTCCCACTTCAACGAGAGAGTCAATGCTGACAACCGTTTCAATCCGATGAGAAGCTGGCTACGAGCTCGTATCCCTATACCATTAAGTCTCGGCTTGGCTAGAGCCTGCAAGGCTACGATTCTCGGTGGATAATCCGAGCCTCTTCTGAAAGCTGTCCAGCAACAAAACAACCCTCTGGTTTTGGTTGAGAAACCGGAATACACGCTCAAACATGAGAAGCTATCTCTCAAAAGTGGGGTCAAGTCCAAGGCATATAATTAACTATCTAGTAGTAATACTAGAAAGATGAGAGGGGCCATGCGTTGTCTAACATAGCAGACCCGAGAAGTAGCCAAGGATACAAGCCTCGGTTCGAGCTATGGATGAACGTATTCCTACACCAGGCATTGCTCAATGTCGTCAACTCGCTCTCAAGCCTAGAAGTGACAACCAGATCAGCCCAAGGACTGATGATATCAGAGGTCAGAGTCCCAGTCGATAGGCTCATCTGGAATGTTAGAATTCTTGATGCTCTACTCATTGATGAGTGGAAGATTGGCGATAAGGTAGCCGATTATGAGGCCATGGTGAAAGACATCAATATTGAGGATGAGCCTGATCGCTATTTCCATCAGCTCGTTCAGCTTCTACAGAAACGGAGGATGTTAAGGTTCAAGCCTCCTAGGAGTCTAGCACCATCTCATGACTAACGATTACTGGGAGATAGATCCATGGTTCTGGGAAGAACTGGATGAGCGCCGCAAGACTGGAGGCAATGTTGTCGCAGTAGCGACAGGTCCTAACAATGCTGGGAAGAGCTACTGGTGTCTCGAACTGTGTAGGCAGCTCCATCTGAGCTATGGGCTTGAACCTTTCACAGATGAGGGTGTTGTCTTCAACTCTCGCCAGTTCTGGGAGAGGATGCAGGGGTCCTCATCGGAAGCATGGGCTTTATGGGATGAGCCGAACAAGGGATTGAGTCATCGAGACTGGTATGAGGAGATGAACAAGGCAGTTACTACTTTCATCCAGACTTTCAGGTTCAAACGGAAGAGCCTCCTGCTCGCACTGCCTCATGTTAGACTCCTAGACAAGTCAGCACGAGCCGTTCTTCTCTTTGAGGCGATGATGAAGCGTCCTGGACTGGCAAGGGTCCACCAGCTCGAGCCGGATTATTTCGGGAATCATGAATTCTACAAGTATTTCCGGGGAGAAGTCCAGCTAGGAATGCCTCCGGTAGCCCTCTACCGTCCTTATGAGCTGAAGAAGGACGAGTTCCACAAGAGCGACTTTCCTGAGGAAGCATTCAATACTCCAGCACAGAATGCGATTGAAGACCTTCGCGGATGGCGGAAGGTCTATGCACAAGTCAAAGAAGCACGTGAAAAGTTTCTTGTCCAGGACCCGAGAAATCCTCAGGAGCCTGGAAGACTCTCAGCACGGAAGATTAGTGCCCTTCTCGACTGTAGCGACAATACTGCTCGAAAAGTAGTGACCAAGATAGAGTATGAGGCTCAAGGCGAAACTGCTATATGCTGACTGCTTTTAAGACTGCGACTAATCAACGCTGAGACTGAACATGAACTGATATCCATCTCAAAATCAAAACTACTAACTGTCTCAATCGTTCTTCTTATCGGATCAACATCATTCTATCTTGGAAAGGTTCTAGCTGGACCCGCACCCTCTGTAGGCATCATAGTGACTCCTGGAGTTGAAGGTCAATGTGATTATGTTATTTGGCAAGATGGCACGACCCCAGTAGCACATTTACAGACGGATGTTGCTGGGACGCCAGGCGACAACCTAATCGGTACGCCGGGACAGGACTGGGGAGCTTTCCTCAACAGTATTACCAGCACATACCAAGTCTACTGTTTCGCTACCGCAGATAATTTTCTCATGTCAACAGCCTGGGTACTCCAACAGGGTGATACTGTGCGAGGCTTAACTGATAACGGTCCAACACTCAAAGGTAATGCGAACAATATCGCCCTGATCGAGAGCCCTGGTGTTCATGGAACTCAGGTTGGGACTGGGAATATACGGATTTCGAATATTCGCCTAGATGCCAATGGGAAAAGCGGAATCAATGGCATCAACATGAACATGAGCCAAGCGGAAAACTCAATCCAGAACCATTACGATCATATTCATTTTATCGGCAACTTCCAGTTCACACTGATTCTTGACGGAGCAGAGGACTCGACAGTATCGTACTTGTACCAGTCAGGAACAGGCGACATCTCAGGCAAAGTATGGGCGGGCGAGATAATCTGGGATCACATCATCATGATAGGATTCACACTAGCACCATGCATGAGAGTCTTTGGTTGGACAGTCATAACAGAGTCAATAATCAACTGTGTCATCGAAGAACACGACTTTGGAGTACCACCCGGCGGCGGGCCGGATACGAAACATCTTGCATCAACTCAGCTTGTGATAGAGAACAGCTATCTCCTAAACCGGAATGCGAACAATGACAAAGGCAACGCTTCCAGAATATTGAACCATACAGGATATGGCGACAATGTAACAATCAACACAGTATATCTTATCAACGATGGAATCTCCATGGGAAACAATGGAGCACTTTTCATGTCAAGTGGGCCTGGAACAAGTCTAACAATCTATAATCTAGTCATCAGTGGCTGTATCTTCACAAACTTCAACAGCCTCTATCCTGGGACTAACTCTTACTGGGTTAAGGACTGGAATGGTGGATTGGTCTCGATACGGAACCTTTCATGGGAACGGTCGTCAAACAGTAGCGGAATCTTGCCCGGTGATGCTGTGACGACACCGTTTGGAACAAATTATTATTTCACGCCAGAACAGGCAGGCTTCGCCCAGACAGCAGTAGGATTCTCAGGAAGTACCCCGCCACTTCCTGGTGGAACAGGATCTGCAAATGCCAAGTATGATTTCTGGCCATGGCCCCAAATAATTAACATGAACATCACAACAAGTGCCGGAGTAGTCCAGAAGACGGGAATCCATGTCATATCGATTAGTGGAACTGATATTGCACTTGTAGGTAACCCAAGCCAGATAGCCCTCTTCCCAGGAGAACGTATCTACTTTGCAACATTTATCCCGTATGCTTGGCAATGGTATGGGGATCAGTGGTAAGATTTTGCGAGGAATATTTGAGGGATACTAGTGTGGAAAGCCCTAATTCTGCTAAGCCTCATATTTCTGTTGATTCCAGAAGGTCATTCAGCATCGGTCCTTGTCACTCAGAATGTGGTTCTGCACAACCAGTATGGGCAGCTCACAACCAAGCCGCCTAACCAGCAGTACGGCAGCTTCACGCTCTATGCGAACGGGACAATGTTCTTCGACTATCGTTCATGGGAGGGTCCTGTGGGTATATTCAGCTTCACAGCAGAATCCTATGGAAACGGGACCCTACAGCTCCGGTTCAAAGGGATCCAGCCGACACAGGTAACACAGTCGGCCGCAACATCGACATATTCAGTTCCGAATACTTGGCAAGAGATCACCTATACTGCTAGCCAGACATCCCCCCTAATCATCGTCTTCGGAGTCGGACCATCATTTCCAGGCTTTGGAGGACTCGGACTAGCCTTCGTAATCGGATTCATCCTCATCCTGCTTTTCATCATCGTCTCACAGGTTACGAGGAAGGCTAAGGATGAGGAGAGTGAGTTCCGCAAGTTCATCGATAAGGGTCTATACAATCAACCAACCAGACCAGTTTTGACTTCCTAACAATGCTCAGATACGCTTTCAACGTTGGACTCTCAGGAGCCTCATGGGAGGATTTCAAGACCAACATTCTCATACCAATCATGGCCTTCGGAGCTATCGCAGGCGCCGGAATCGCCCTAATCATGATCGTCATCTTCTACGCCCTCGGAGCACTACTCTTGACAATCATGGGCGGAATATTCACCAACGCGACCATCGGCAAACAGTTTAACGTTGCAGCCTACAACATGGGCCAAGTAGCCCCCGTCGTCGGTATTCTCGGCGGAGTCGGAGTCGTACTGGTCCTCGTCAACAGCTTCCTCAGCCACGACTAGAGGCGACCAAGCCCACGCCTCTAGCCGAGTCTGGGAAGAACCACCCTATCAACGATAGGGGACCCGCGAAAGGCTACCAGAACGACGCCTTGAAAGGCGTCAAAATCCCCAATTTCCAACAGAAGATAAAGAAGGCAGGTAGTGGGCAGATGGCTAAGAAGATGAAGAAGGGCGCCTATGAGTTTATTGATGAGATGATCTTCGGCGAGAAACATAAGCACAAGAAGCTGAAGTTGAGATTTTGAAGTATGGAGACCCGATCTTCGGCAAGCCAGCGAGGAAGTTTAAGCCGAGGAAGGCACGAGTCTACAACCGGTACGGGCTGAAGGCGATACATGCCACGCGTGGACATGGCCTAGCCCAGCCAGCACCCTATGTCAAGAAGAAGTGGCTGAAAGACTGGGATCCCAGCAAGCATAAGCGGCTCCTGCTCGGAATATTCGTGCTAGTCGTTATTCTGGCAGGAACAGGCATGTATGCCGACCCCAACAATCAACTGTTTCACAATTATCAGACGAATCCTCAATATGGAAAGCCGGATCCGATAAGTCCGATCTGGTTCGATAGTCTAGCCGGAACTGTTGCATATCCACCTGGCTCTGCTTCACAAGCAGGATGGAAGTGTAACTATGGCAGTCTCTTTTTCACAGGTTCTCCTTCTAACATTATAGACTTGGCGACTAATACAACCACAACATCGATCTGTATCTCGACACAGAGCATCGACTTGTCTTCGGTCACCGGAAAAGTCTTAGAATTTGACCAGTCTTATGAGGCTGGAGTAGCCAATCAAAATACTGCTGGAACAATGAACAGTTTCGGCTTCTTTCTCACAAATAATGATACGGGAATCCTACCCTATGGTAAACAGGACTTTGGAGCCTGTTCATCAAATGTCTGGAAGCCTACCTGTGATTCGAATATTTACTTCTCAGTCACATTCTCATATGTCATAACAGGAACGAAGACTCTAAACATTTTTGTTTCGGAAAAGACGAGTTCCCAATCGACTGGGACAATCTATCAGACTGATGTTGGCTGTGGCCAAGCCACTGTGATCCTCTGCACAAGCATGAGTGGAAGCGGTGGCATTTTCAACCAGAATCCTCACACATTCATTCAGCTAAACTATACAGGCTCATCCTATCAAACATCCCTGAATAGGGTCGAACTGGATGATGCTGTCGGAGACACGCCAGGTCTGGCGACATCGTTCGTGTTTCCTCAGCTCAACCTGAACCAGCACTATCACTGGGGATTTTTCATGTCACCGCTTCCGGCAAGTGGAAGCGCACCACAGGTACAGGTCGTAGAGTTCTTTGGATCTTTGCAACCACCCGCGAATGGTGCTGGACTAGTGAATCCTAGTTGGAACAGCTTGACAGTTTCAACTTTCACTCCGAACCCGCCGAACACGCAGCCGCCACCATATACTGATGCGGGAGGATTGTTCGGGCCAGTCATCAACGCACTTATCAATGTCGGAGTCTATATTTTGCAGAACATTATCAGCTTCTCAACCTTCCTCTATAGTCTGTATATTATAGCATTGAACTTCATCGGAGGCTTCCTTGGACTAGGCAATGTAGGAACCAACTTGGACAGTTTCCTCCGAGCCTTCGTCCAGTTCATGGCGCAGATGGCCAGCATCATCGCCAACCTTGGAAGCGGAATCACGGTCCTCGTCAATGATATCAGCTTCGGAGCCACCTTCATAGTCGGCCTCCTCACATCAACAGCATCCTGGCTCTCAGCAGCCGTCCTGCTAGGAGGAAAACTCAAAGACATATTCGACCTCGTATTCCGCTACGGCAATAACATGCTCTGGATATTCTTCTGGTCGACCTTCTTTCTCTACACGGCCACAGGCGAGGGCTGGTCTGGGACCCTGGAGTTTTTCAATGCTGTCAACTGGGCATCCTCACTGGGCGCCAACTTTGTGATCCGTATGGTCAACTTTGGAGTACAAGCCATCGCCTTCATCAAAGGCTTCATTCCCACAGAAGCAGGAGCACCGCCCCCGACATCGCCTGTAAGCGAGGGAGGCAAGCCTAGTGGGGCTAGTCTACAGAGCACAGCAAAGCCTGTTCCTGCACAGCCGTCACGTTTCAAGGCCGGATTCTCGAGATCCAACATCCAGAGAGCTCGGGGCACTACTGCTACAAAGTTCAAACTGTCTGCCAGTCGGCCCGCCGCTCCAAGCTTCTCTGCAGCATTGGAATGGGATCCGATAAAAGTTATACTCTTACTAGGAGGATTGTTGTTGCTGATGCTCTGGATTGGGGGAGGACTCTCGCCCTTCGGCACAGCCTCCGCAACATGCACCAGCACGACAGCGCCGACAGCAGGCAATACTGCACGCTGCTTCCAGACAAGCTATGATATTCTCAGCCAGATAACGGCGCCGATACTGTTAATGTTCGCGAGCATCGGCTCGATAACGTTTCTCGCGGACAAGTTTGGTATGATAGGATCCACCTTCTCAGGTCCTGCGACTTTCAGGGCTGTTCCACGGAGGCATGTCAGGCAGAGGCGGGAGCTGATGAAGCTACGAGCAAGAGAGAAGCAGTTGAGGATGGAGTTCAGGAAATGATACAGGACTTTGAGCTTGGCTATCTGCTCGGACTATTGACGATTGTGGGACCGATTGTCGGCTTGAAGTTCTGGGCTATGAAAGCCTTCCTGGACAAGCATATCAAACGATTGGAGGAACTGGGCGAGAGCCTGGAGAACAAAAAATGAAATTTCTTCTCACTACGCTTCTCCGTATCTGGAATCTAGTTGGCAATATTGGCTTTTGCATAGGATTGATAGTATTCAATCCAGTTCACAGCTTCTCATTCCAAGTTCCGATATTAGGCACATTCTCAATCGTGAATGCTTCAATTATGGGCTGGTGGTATGTCCATGGATTTATCAGCAGGAAAATCTTGCATTTGACGAGACAATCTTTCATTTCAACTTGGACGATTCGAGAGAAAAGCCAAACCTGGAATGCTAAACAAGAGGTTAGCAAATGGATGGATAAATCATGATACGCGAGTATGTTCTCTCTACCAAGGGCAGCAAGGTCGAGATTGAGCAGAGCCATGTTCAACGGGTCGAGGAGCTTACCCGTGTCATGGACAAGCTCCGGGTTAACGGTGACAGTATCCGGCTTGAAGTCCGGGACAAGAATGATGAGGCTGAGAAGCATAAGAGCATGTTCGGAGACTCGTTCGCCTTGGCCAAGAAGGAGTTTCTGAAGTGGATGGAGGATGCTAAGAAGGAGATGAACGAGCGTTATCCATAGTTGACATTCTCATCATTGGCGGATTGATTGGTGGAATAATCGCATCCGCATACGTCTTCTCATGGTCGAGCAAGTACTATGACCATCTAGACTCGCCACTGTTCAAGTATGAGGATGAGGAGACATTGGCGGAGAAGCGGCCATGACTAGTGCAGAGCTCATGATGATTACAGCACCTCTCATATTGATTAGTTTGCTGATTCTTTTGGTATTAGCCTTTCCAGATGGAGATGGTTGGACTTGAGGACTGGGCAGAAGATTGCATGGATCATGTTCGCCTTCTTCAGCTTCCTAGGCGTCTGGCCAGTCTTCTTCTTCCTCGGACTATCCAACTTGGCCCTCTGGAACCAGCTCATCAACAATGTGGGAAGCCCTTATCCTCAGCAGGACTGGTTTGTCGCCAGCATGTTCTTCGGCGAGATCAGCATAGTCATATTCGGAATCTTCTGGATCGGGATGACTCGTTCACGGTAACAGTCTTCCCAGGCTACATGCTTGGTCTGCCTATCGACTGGTGGGTCATAATCGGATGCGCGTTCATCAGCCTTACAACAGTCCTGGCAGTTGTTGCCAAGAAGCGGCAGAATAAGAAGAACGCCAGGCCCATCCTCCGGAAGATACTCACAATCATCCCAATAGCAGAAGGCAATAGCCCCCAGCTCGGAAGAGCAGTACCCCTCATAGGCCAGAGCGAAGATACGATACGGGCATTCCATCCGGACTGGGAAGACCCGGATACCCAGACAATGGGCGCCACTCTGGAACTGGATACGACTGTGAACGGTGTCAAGATTGTGCCCCTGCGATACTTGGATCTTGACGGCAAGACCAGCGTGGAACAGCATATCGGCTTCGACGATGGAGACGTCCGGCTTGCCAGTATCACCAGTCTCCTTGCTCAGAGTGCCCCTAGGCCCGACCGTCTGATTGCAGACCCGAAGAAAGTCGGCCAGTACTATGCCCGACAGAGTCTCGGCGGTAGTGCCTGGGGAGACTTTTTCAGCCGGAAGAACCTCTGGCAGTTGTTGACATTGCTCGGGTTCGGCGTCATGTTTGGTGCTGTGAGTGTCGGTTATCTTGTCTGGCATCAGCCTCCTACAGTGGTTCATACGCCATGAGTCGGAGAAAGGGTCCTAGCGCTATGGTCTTACGCGAGATGCGTGAGCTACCTCCTATCTCAACGCGATACCACAAGGTGATTGAAACACGCTAGGACCCCTCCATGACAACTGAGCAAGATTCTGAGCGTCGGAAGGCCGACGAGTTCACAGGAGTCGTCAGCGACGCAGCCAAATCCAAGTTCAGCCAGTACGAGTTCTTCCCCACCCAACGCTTCAGCGAGATCCATCCACACGAAGAGTTCGACAACATGTTCGGAGCCGAAGTCTGGCGGCTATACGTGGATGGGGGAATAGGCCAGATGGGACCCGTAAAGGTCAAAGAGCTTCTTGATGTCTGGAATCATGATACTGGGCAGGACCTCAAGTATGACTGGAACCTGCCTAGCTATGAAGAGCCGAATCTTACAGCAGTCCGGAATGTCTTCCAGTTCAAAAACCAGAACGTGATGTGGGGCCTAGCCTTCCATGGCCAGCATTTCAACTGGTTGAACAGCCGTCATGCGATGGACCGGAAGAGCAGCGGAGAGGTCCTGGAGAGTATGCGGGCTATCTATCCTCACCAGCAGAACATGCAGGCGCAGGAAGCGGCAAGGCTTATATTCGCAACTACAAGCGAAAAGAAGAGACATTGGTGGCAAAGATGAGAACTGTAATCATGATAGCTTTGGCTTCGGCGGAACGAGAAGGGAGGAAGTCTCCCCGGTGATGAAGCCGGCTTGAGCAAAGCTGAGACAGTTGGCCAGTCTGTCCCTAAACAAAACTGGCACCAATTCTTGCCAGACACAATCGAGCCAAAACCCACAGGGCATACCAAAGAATGCGAGGATTCAGAATTGAATAAGTGCATCTGCAAATGACAATTAAGAAGCTAGCGAATGGCCAGTACAGAGTTCTATCTTCCAAAGGCAGAAACATGGGGACCTATGATACTAAACATGAGGCTCATGTACGATTGGGACAAGTAGAGGCTTTCAAGAAGAAAGGCAAGAGGTGACAAGATCTGCACATTGCCAAGAGAGAACTCTATGGGGCAGAAGAGGAAGAGATAAGGCGAGAGGTCAATAGGACCAAGGATGAGCTGGAACGGCTTCACAAGCAAGCTGCTCACTCTGCTCGGCCCAAGTAAGCCCTACTGGACTCCAAGCCTAGTACTATCATTCGAACTGCTCAAAATATTCCAAGCCTTCAACCCGTCCTATCTGGGGAATGCCGACTATAGCGGCTGGCTGATCGGATCATTGCAGCATCCTCCCTGGACCTACTGGTTTACCAGTGTAACATTGTGCAGTCTCAGCCTAACAGAGTGTCACCATGTCGCGATAACCTATCTTGCAAGTCCCTACAGCATCTTCTGGTATACGTTCTACAAGCCACTGGCAATGTTTGGAATGGGAGGGCTCTTCGCCTTCCTCTATCTTATCGACAAGGGAGTCCTCGGACTCGTGCTGAAATATTCGAGACAGTTTCTACTACCATACGCTATCGGCAGCCTCTTCTTCTACAAGCTCTGGCCACACGACATGCTCATTTTCTGGCTATTGATAGGAGCCTACTACTGGTGGCCACTCCTGATGATCGCGCCACTGGTCAAGCTACCGGTCGGCGCCCCCCTATCCGTCTGGCAGTACATCTTCAACTCTCCATTGTCAATCCATGATCCGCAGAATTGGCTGAGCTATGGCGCTATGGCATTGTTCTGGCTTGGCGCTTTAATAGTCAACATTAGGAGATGGCGGCATGGCTAATCTGGGAATCATGCTCGGAGTCCTAGCCATAATGTTCAGCATTGTCGGAACAGTCATAGGCATGGGCAGTCCAAAAGCTCCAAGTAACGACTGTACAATCCAGACATGCTATGTTAATCCTTCCTACTGGGCGATAACTCAGAACCAGGAGGCAGGCAACGGGATCTGCACAACGAGTGCGTCATATGTGGATGCTGACAATGCTGCCTATGTCGTGCTGACTACCCCATCGTCGCCGCCTGTCAAGCCACAGTCAACCTTCTGGGAGTATGTCACATACGACTTTGACATCCACATCACCATTCTAGGCACATCCGGCAAGCTGAGCATCTTCGACAATGACCTGGGCCTCGGGACTGCATTAAGCCGTGAGATAAGCATAAGCGGCTTCGGCGCCAATGTGGAAGAGAGTGCCAGTCTCCAGATTACCGGAGGATTCAACGTGGGAGCGGGAGTCACTGACCATTTCGGATTGGAGATCTACCGGACTGGCGGGACTGGGAGTGTCTGTCTTGATGACTGGGAGGGCTCAGGCTTCGTCCTGGCATCTGGGGGAAGCGTGGCTTAACAGTAACAAGTGTTCACGAGCTGGAAAAGGCGTCTCAAGAGGACTGGAAGGCGATGTATCTTGCCAGTCTCTGGCTTCAGGAACAGTACCGGCGAGAAGCGACTCGGATGACCATCCGATATGTCGCGTTGAGGAAGACATTGGAAAGGATACTGAGGCTGACATTTGTCTGAAGAAAAACCCCAGATACTGCGGGTCCTGGACCCTGATAGTGGTCGTGTTCTGATAATGACTGTGAAGAATGGCCAGATTCTCAGGATAGAGTATGGGGAATGAGATTCCAGATTGTTGATCTTGAACGGGACTGGTGGGGCAAGATAGAAGACTTTTCCATAGTCCGGAACAGGTTTCTGGACACTCTTAACGATGAGGATTACATACTGTGGAAGAGCAGGGATGAGGAGTTGTCCGAGACTCTGCTGGAGTATATCCGGGGATTGGAGCCGGAGTATCCCTACTACTGGATCCGCCGTTTCAACCTTGAGGATGGATGCTATGCTGAATGGGCGAATCCTGAGTATTCTCCCCATCTCGTCAGCAAGCGGGTCCGGTATCATGGCCGGGTCCATGAGCATGTCAAGCCCAAGAATCCCCATGGAGTCATCGATATCCCGATAGTTCACAACCATACGGGCCCCCGGCCCTATGATGGGGGCTGGAAGGCGACCAGTGCCTATCGTCCAATCCTCGCCTTCAAGAAGAGCCTGGACGTTATGAGGGGAAGATGAGGCTGCGCCGATGCTGGATACTCTTCCACGACTGGAAGGGTTTTATCCGAGACGGAAAGCGATGGGCGCGGTGCACAAAGTGTCGGCGCGAGGCTAGGATGGAATGAACAAGGCTTGGATATTCTTTCTAGTCTTCGGCTATGCGGCCTCGTTCTTCATCTTGATTGTCAAGCTGGAGGAGAAGAAGGCAGAGAGAATATACTGGAGGCGCAATGTGGCACTCCTGGAAGAATGCTAAGCGTATGCGATGAGAGGCTTCTTCTCCCGCAACCGTTGAATCGCCCTATCCATCATCTTCCTGAACTCCTTATTGCTTAATTCCTTGGCGGCTTCGTCGCAGTCCTTGCCTGTCTCAGTCTCGAAAGCTCTATCCAAGTCTTTCTCGCTCACATCTTTCGGAATGTTCACTTTCAACTTGTGAACACGGTTCCACATGATATTGCTCATTCCCGGCTATCACCATCCTCTTCTCTCTTCCTCTTTCTATAGAAGAGCCGATGCAGAAAACTATCTCCCTTATCGTCTTCACAAGTATCGTTTCGAGAATGTGGCTGAACATGATCGCTCAGGAAAGAGCTGAGGACTCGAACTATGATCAGGATTGGTATCAACATAAACATGATTGGCAATATGCTATTGAGCTGTGAACATACTCTGTCACTAATAGTCTGGTTTGCAATGATGCCAGCTAAACAATCTGTAGGTTGGGGAGTTGGAGTTGGTCCCGGTCTCGATACGAGCCAGAATATTTCAACTATACTCTCAAGATTCATTCTTCACGCGTCACCGCGAAGATGGCTATTGAGACAGCAAACCCGAGGAGGAAGCTTCCCAATGCCATATATGGCCGCATCCAGTCCTTCCACTCCCGCCACTCAGACCTGACTAGTAATGATGTGGCAAACAGGATTGTTCCGACTCCTATTGCAATAAACGACTTCTTCACGATGATCATGCCTACTAGGACCCCGGTGAGGAATCCTAGCAGGGCAAAGATTATGCCTACAAAAAGGCGGAGGTTTGAGACTCTTGGTCGCGGGTCGAATGTCTTCAAGGCTTCTGTGTTACTGGAAGCTCGAAGATTGTTCCTGTGGATGGGCTGCCGATGAACATTATCATGTTCTGGCATGGATTGTTCGTCTGTATGCAGAGAGCCTGTAATTGTTGCATGAAGACATAGGTCTG
>WNGH01014902.1_pt1 | contig 19638 bp, 20 predicted proteins | sample 5400631 | NCBI WGS metagenome assembly WNGH01 (sample SAMN13153373, study PRJNA577476) | soil metagenome | isolation source: 115 cm soil or saprolite under Garry oak tree replicate 1 | place: USA:California | collected 2016-06-15
TCAATCGAGTCGATAATCCAGAGGACCGCAGCATGTCGGAGCGTTGCATGGCCGCGGTGCTGCCCGATTTCGGTGGCTTCCGTCGTATCGTTCAGTCTCCAGCATCTGTGTCGATTTTCTATGATGTGGGACAGGGCCAAGGATGGCAGCGCATTATTCCCGTCGGCGGCAGCTCGCATCTTCCGAGCAACACCCGCCAGCGCTTTGGCGATTCTCGGGGCCGATGGGAGGGCGAGACGCTGGTGGTCGATGTCACCAATTTCAGTCCCAAGTCTGACTTCATGGGGTCTCGCGAAAACCGGCATTTGGTCGAACGCTGGACGCGCACCGGTCCAAACACGCTCGAGTACGTCGTCACAATAGAAGACCCGTCCACGTGGACGAAACCGTGGACCGTCAAGCAGGAATATTCCATGCAGAGCAATGAAGCGAACCGCATTTACTACGAGCCGCGGTGCCATGAAGGAAATTTCGGTATGCCCGCGCTGCTCTCCGGCGGGCGCGTCAAGGACAAGGCTTTCGCCCAGGGACGAGGGCCTGATCCCGCAACGCTAGACAATGTGAAAGGGATGGACGCTCCCGAGGAGAATACCGATCCGTTGGGGGCGCAAGCGCAGGCGCAGTAGCGCTCTTTACCACAGAACCCTAACAAGCTTTACGCTTCGGATCCTCAAAGCGGGTTGGGCTTGGCGCCCAACCCTTGCCCGTCCGGCAGCATCTTCGGCACCTGGAGCTACTTCCTTCGGGCTTTGTTTTTCATGACTCCTCCAATAGCGGTGAAAGCTCGCACCCAGTGGTGCTAAAGAACCGGCTGGTTAACAGTCAGGAAGACGGTTGAGTCATCGCGGCTCCGGCGAACAAATGTTTTTCATCGAGGTCAATCAGTCGCCCGGCATTTAACGGACGATGTGAAATAACAATCGTCGTTCGAGACCCGCGGCGCCGATCGATGAGTGCCTGGACCGCCAGTTCAGATTGCGAATCGAGATGGCTGGTGGGTTCATCCAGCACGAGAATGGAAGGATTCAACAGAATCGCCCGGGCGATCGCAATCCGCTGGCGCTCGCCTCCGGACAATGCCAGTCCACGCTCCCCCACGAGCGTGTCGTAGGAATAGGGAAGCCGGGACACAAATTCACTCACGCACGCTAATTGAGCGGCGGCACGAATTTCGGCGGCTGTTGCACTCGGGCGGCCCAGCCGGATGTTGTCCGCAATTGTTCCATTCAACAGAACGATCTCCTGAGGCACGAAGACAATTTCGCGACGGAGGCATTCGAACGTGTAGTCCCGGACGTCGACACCATCGATGAGAATTCGTCCCGACGCCGGTTCCAAAAAGCGCGCAAGCAGATTAACCAACGTCGTTTTACCGCAGCCGCTCTCGCCCACGATCGCTACGCATTCGCCGGGCCCGATCCGAAGACTGAAATTTTCAAAAACGGGCGAGCGTGAGCCATATCGAAACGTGACATTCTGAAATTCAAGGGACCCTTTCAAGGGCTGATCCAGCGCATTTGCGCCCTGCCTAGATAATTCCGGATTCAACTCTAGAATTTCGCCGAGCCGGCTTGCAGCGATGATTGCATCCTGAATCGATTGATTCGCGTTTGCGAGCCGTTCAATCGGAACGAGAATCATCCCCAGCATTGTGTAAAACGCCATCAGTTGGCCCACACTTAAAGCGCCTGCCAGTACGCTATGGCCGCCAAACCAAAGAAGGCTGAGCGTTGCCAGGCCCACCATCAACGAAGAAAGCGTCGTTGAATGTAGTGCAAGCTGCTGCGATCGGAACGATGCTTCTTGCATTTCGGTGAAGCGAGCCTCCGCCCGCAGTTGAATGCGGGGTTCGGCGCGAAAAGCTTTGATCGTCTGAATCGATCCAATCGTCTCCACAATCTGAGCCTCGAGCTCTGCGGCTCTTTCCATTGCCGTGCGCTGGTGCCGTTTCATCGGTTTGTTCAGCAGCCACAGGATCCCGGCCAGCGCCGGAACAAGCAGGAGTGACCGCAGGGTAAGTCTCCAGTCAAGCCAGGTCATGATAGCGGCCGTAGTAACAACGAGAAATGAATCGACGATGACCGATAATGTTGTGGCGCCGATGGCCACACGAATCTTAATAGCATCGTTGAGTCGCGAAAGAATTTCTCCTGTCCTACGTGAATAGAAAAAAGTAAGCGGCAGTCCCAGCAAATGGCGGTGATAGTTCAGCACCGTCTCGGCATCGATCCTCTGGCTGAGGTGGGCAAGTAGGTAGGATCTCAGTTCCAGGAAAGAGGCGCGCGCCAGCGTCACCACGAGCATTCCTAGTCCGAGCCAATTCAAGGTAGGTGTTCGCCCGAGGACGAATACAACATCCACAAGCGCCTGGATGAAAAACGACGAGGTAAGGCTGAGGATCGTTATCAGGACTGCCGCAGTTAGCGCACCCAGGAAGAGGCGATAGTGTGGCAGGAGAAGGGAAAACAATCGATCGAGGGGAGACTTTGATCTAACCAAGTCGCCGAGGCGAGGTGTCGGCGTCAATAGTAGAAGCACTCCCGTCCAATTCTTGTGAAATTCTTCCGGCGTCAGATGGCGAAGGCCCGAAGCGGGATCACCGATGATGACGCGTTTCGGCGATGCCTCGTAGAGCACGACAAAGTGATTCCGGTTGGCTTCACGCCAATGCGCAACGGCCGGCAGCGGGATCTGTTCGACGGCCTCGCGTGATGCGCGTACCGCGCGAGCTTCCAAGCCGAGGTGTTCGGCAGCAGAACTGAGGCCTGCAAGATTTGTGCCCCGCCGATCAGTCCCTGCCGCCTCGCGGATCCGCGCAATCGATACGCGTTTCTTGTAGTATGCCGCCACCATTGCCAGCACGGCCGGTCCGCAGTCCGAAGCGTCGTGCTGGTGGATGGCCGGATATTGCATAACGTGGCGTCATATTGCACGTGTTGGTCCGGCCGGAAAGAAAGAATTTACAGGCAGAAGAATTCCTGTTTGTCGCAATTAACGCGACTTTTTTTTCGCGAGCGCGCGCACAATTTGAGCGAGGAACCGGCGCGAGCGGACTAAGTCCATCTTCACGGCGGATATCGATCTATTCTGCATTTCGGCGATCTGCGGAATCGAATAATCGTGCAGATAAAAGAGATCGATGACGGCGCGTTTGGATTCGGTCAGAGAATCCAGCGCGCGTTCGAGTAATTCCATTTGCCTGCGGCAATCCAGATCGAATTCAAATGCCGGAACCTGGGCGACGAAGCGCTGATCGATTTTGTCTAAGTCTTCCGATAATCGCCGCCGGCGCCAATAATCGCGGACTGTGTCACGAACGATTTTCATCAATAGCGCCCGCGGGTGTCTGACGTGATCGAGGCGTTCGAACGCTTCCAGCGCATGAAGCGCAATATCTTGTTCCAAATCCGGATCGTAAATGGGAGTGCCGGTGTGCTTCGTGACGGCGCGAACCAGGATACGGATTTCCACAGGATCTAAATTCATGTGACCGTCCTCCTCGATCTGCGGCTATACCTAACATGATTGGCAAAAGCGAACAGATGCAGAGCTTGAAAGAGAAAGTCAAAGCTGCAGCCCGCGTTTCCGGGGCAGTTCTGATTACCGGTGAGTCCGGCTCCGGAAAGGAGCTGGTGGCCAGAGCTATCCATGAGCATGGCGAGAGATGCCGCGGCAAGTTCGTTGCTGTTGATTGCGGCGCGCTTCCGGATGACTTGATTGAGAGCGAATTATTCGGGCACAGGCGCGGCGCTTTCACGACTGCGGTAGCCGATAAGCCCGGGTTGTTTGAAGAAGCAAACGGGGGCACTCTGTTCCTCGATGAAGTCGCGAACACGTCGCGGCGTTTTCAAGCCAAACTACTTCGAGTACTTCAGGACAAACAGGTCAGGCGTCTTGGCGACATAACTATGCGCAAACTCGACGTGCGCATCATTTCGGCCACGAACTGCGAATTGGCGGCCATGGTCCGGCGAGGCGAATTTCGAGAAGACCTGTACTACCGGCTCAATGTCTTTCCAATTCATGTTCCGCCGCTACGGCGGCGCGTGGAAGATATACCGCTCCTGGTCGATCACCTGTTGCATTCAAGAAAAAGGATCTCTGACAACGCCATCGCTAAGCTGATGGGATATAGCTTTCCAGGAAATATCCGTGAGTTGGAGAACATCGTGGAAGCTGCCGTCTGTATGGTTTCGGGCTCGATTATTCATGCCGACGACATCCTCTTGCCGAGCGAGGCTCCAACTTCACAACCGGACGAGGACATCGTCATCGGTAATTTTTGGGAATCGGTTGCGCGGCCATTCGCCGAGCGGTTGATCACTCGGACCCAGATGGAACGTCTCGTTCGCCAAGGTCTCCAAAGGACACGAGGAAGTTATCGCAAGATGCTTCCGCTGTTCCGAATTCCGGATACCGATTACAAACGTTTCATGGATTTTTTGCGTCGGCATCATTGCATCGTCGATTTCAGGGAGTACCGGAAGTAACGGGGAAATTCGGGTTCAGACGGGTGAATTCCCTATTTCTGCACTCCCAAAATAGGGAATTCACCCGTCTGAACCCGAATTTACGCGCCGCCCCAGTCCTTAAACAGCTTCACGACGACGTCGCCTACCAGCAAATGCTGGGTCCGAGAAACGAACTGACGGTAGGAGCGGCTGGAATGGTAATTCAGACACTCGTCACGAGTTTTCCAGATGGTGAGCGAAACTGCCATTCGCCCGCCCTCTTCCACCATCAGCCGAGCCGATTGAAATCCCGGCTCATCTTTCAGCTTGGGCAAGACGTCGGATGTGTAAATGCCCGCAAACTCCTGCACCTGCTCCTCACTGATGGCTTCGCCGATGACCATCCGCGCGTACATACGAACTATTTCTTGCTGTTCTTAGCGCGCCTGGCGATGAGCGAGTCCTTGAATTTGTCGTACTGCTCCGGTGTCAGAAGCTGACGAGTCACGAGATCACGTTTGCTGCGATACGGCCGGCCGTCAATGATCTTTTTGGCGACCGGCCCGGCGATCCCGACCGCAATGATCTCCGATTCGGCAGCGGAGTTGATATCCACTGCCTTCGGCGCGTTGATCGGCTTGATCGGTGTTCTCGGCATCTCTTTTATTTGTGCGCCAAGCGTAACCGTGCAAACCAAAGCGAGCACCACGATTCCAACGATGTTTCGACGTAGCATGTTTCTCCTTTCGAATTGAAAAATCCCCGGCGGCCAACGCTCTTGCGGCCCTTTGCCCGGGATGACCCCTACGCAAGAGCGCCCCCTAGCCGCCGGTGATTTGTGATCGGCACGCGATGGGCGTCGGAGGAGCCGGCCCAACGCCCTCCCCCGATGCCCCACTTGCCCACCGCGTGCCCTGGCACAACGGCCGCCCCTGGAAACGCAAGTAATGCTCCAGAGTCAAGTGCTTGAGAAGTCTTCGGTCCCGACAAAAGAGTCGCGATTTAAGCGAACAAGTTAGGCGCGAAATTCGCGGATAATCCGAACAATTCCATTTGCCGACTTTGCGTCGTATACTGTCGGCCAGAAATCGTCGTGGACAAGCGTTGAGGGAGGCCGATTATGCGTCCTATTGGAGTTCCACTTTGTTGCCTGCTTTTGTTCTCTGTTGCCGCCTTCGGTCAGGGTGACCGCGCAACGACCGGAGCAACCGTAACGTTTTACAAAGATGTTCTCCCGATCTTGCAGACGAAATGTCAAAGCTGCCACCGGCCAGGCGAGGTCGCGCCGATGTCCTTCCTCAGTTACCAGACCACACGTCCGTGGGCCAAAGCCATGAAAGCCGCCGTCATTGAACGAAAAATGCCGCCGGGAGGGCTCGATCCGCGATACGGGCATTTTGTCGATAACTTCTCTCTTCTGCAGAATGAGATTGACACCATCGCCAAATGGGCCGACGGCGGTGCGATTGAAGGCGACGCGAAGGATGCTCCACCTCCAGTTCAGTGGGTCGAGGGCTGGCGCTCGAAACCGGATGTTGTGGTCGAGGTGCCGCCGTTTGACGTCCCGGCTAAAGGTTGGGTCGAGAACATGATCATGGTGCTGCCCAACCCGTTCAAGAAAGACACTTGGGTGACCACCATCGAGATCCGCCCTGGTGTACCTGCCGTCATGCATCACGCCGGAGTCCGCTTTGCGCCTCATATCGAGGGTGTGAAGTACGGCCAGTTCTACTGGTCCGACATCAAACGCGACGAGAACGGGATTCACATTCCGGGACAGCCGAGACCGCAGCGCGTCACATTTTGCATCGATGATCAAAAGAAGGTGTGTCCGGCGCCCGAGTCGGAGATGATCACCGACGGGGCTGCCGCAGGCTTTGAGGGCTTTTATCGGCCAGGTTATGCCCCTCTGGATTATGCCTACTACAAGGCGGCGTATCTGATTCCGGCAAATACCGACATGATTCTCAGCCTTCACTGGACCCCGATCGGCAAGCCCGTTACCGATGTCACAAAGATCGGATTCGTCGTCGCAAAACAAGAGCCTCAACGGCAACTCAGCATGAGATCTCTGAAGCCAAGAGGTAACGATGGTTGGAATGACCGGCAACGATGGCGCATTCCGGCCGGAGATGCCAATTGGGAAGCGCCGCCAAAAGACGTGATCTTCAAAATGGATACCGAACTGGCCGTGATGAGTATCCATATGCATGAACATGGCAAGGACATGAAGTACACGCTGATGTATCCGAACGGGAAGGTTGAAACGATACTGAGTCAGCCGCGCTATGACTTCAACTGGCAGATGACGTACAACCTGGAAAAGACCCTGAAGATCCCGAAAGGCACGAAGCTTCGGGTGATGTCGCACTTCGATAATTCTCCGAATAACAAATTCGCTCGCGATCCCAATCGAGAGGTGTATGGCGGAGAACAAAGCTGGGAAGAAATGGATGCTCCCTGGATTGGATTGATCCTCGACAGAGGCGTCGACCCTAAGGATGTCTACAGTGAAAATCCGGGAGACGAAGCCACGTTTTGGAATCCAACTCAGTCGAACTAGCGGGAGACATGTCCATGAAAAACTCTAAACGAACGAGCCGACGTCAGCTCCTGAAAATGGGAGCCGCTGCAATGGGCGGAGGGCTGCTGGCTCAACAGAAGGCACTGGCAATCGAGACGCCAGGCAAGCTGGGAATTCCGCTCGGCCCCTATGGGGACCGGTCGCCATACGAGAAAGCAGTCCGCTGGAGACGGGACACGAAAACACCGGAAACGGGTTCCAGTTTCACTCCGCTGCAGGATTCGGTCGGCACGCTGACGCCGTCCTCACTGCACTACGAGCGGCATCACGCCGGGATTCCACTCACTATCGCTCCTGCTCAAAGAAGTCGGTGTCCAGCCGGGCGCCAGTTGGGTGATCGCGGAAGGCGCCGATGCCTGCCGCATGGAGCGCAGCGTTCCTCTTGCGAAGGCGATGGACGATGCTCTCATTGCCTACGGACAGAACGGTGAAGCCCTGCGTCCCGCACAAGGCTATCCGATGCGTCTGCTCCTTCCGGGTTGGGAAGGCAATACGAACGTGAAGTGGTTGCACAGCCTGAAGCTCACCGACCAGGCTTACATGGCAAGAGACGAAACCGCGAAATACTCCGACCTGATGCCGGACGGCAAGGCACGGATCTTCACATATCGCATGGAAGCGAAGTCGGTGATCACATTCCCATCCGGAGGGCAGAAGCTGCCGGGCGCCGGTCTGTACGAGCTGACAGGCCTGGCGTGGTCCGGCAGCGGAAGAATCGAGCGCGTTGAGGTTACGACCGATGGAGGGAAGACCTGGGTGGACGCGAAACTTCACGAGCCGCGGCTGCCCACCGCGTTCACGCGTTTCCGGCTCCCCTGGCGTTTTGACGGCCGTGAAGCCGTGATTGCGTCGCGTGCGACGGACGAAACCGGCTACGTTCAGCCGTCGCGCGAAGCGCTGATCGCCGTGCGAGGAACCAACTCCGGGTATCACTTCAACGGGATGAAGTTCTGGAAGATCCACGCTGACGGGACGGTGACTAATGTGGAGGTGTAACGCGATCGCACTGATCATTTTGACTGTGTCGCACCCGCTGGCGGCGCAGTCGCCCACGTTTGGCGTGGGACGGCCGCCTACAGCAAAGGAGTTTCGCGAGCTTGCGACGGCTATTGCCCCCGATGGCGGTGGACTGCCTGAAGGTTCGGGAAATGTCGCGGCCGGACGAGAAATTTTCGCAGCGCAGTGTGCCCGCTGCCACGGCCCGAAGGCCGAAGGCGATATCGGCCCCGTGCTCGTGGGCGGACAAGGCACCCTCCGAACGGCGCGGCCTCTGAAGACGGTGGGGAGCTTCTGGCCCTATGCGACGACGCTGTGGGACTACATTAGTCGCGCGATGCCCTTCGACAAGCCCGGTTTGTTGAAACCTTCGGAGGTCTACGCCGTGGCGGCCTACATCCTGAATCTCAACGGTATTATCGGCGAGGGCGACGTGATGGATGCGAAGACGTTGCCCAAAGTAAGGATGCCGAACCGTGACGGCTTCGTTCCTGATCCCCGGCCGGATGTGGGCGAAAAGGCCAGGAAGCCGAACTGAATTAGGTCTCTCTTACTTCAGCTCGTCGTAGATCACCTGGATGTTGGCTTTCAATCGTGCTTCCTGGGGCGCACCGTAGCCCGTGTACTTCGCAGGCATTTTCCATGTCTTGGCAACATCGTCCACAGACTTACCTGCTTTCTTGGCTTCCCGAACGACAGCGAGGAATTCTTTATTGAACTCGGCGTACTCGCGCAAGTCGGCCATGCTCATCGTGGTCATGGAGTGACCAGTAATGATTGTTTCGACGTTCTTCAGCGAGTTGGCGGCTTTGGCTAAGCTGTCTCCGATCTGGACTCCGCTGCCGCCATTGTTCGCATCGAGAAGAGGCAGATTTTTGCCGGCAAAAATATCGCCTGCGTGCACCACGCGAAGCGCGGGAAAGAGAACCCATGCATCGCCGTTGGTGTGGCCGCGACCGAAATAGAAGAGATCGATCCGATCGTTTCCGGTGCCGATCGACATCTTGTCTTTGAACGTGCGCTTCGGCAGGCCGATGCCGTTGTGCTCTTTGAAAATGTTCGTTGGCGGACCCTGCTGTGGAATTCCAGTAGCGCCACGCATTTCCATCATGTTGGCTTTCGTGTTTTCATGGACGATAACTTCGACGGTTGCCGGAAATTCCACGTTGCCGCTGACGTGATCGCCGTGTGTATGCGTATTGATATCGACGACGACCACGCCGTTGGCAGCGATGAATATGGCCGTATTCCCGCCGCCGCCCCGCAACACATACAGATTGTCTCTGAGCTTGTCGACATCGACGACTCTCGCCTGAGCCTGTCCACGGCCTGCTTGTTGATACGCCGCAACAGACAGGGACAAGCACGCAATCGCAACGAGCGCTGCCAAAATTTTGATTCTTGTCATTCCCGCCTCCCCGATTGCGCGATTATAGGAAATTCGGATGCGGACTGCGATGTTTTTTGGCGCGCTTCACTCTGCTTTCGCCGGCACTGGATCGGCGTACGCCAGAAGTACTACGGTCACAGCGAACAGCGCGATCGCGCTGAAAGCCAGGGAACGGTGAATACCGATCAAGCCGCCGATGACGCCGACCGTCACCCCACTGAAAGCGCGGAAGCCCAGAGCGGACATGTTAAAAAGCCCTACGAGGCGCCCGCGCAGATGGCTTGGCGCCAGGATCTGCACGATCGCCTGCGCCGAGGAGTAAAAGGCGAGATTTAGAATTCCGCCAACAAATAACAACGCCAGCGACAAGTAATAATTGGTCGAGACTGCGAATGCCGCCGTTGTCACGCACCAGAAAATGGCGCAGACGATCGTGCCCCGGACTTTCGCGCGGAGCCACCCCTTTCCTTCCAGCAAAAAGCCGCCGAACACAGATCCCGCCGCCGTGGCCATGAGCAGCGCACTATAGGCGAAATCGGCTGTGCGCGCACCCAGATCGTAGGCGAACCCAGGCATCTGCGTTTGAAATGCATTGCCGACGAACAATGATGCCGTACCGCCCAAAAGCACCATGGTCATAATCGGGCGGTTCTGCGCAGCTTCCCGAAAGGCGTTCACCGCATCGCTCCAGCCAATCGCTCTTCTCGCCGGAGCCTCTTTGCGGAGATGCCCCGTGTAGGGGACGTACAGCAGCCACAAGGTCAATGGAAAATAGATAAGCACATTCGCAACAAGAGCCAACGACGGTCCCAGCACCAACATGAGCACGGCCCCGACCGCCGGTCCGAAAAGTATCCCGAGCTGCCGGCTGGTGGCGTTGAGCCGAACGGCGCTCTGAAGATGCTCCATGCCCACAATGTCGTGAATCAGCAACTGCTCGGCAGGCGCCCACATCACACCGGCGATACCGTGAACAATCAGGAGAAGCGACGCATGCCAGACCTGAATCGTATTGGTGAAAAAGAGTATGGCCCAAACCGCAGAGACACTCATGAACAGGATCTGGGCGCACTGGACGACCTTCCGGCAATCGTATCGATCGGCGAGTCCGCCGAAGTAAACGGAAAGCAAAAGAAACGGTGTCCAGTGGCTGATGTCGGCAAAACCGGCCAGAACCGGCGAGTGGAACTTCTGAAACAGCAGCCAGTAACTCACGACGTGCTCGATGTTGTCTCCCATCATCGCCAGCATCGTGCCGATAAAGAAGAAGCGAAAGTCCCGGTGATGAAGCGCGGGAAACGCGAGTTCTTTGCGGGACGCTCTTTGTTCGACTTCCGAGGTCATTTTCCGCGCATCAATGGTTCTGGGGGTTCTGAATGGGTTCCAGTCCGGCTTCCTGGATCGCGGCCAGCCCGGCAGGCGTCTTCAACGCCTTCAAGAAGGCGCGGCCTCCGTCAGGGTTGGGAGCCCCAGCAGGAACGGCGCCGGTGTAGATCGTCGGAAGTTGAATCGCATCGGGCAATGTTCCGGCCAGTTTCACGCCTTTATTCGTAATCATCTCGCTGGTGAAAGTGATGCCGAATTCGGCGTCGCCTTTTGCGACAGCATCGGCGACTTCAGAGCCCTGGTTGCGGAAGACAATCTTCTTCTGTATTTCCTGAGCGATGCCCATCTTCTGGAACAAACCAGCCATGTATGTTCCCGATGTACCGCCGGCTTTCGGATCGACATAGGAAACGGATTTCGCCGCGAGCATCGCCTTTTTGAAAGCCTCGGGGGAGGACAGATCCGGCGCCTTTGCGCCTGGCCGCATGCCGACCCCGATCAAGCCGCGAGCGAGATCGACACGGGTGCCTGGGACGATCCGGTTTTCCTTTTCGAGCGCGTCCATCGCAGGAGCCGAAACGATGATAACGTCCGCCTTCTCCCCGGATCGAAGCTTGTTCTGAAGAGCGCCCGACGTGTCGGTCGTAAGGTTATTCTTGAAATTGGCGCCGACCTTCTTCACCGGTTCCGCCATCGCACCGCCGACGAGAAGCCTTAGTTGTGCAGCGGCCCGACTGGGCGCGAACAAGATCAGAAATGCCGTCACCATCAGAACAGGTCTCTTCATAACGTGTTGGCCTCCTTCTCATTTCTAGATCAGCAATCGGCATTCAGCATTTTGAACCACAAACGGCACAAAGAGGATCACAAAAAGGCACAAGAAAACGATTTTTGTGCTTTTTGTGATCCTCTTTGTGCCGTTTGTTTACCTTCCCCGGCTGAAACGGGCTACGCGGCGAATTCGCGGATAATCCGGACGATCCGGCTGGCTGCGTGACCGTCCCAAAGTTCCGGAGGGCCGGAAGGTTTCCAATCGCCATTCATTATACGGCGGAATGCGTCGAGGATTCGGTCCTTGTCGGGGCCAACCATAATGTTGGTTCCATGAGTGATGGTTACAGGCCGCTCGGTGTTGCGGCGGAGCGTGAGACACGGGACGCCGAGAATTGTCGTCTCTTCTTGAAGGCCGCCGGAATCCGTCAGCACAAGAGTTGCGGTGGATTCCAGATTGAGGAATTCCAGATAGCCGAGAGGCTCCATAGTCCGGATCCCGTTAGTCACGGAAAGGCCGAAGTCACGGACGTGCTTTTGCGTGCGCGGGTGTATCGGGAAGAGCACCGGCATGGTCTGCGATATTTCTTCGAGTGATTCAAGAATAGGCCTGAGGACCTTCGGATCATCCACATTCGAAGGCCGGTGGAGCGTTACCAAGGCATACTGCCGGGGTTTGTCGATGTGAACAGCTGCGGCTTTTTCCCGGTGCTTCAAAAGCGTGTCGATCATGACGTTTCCGACGAAATGGATCTTCGACGGATTGACGCCTTCACGTTTCAAGTTTTCGTCGGCATCCCGGCTGGTCGTGAAAAGCAACTCCGCGACCGCGTCGGTCACGAGGCGATTGATCTCTTCGGGCATCGTCCGGTCGCAGCTGCGTAATCCGGCCTCAACGTGAGCGACGGGAATGAGAAGCTTTGCGGCGACGATGGCGCAGGCCATCGTGCTCGTCAAATCCCGCACTTCCTTCATCTCTTCGACGATCGGCGCAATCTTCATGAAGTTGGGCCGCGCGCCCACGACGTTGAGGACTTTCATGGTAATATTCACTAGCACATTGTATTCCGTACCGATGGCTTATTGGAGATTCCGATGTTGAAACTCGCGCTTGGATTGATGGTGCTCTTCAGCCAGTTAAGTGGACCGGGAGGCGGGCTACCGCAGATCCTCCAGCCCGATTTCAAAACGACCGCGCCGATCAAGGCGGGCAAACGCGGCGAAGTGAGCGTCTCATTTACAGCCTTGAAGGGTTATGCCGTCGATCGCACTTTGCCGATGACTTTGAAGCTGACTGCTGTCCCCGGTGTAACGCTGGTGAAAAATGAACTCACCGCGCCCTCAAACGATCCGAAATCGAAGGACCAGTATTTGCTCGAAAGCAGATGGGTTTTGCTCCAGACAAGTCCTCGACGTTAAGATGCCACTAGCGGCGGAATAATTTAAGTCCCGGAAAATCATGTCCACACGAGTCGAGCAATACAGGTCTGCCGTACTGACTACGGCAAATCAGCTCACGATCCTGCGGATCGTGTTCGTACCTGTTTTCATCATTCTACTTGCTTATCATGAGATCGGATGGGCCTTAGAAACATTTGTTGCGGCCGGTATTACCGACGTGCTCGACGGCGTCATCGCGCGACGCTTCGGACAGAAGACCTCGATTGGCGCCCTACTCGATCCTCTGGCCGACAAGCTACTGATGACCGCATCCATACTGATTCTGTCGCTCCCGCAAATGGAATTTCACCATACGATCCCGCGGTGGCTCATGATCCTCGTGATTTGCCGGGATGTGTTCATCTTGCTGGTCAGTTTGATCGTGGTCGTGATGATAGGTTGGCGCGTATTCACGCCCTCCCCCTACGGAAAGACCACGACGGCGATGCAGGTTGTGACCGTGTTGGCCGTCCTGTACGTAAATTGGCGAAATATTACCGTGCCGGAGTTGAATATCCTGTTTTATATGACGGGCTTCATGACTGCCTTTTCCGGTCTGCACTACCTCATCCGTGCGCTGCGCCGATGGCCGTTTAATGAGTAATACGAAGAAACAATTTTCAGCGTCGGCCTACGTTCATAAGGCGGTGCACGAATACCGCGAGGCGCCGGCGCATCGAAGCGGCGAAGCTCAGAAGCTGCGAATCCTGTCGGTCGAACGCGGCTCCTTTGCCGATCGCATCGGATTAAAGCCCGGCGACGAGATACACCAACTGAACGGCAAGCCGCTGGCGGATGTTATCGACTTCCAGTTCAATGCAGCCAACATCGGCCGCCGCACAACGATTCAAACGCAGGATCGCACGATCAGTTTCGTCCGGCGGGAGTGGGAATCCTTCGGCCTGGAATTCGAACCGATCGAGCCGTTGACGTGCAAGAACCAGTGCGTCTTTTGTTTTGTCCATCAGAATCCCAAGAATGTACGGCGGTCACTGCACATCAAGGATGAAGACTACCGGCTTTCATTTCTGTTCGGAAATTACCTGACGCTGACCAATGTCCATGAAGACGAGATGCGGCGGATCATCGAGCAAAGGCTCTCGCCTCTGTACATTTCCGTACACGCGACGGAACCGGAGTTGCGGAGACAATTGCTCGGTATCGATGAGTATGACGGATTTATGGGCAAGATGGATCGGCTGGCCAAGGCCGGTATTCAAATGCACGGACAAGTTGTGCTGTGTCCGGGTCTGAATGACGGCGAGCACCTCGAGCGTACCATCGACGATCTCTTGAAGTTCTATCCGAGCGTTGCCTCGCTGGCGATCGTACCGGTGGGTCTGACGCAATACCGGAACACTCTTCCGAAGCTCACCCCGTTCACTCCCGTAATTGCGCGGAAAACGATAGCGCATATCACTCCGATTCAGAGGAAATTAAAGCGGCGAATTGGAACACCGTTCGTCTTTCTCGGCGACGAAATCTTCATCATGGCGGGAGCCCCGGTTCCGCCGGCGAGCCACTACGCCGGCTTTCCGCAAATCGAGAATGGGGTCGGGATGGTGCGGACGTTTCTAACCCAATTCAATGCGGCTTTGCGGTCCCGAGCCGGTACCTACCAGACGAAGCGAGGGACGATCTGCACGGGGAAGATTTTCTATCCTTATTTAAAAAGTTGCGTGGATCGACTCGGCCTGGATCTGAAGACCATCGCCATCGAGAGCTTGTTTTGGGGGGCCGGCATCGGCGTGGCGGGCCTGCTCACAGGCAGCGATTTTATTGCTGCGTTAAAAGGAAATGTTTACGGCGATTTCGCCGTGCTGCCGTCCGAATCGATGATAGGGGACGATTATCTTTTCCTGGACGATCTGACGATCAAAGATGTTGAAAAGGAAGTCGGCGTCCCGATCATCCCCTCCGGCTACGATGCGCGCGATTTCGTGAAGTGGGCTTTCCAACTTTAGCGGCGTTCTTATGAACGCCGACAATCGAGGAGAAATCACCCTCTTCCTCTGGGAGAGGGCGCGAAGCGCGAGCCCGATAGGGCGAAGCCTCAGGAAAAGGTGAGGATCTCACGACTTGACCAGACCTGCGACCCTCACCCGGCGCGACAACCCGCTGGCTGTCGCGCCGCCCTCTCCCAGAGGGAGACGGGCCTACACTCGTTCAATCGTCACTTTCTTCATCACTACGTCCACGACAGGCCGGTCGCCGGGCTTCGACGTCTTGGTCTTCCCGATGTTCCTCACGACGTCCATGCCTTCGCTGACCTTTCCGAACACGGTGTGGTGTCCGTCGAGATGAGGCGTGGGCGCCAGCGTAATGAAAAATTGGCTGCCGTTCGTATTCGGGCCGGCGTTGGCCATAGAGAGGATGCCTTCGGAGTTGTGTTTGAGCTGCGGATGGATTTCGTCGGCAAAGGTGTAACCGGGACCTCCGCGGCCGGTGCCTGTGGGATCGCCGCCCTGAATCATAAAGCGGTCGATGACGCGATGGAAGATGATGCCGTCGTAAAAATTTTTTTCGCTCAGCTTGATGAAATTCGCCACGGTGTTTGGGGCTTGTTGATCGAAAAGTTCGACGGTGAAATTCCCCATCGACGTTTCAAAACGCGCATAAGTGCCGGGCTTCATGGTTCAATCGTCGCTTTCTTGATGTAATCGAGTTTTGGAAACGCTTCCTTGAGAGCCGATGGATTCTTCAAATTCGCTTGACCGTATGCGGCGGGGACAGCAGCGAGCACTACAAAAAGCCAAACTTTTTTCATCGGGTGGCCCCTTTCATCATGACAGACAATACTTCGACCGGCGTCTCATAACGATCGAAGGGACCCCGAATCTGAACGCCTTGGACCATGACGTGGATACGTTCAAGAATTTCTTGAGCAATGAGTATGCCTTCATTACGCGCATGCTCGGGACTCTTCGATTGAGCTTCACGCATACGTTCCAGAATGCTGTCGGGGATCGAGCAGCCAGGTATCTCGTAGTTTAGAAATTCCGCAGTTTTATAATTTGGTAGCGGCACGATGGCGGCGATCACGGGGATCTTCGAATTGCCGGCGCGATCGAGAAAGCGTTCCAGTACAGTGGCGTCAAAGACCGGCTGCGTCAGAACAAATTCTGCTCCGGCTTCGACCTTATAAAAGAATCGCTTCAATTCCAGATCGCTCATGGCGCCTGGATTTGCACCGACGCCAATGACAAACCCGGTCGGTTTTCCGATCGATTTACCGCCCACATCCACGCCACCATTCAACCGGCTGACCATATTCGTGAGACCGATGGAATCGACTTCGTAGATGGCAGTCGCATCGCTGTGCTCGCCGATCTGATGCGGATCGCCCGTTATGAGAAGAAGATTTCGGAGACCCAGAGCATAAGCCCCGAGCAAGTCGGACTGCATGCCCAGAAGATTTTTGTCGCGGCACGTGTAGTGGGCCAGACTTTCGATTTCCGTCGACTTCTCCAACAGCACTGCCAGAGAAATCGCGCTCATGCGCGCGCTGGATGGCGGAGCATCAGGAACGTTGATCGCGTCGACGTCCTGCGCCTGAAGATATTTGGCCTTCTCGATCGCTTTCGCGAAATCGTGGCCAATCGGCGGGATCATCTCCACGATCTTGATGAATTCTTTTGTGGCCAGTTTCCGTCCGAGGCGGGATCTAGATTCCAGCGGGATTGAACTCTCACCCTCAGTACCCTCTCCCGCTGGGAGAGGGCGGCGTGAAGCGCCGGGTGAGGGTCCGAGCACCGCAACACCCGCCGATTTCACCGCGGCTCGAATCGCCTTGATATGCTGCGGAGTGGTTCCGCAGCAGCCGCCGACAATCCGGACTCCGTATTGAACAAATTTCTTCGCGTATGACGCCATGTATTCCGGCGAGCCCAGATAAATATTTCTGCCTTCGACATTCCTTGGTTTGCCCGCGTTTGGCTGCACAGAGAGCTTTTTCGACGTCACATTCGCGATGCGTTCGATGGCATCCAGCATGATTTGGGGCCCAACGCTGCAGTTCAGGCCAAGTACATCGGCTCCCCATTCTTCCAAGCGCTTTGCGAACACTTCCGGTGGCGTGCCTTCCAGGCTGTTGCCGTCTTCTTCAATGGACATCTGCACGATCAAAGGCTGGTCCGTCACATCCCGTACGCCGCGAATGGCCGCGTAAACTTCATTCAAATCGAAAAACGTTTCCAGAATAAGTGCATGGACGCCGCCGTCGACGAGCGCCTTTGCCTGTTCTCGAAAAGTGACCTGTGCTTCTTCAATCGCCGTCTTGCCCCACGGTTCGATGCGAATTCCCAGCGGGCCGATAGCTCCCGCCACAAGGATATTATCGCCGGCGATGTCGCAGGCGATCCGGGCGCCTTGAATGTTGATGTGACGGATCTGGTCGGCAAGACCATGAGTCATCAGCTTTGTCCGGTTCGCCCCGAACGTGTTCGTTTCAATAATATCGGCGCCGGCCTTGATGTAATCGAGATGAACCTCCCGCACCAGCTCTGGGTTTGAAATATTCAGTTCGTCGAAGCAGCGGCTGATGAACACGCCTTTACTGTAGAGCATCGTGCCCATCGCCCCATCGCAGACGAGCACATGATTCTCCAGCCGAGTCAAGAGGTCCTGCATAGCAGAAAAGTCTAATATAAGTCCCGCTGTGGATGATCTCGAATTGGCAAGGCTGTCCCCGCGGCCACGTAATCCGGTACGGGACTTAGATATAATTTTGGAATGAAGGACATTGTCATCGTTTCAGGCAAACGGACGCCGATGGCGGAATACGGCGGTGCGCTTCGCGAGTGCAGCGCGTTGGAACTCGCTGCGATCGCTGCGAGAGCGGCTATCGGGCAATGCAAATTCGAGCCGCGCGAATTCGATCACGCCATCTTCGGTAATGCGCTGCAAACCAGCGGCGACGCACTGTACGGCGCGCGCCATGTGGCGCTGAAGGCAGGCCTTCCCATCGAAGTACCAGCGCTTACCGTAAATCGGTTGTGCGGTTCGGGCATTCAATCCATCATTTCGGCGGCGCAACTCATTCAACTTGGCGAAGCCGAGACGGTTCTTGCGGGGGGAATGGAATCCATGAGCCAGGCGCCTCACGTTATACGCGGCGCGCGCTGGGGTCTCAAATTAGGTCAAGGCAAATTGGAAGATTCCTTGATGGTCGCACTGATGGATACATATTGCGGTTGTTATATGGCAACGACGGCTGAGAACCTCGCGCGCAAGCACGGAATCACGCGAGAAGCGCAGGATGAGTTTGCACTGCGCAGCCAAAAGCTCGCGGCAGCGGCATGGAGCGCCGGACGGGTCCAAGAGGAGATCACTTCTGTCGAACTCGTCACGCGTGACGATCACATGCGACCGGACACGACTCTTGAAGGACTGGCGAAATTGAAGCCGGCCTTCGGGAAGGAAGGATTCGTCACGGCAGGAAATGCCAGTGGAATTGTCGATGGCGGCGCAGCCGTTGTCGTTACCACACCCGAGCGCGCGAAGACTAAACCTCTGGGACGCATCGTTAGTTGGGGAATTGCCGGTGTGCCGCCGGAACTCATGGGAATTGGTCCGGTACCAGCGGCCAGGATAGCGTTGGAGAAGGCAAAATTAAAGCTATCCGACATCGATCTCGTCGAGATCAACGAGGCATTTGCGGCGCAGTATCTCGCGGTGGAAAAGCTCCTCGAATTGGATCGAGATAAGGTGAACGTGAATGGCGGTGCTATCGCGCTCGGCCATCCGCTAGGCGCAACAGGCACGCGATTGGTGATGACCGTCCTCTATGAATTGCGCCGCCGCAACAAAAGGTATGGACTTGCCGCCGCATGTATCGGCGGGGGGCAGGGAATCGCGATGATTGTGGAGGCAATCTGATGGTCATCAAAAAGGTCGGCGTTTTGGGTTGTGGATTGATGGGATCCGGTATTGCGCAGGTGTCGGCCGGGGCTGGTTACTCTACGGTCGTGAAGGAAATCGCCGACGATTTCCTGAAGAAAGGATTGTCGTCGATTGAAAAATCATTGGGAAAATTTGTTGAGAAGGGCACTATCACACCGGACCAACGCGCCGAGACGCTGGGACGTTTAAAGGGCACCACGAAGTTTGAAGACCTCGGAGATTGCGACATCGTCATCGAGGCCATCACTGAAAATCTCCAGCTCAAGCGCGAAACTTACGCAACCATCGACAAGATCGTCAAACCCCCGGCGATTTTTGCCAGCAATACATCGTCGCTCGTGGTCACGGAAATGATGACAGCGACGAAACGCGTCGACCGCTTTATCGGCATGCATTTCTTCAATCCGGTGCCGCTGATGAAACTGGTAGAAGTCGTTGGGACGATTACGACATCGAAGGAGATTCTCGATGAAGCGATGAAGTTTGCCGCAAGTCTGGGCAAGGTTCCCATCCGGACCTCGGATCGATCCGGATTTGTCGTGAATCGATTGCTCGTGCCTTACCTGCTCGACGCAATCCGGGCCCTGGAAGAAGGCGTGGGCAGTGTCGAGGACATCGATAAAGGCATGAGGCTGGGATGCAGCTACCCGATGGGGCCATTTACGCTCCTCGACTTCGTGGGCCTGGAGACGACGTACTACATCGCCAATATCATGTTCGAAGAATTTCGCGAGAAACGGTTCGCTCCGCCCCCGCTGCTCAAACGTCTTGTGTTGGCC
>WNGH01015215.1_pt1 | contig 19637 bp, 20 predicted proteins | sample 5400631 | NCBI WGS metagenome assembly WNGH01 (sample SAMN13153373, study PRJNA577476) | soil metagenome | isolation source: 115 cm soil or saprolite under Garry oak tree replicate 1 | place: USA:California | collected 2016-06-15
CACTGATCGGGTAGCCCTGCACCGAGGCAAATGCGGCCGCCATGTCCCAGGAGCCCATGTGCGGGAGGGCGAGGATCAATCCGCGCCCGGCGGAAAGGCTCTCATCCAGGTGCTGCAGGCCGTCAGCCGACATCCGGGCGTTGACATCCTCAGGCGAGAGGTCGCCCATCAAGAGAAAGTCCATCAGCATCCGCCCGTAGTTCTGGAAGGCCCGTTTGGCGACTTGCGCCGCGCGCGGGTCGGACCGGTCGACGCCTAGCACCGTCGCGTAGTTGTCCAGGGCGGCATGGCGCTGGGCCGCGCTGAGCCAGAACCACGCCGTCCCGCCCGGCGTTGCGGCGGCGTGCCGCAGTCCGGCGGGAACGGCGCGGAGAACCCGCGCCCCGGCGCGATAGCTAGCGGCGAGCAGGCGCGGCCGGCTTCGCGCGGGCGACGCGGCGGTCGCGCCCGTCGCGCCCATTGACTCCCGCCTTATCACCTTCGATGAACTCCTCGACCAGCCTTCTGGCCTCGTTGTCGCTGTACTGGACCGGGGGCGACTTCATGAAGTACGAGCTCGGCGACTCCAGCGCTCCGCCGATGCCGCGGTCCAGAGCCAGCTTGGCGCAGCGCACGGCGTCGATCACGATGCCCGCCGAGTTCGGCGAGTCGACGACCTCGAGCTTGAGCTCCACATTGAGCGGAACGTCGCCGAACGAGCGGCCCTCGAGCCGGATGTACGCCCATTTGCGATCGCTCAGCCAGGGCACGTAGTCCGACGGTCCGATGTGGACGTTGTCCGCCCCGATGTCATAGTCCAGCTGCGACGTGACCGAGCGCGTCTTGGAGATCTTCTTCGACATGAGGCGGTCCCGCTCCAGCATGTTCAAGAAGTCGGTGTTGCCACCGAAGTTGAGCTGGTAGGTGCGCTCCAGCTTCACGCCGCGGTCCCGGAAAAGCCTCGTGAGCACGCGGTGCACTATGGTGGCGCCTACCTGTGACTTGATGTCGTCGCCGATGATCGGCAGGTTCTTGTCCAGAAAGCGCTTCTGCCAGTAGGGCTCGCGGGCGATGAAGACAGGAATGCAGTTGACAAACCCGACACCGGCGGTGAGCGCCTGCTCGACATACCACTTGGTCGCCTCTTCAGAGCCGACCGGCAGGTAGCTCACGACCACGTCTGCTTTGGTCTTCTTCAAGATCCCGACGACGTCGGAGGTCTCGCCCGGCGCCTTCTGAACTATGTCGGCGAGGTATTTGCCGATTCCATCGTGGGTCATGCCTCGCTGGACCTTGATGCCGGTGCGCGGCACGTCGGAGAACTTCACCGTGTTGTTGGGCTTGCTGAAGATCGCTTCGCAGAGGTCGAGGCCGACCTTGTTCTTGTCGATGTCGAACGCGGCGACAAACTCGATATCGCGGATGTGATAGCCGCCGAGGTCCACATGCATGAGTCCCGGGACCGAGTCCTTGGGTGATGCGTTGCGGTAGTAGTGAACGCCCTGGACCAGCGCCGAGGCGCAGTTGCCGACCCCCACGATGGCCACGCGAACTTTCTTGTCCTTGGCGTTGCGATGGCCGTTCCGCTGATTGACGCTCATGCGCCCACCTCCTCACGAACTTTCACTTTGGATGACATGCCGAGCATCTGGTCGAGGCGCTCACGAAAGCGCTTGATGTTCTCCACGTCGAGCGAGCAGTAGACCTGCCTGCCCTCGCGCCGGGTCTTGATCACCCCGCCGACGCGCAGCATCCGCAGGTGCCAGGAGATGCGCGGCTGGCTCATGTGGAGATACTCGGCCAGGTCGTTGACACTCTCCTCGCCGGCCTGGGCGAGACGCTCCAGGATGCGCAGGCGCGTCGGGTTGGCGAAGGCCAGGAAATGGTCCGGCAGCTCTTTCCTCGGGTTCTGGAGAAACATAAAGGTTGCTTTATGTACGAGTATACATAAAGGGTGGTTTATGTATCGGGAGACTGGATTTGATCGGCTAGAGGCGCCGCACCAGGTCGAGGAATTCAGCTCGGGTGCGCGGGTCGCGGCGGAAGGTGCCCAGCATGCACGAGGTCATCATGCGGCCGCCCGGCGTCTCGACCCCGCGCATCTCCATGCACAGGTGGCGCGCCTCGATAACGACCCCGACGCCTCGAGGAGCCAGGGACTCGTTGAGCGCCTCGGCGATCTGCTTGGTCAGCTGCTCCTGGATCTGGAGGCGATGCGAGAAGACCTCGACCAGGCGCGGGATCTTGCTCAAACCGACCACCTTGCCCTTGGGGAGATAGCCCACGTGGACCTGCCCGAAAAACGGCAGCATGTGGTGCTCGCACAGGCTGTAGAAGTTGATGTCCTTGACCACGACCATCTCGTCGTAGTCCTGGTCGAAGATGGCGCCGGCGATCACTTCCTCGGGCCGGACGCCGTAGCCGTCGGTCAGCTCGCGCAGCGCGCGGGCCACCCGGTCGGGGGTGGCCTTCAGGCCCTGGCGCTCCGTGTCTTCGCCCAGCTCGACCAGCAGCGATTCGACCAGGTCTGCGATCGGGTCGCCGGGCTTCGGTTTCGGGGTGGCCACTGTTGCTCACACAATTTACGTGGTGGATGCGCTTGCGGCGGCCCAACTGCTGTCCGAAATCGGTTACCTGCTTCGCCAGGAACCGAAGGAAGTCTTCCGCGCCAAGGCATTTTCAACGGCGGCCTGGTCGCTCGCCCTGCAGCGGCCTGACCTCGAGGCCCTGCACCGCGAAGGCAAGCTGACATCGATCGAGGGAGTGGGCGCCGGCATCGCCAAGGTGCTCGCCGAGCTCGCCGAGACAGGCCAGAGCCGCTACCTGGCGCGACTCCGCGAGGAGATGAAGCAGCCCGCGCGGGGGGACGAGTCTCGGCTCGATTTCAAGAGCTACCAGGGCGACATCCACTCGCATACCGAATGGAGCGACGGCCGGGCGACGATGCTGGAGATGGCGGAGGGCGCAAGGGCCATCGGCTATCACTACCTCGGGATCACGGACCACTCGCCACGAATCAAGGTCGTGAACGGCCTGGACGCGGAGCGCCTGGTCGCGCAATTGCGGGAGATGGCTCAGGTGCAGTCACGGGTCGACGGCCTGACGTTGCTGCAGGGCATCGAGGTCGACATCCTCGAAGACGGTGCGCTCGACCTGCCGGATGCCGTGCTCGAGATCCTCGACGTGGTGATCGCCTCACCGCACGTCAAGCTGCGGCAGGAGCCCGCCGCGATGACCGAGCGAATGCTTCGGGCCGCGGCCCATCGGCACGTCGATGTGATCGGCCACCCGACTGGACGCAGGCCTGGATCGAGGGAGGGCGCGACGTACGACTTCGAGGCGGTGTTCAAGGAAGCGGCCAAAAATGGCGTGGCGCTGGAGATCGATTGCGATCCCGCGCGGATGGACCTCTCGCCGGAGATGGCGCGCCTCGCGTACGAGTGCGGCTGCAATTTCGTCGTGGACGCCGACGCGCACGCGCCGGCCGAATTCGCCTACGTGCCGATGGCTCTTTGGATGGCACGCCGGGCCGGGATCCCGCAGGACCGCATCCTCAACTTCCGGCCACTCGATGAACTTACGATGGCCCTCGAACGATGACGCAGATCGGGATCATGATCGAAGGCCAGGAGGGGTTGAGCTGGGAGCGCTGGCGGCGCATCTGCCACGACACCGACACCCTCGGCTTCGCGTCGCTACGGCGGAGCGACCACCTGATCTCCCTCATGTCTTCGCCAGATCGCGAATGCATCGAGTGCTGGACCTCGCTCGCCCTGGCCGCGGAATGGACGAAGAGGATCGAGTTCGGTCCGATGGTGAGCCCGATGACGTTTCGGCTGCCACGCGTCCTGGCGAAGATCGCGGCTGCGGTCGATGCCCTTTCCGGCGGCCGGCTGATCCTCGGAGTCGGGGCCGGGTGGAACGAAAACGAGCACCGCGTGTTCGACATCCCCTTCTATACGGAACGAGAGCGCTTCGAGCGGCTCGACACAGGCATCAATGAGATGCACGAGATCTGGGCGACGACGTATCCCAAGCCCGTGCGCCATCCGATCCCACTTCTGCTTGGCGGCAAAGGCGCCAAGCGCACGCTTCCGCTGGTGGCGCGCGAAGCGACCGAGTGGAATCTCTCGCGGCTCGATGCCGAGATGTTCCGACAGAGGCGCGAGGTGCTCGAGCAGTGCTGCCGCGAAATCGGTCGCGATCCCGCCTCCATCCGACGCTCGGTGATGACGACTTACATCATCGGGCGTGATCGGGATGAGCTCCGGGAGCGCGCCCTGTCCCTGCGCGACGTCATCCCTTCCTTGAAAGGCCTGGACGCCGAGCAAGTCCTCGAGAAGATGCGGCTGCAGGCCTTTGTCGGCACTCCTGAGGTGATCGCCGAGCAGATGCGGGAACACGCAAAGCTGGGCGTCGACCTCTTCATGCTGCAGCACTTCGTGCTCGACGATGGCGATGCGCTCGAGCTGCTTGCGAAAGAAGTGATTCCGGCTGTGGCCTAAGGTACGCGCATGGATTTCGAGCTAAGCCAGTCCGAGAAAGCGTTTCGTGACGAGGTCAGGGCGTGGCTGAACGCCAACGCGCCTCGCGACGCGGATGGGCCGGGCGACATGAAGGCCTTCATCGACAGCCGGCGGGCATGGCAGGCCAAGCTCTACGGCGCGGGCTACGTCGGCCTCACCTGGCCCGAGGAGTACGGCGGCCGCGGCCGCAGCTTTATGGACCAGCTGATCTTCAACGACGAGATGATCCTGGCCCATGCCCCCGATCCGATCAACGTCATCGGCCTGGGCATGGGGGGACCGGTCGTCATCGCGCACGGCACCGAGGAGCAGAAGAAGCGATACCTTCCGCCCCTGCTCTCCGCGGACGAGATCTGGTGCCAGGGCTTCAGCGAGCCGAACGCCGGCAGCGACCTGTCAGGGCTGCAGACCCGCGCCGAGGACAAAGGCGACCACTACGTCGTCAACGGCCAGAAGGTCTGGACGACGCTCGCGCATGTCGCCAGGTGGTGCATGCTCCTCGCCCGCGAGCGCAAAGAGCTCAACCCACGCGAGGGACTGACCTACCTGCTGGTCGACATGCAGAGCCCTGGCATCGAGGTCCGCCCGCTGGTCCAGATCACGGGTGACGCCGAGTTCAATGAGATCTTCTTCAAGGACGTGAAAGTGCCGAAGTCGCAGATCCTCGGCGAAGCGGGCGGTGGATGGGCCGTCGCCATGACGACGCTGCTCCACGAACGCGGCACCCTCGGCCTGGCCCTCACCACCCGAGCGCAGATCACGGCGGCGGAGCTGGCCGAGCGCGCACGCAAGCTCGGCCGAGGCTCGGATCCGCTGGTGCGCCAGAAGATCGCGCAGCACACGATCGAGGCACGTGCCCTGCAGCTGAACGGATATCGCGCCGTCACGGCGGTCAAGCGAAGCGGCATTCCGGGACCGGAAGGATCGATCCTCAAGCTGATGTGGTCTGAGCTCAACCAGCGGATGACCGAAACCGCGATGGACATGGGAGGGCCCCCCTCACAGGTGGGCGACGGCGACGGCTGGAAGTACCAGTTCCTGCGCTCGCGCGCCAACACGATCGAGGCAGGTACTTCAGAGGTGCTGCGCAACATCCTCGCGGAACGCGTGCTGGGTCTGCCGCGGAGCCGGTAACCTCTCTCTAGATGACCGCTGTCGCCACCCAGGCGACCACCACGACCGCACAGAAAGGTATCGACCGCGGCGTGATGGCCGTCTTCGCCGGCCTGATGCTCGGCTCGCTGATCGCGTCTCTCAACATGACTCTGGTCGCGCCGGCGCTGCCAACGATCGTCGCCGAGCTCGGCGGGCTGGCCGACTACAGCTGGATACCGATCTCCGCGATGCTGGCGTCGACGATTGTCGTGCCCGTCGCGGGCAAGCTGTCGGACATCTACGGGCGTAAGCCGCTGTACATGACCGGGATCGTGGTCTTCGCGATCGGATCGGCGCTTTCCGGCCTCGCACCAAACTTCTGGTTCCTGGTCTTTGCGCGCTTCGTCCAGGGCGCAGGTATGGGTTTCATCATTCCGCTCTCTCAGGCGATCATCGGCGACATCATCTCGCCCCGCGAGCGGGGCAAGTACCAGGGCATGATGGGCGCTTCATTCGGTCTGGCCTCAATCGTCGGCCCCGCCGCGGGCGGATTCATCACCGAGCACTTCACGTGGCGATGGCTCTTCTTCGTGAACCTGCCGATCGCCGTCCTCACGCTCATCGTCATCTGGTTTTACATGCACGTCCCGAATGAGAGACGCAAACACGCGATCGATGTCTGGGGCAGCGTCACTCTTTCGGGCGGGATCACATGCGTGCTGCTCGCCACCGTATGGGGCGGCGTTCAGTATCCGTGGGCCTCGTGGCAGATCGCCGGCCTGTACGCGGCGGGTGCCCTTCTGCTTGCCGGGTTCGTCTGGGTCGAGCTCCACGCGCCGGAACCGGTCCTGCCGCTGCGGCTGTGGAAGAGCAGCATCTTCACCTTCTCCAACATCGCGAGCGTCGGCGTCGCCATGGCGATGTTCGGCGCCATCTTCTTTCTCCCCGTTTTCGTCCAGGGGGTGATCGGCAACAGCGTCACGAACTCGGGCGCCATCCTCGTACCGATGCTTGTCGCGATGATCATCACCAGCGTCGCCGGCGGTCAGTTCATCTCGCGCACCGGCAGGTACAAGGTTCCGCTCCTGGTAGGTCTGGCGCTCATGGGCGCGGGCTTCTACATGCTGTCGACGTTCGACGTGGACACGACCAACCTGCAGGCCATCGAAGCCATGGTGATCATCGGTCTAGGTTTGGGCCTGACGATGCAGACCTACACACTCGTCGTCCAGAACTCAGCCGATCAAGCCGACATGGCGGTCGCGACGTCCGGTCTCGCGATCCTCGGCACGATCCTCAGCCAGGGGACGACGACTTCAATCGCGAAGTACCTGCCCGCGTCGGCCGTGCAGAAGCTTCAGTCCGCGGGCGGCGGGGCCACCGCAGTGTTCGATCCCGCGCAGCTGGCGCATCTTCCGCCGGCGATCGCAGCGGGCATCCGGCATGGGCTGGCCGACGCCCTGCATCCGGTGTTCCTGGCCCTTTTGCCCATCATCGCGGTGGCGTTCATCGTGACCCTCTTCATCCAGGAGGTGCCGCTGCGCCAAACGGCGCACGTGGCCGCCGGGCGGCGGGTGACCGGCGGCTCGGCCAAGGCCTGACCAAAATCCTGATTCCGTAACTGGCTTGTCTTGAGGCGTCCCGAAGGACAGAATTCCGGGACGTGATCCCATCCCTGGGGCAAGAACAGCGAAAAATCTGGTCGATCTGGGCGGCGGCCGGCATCGTCGCGCTCGGCGGCCTCATGCCGCTTGTGTTCGGAGGCACGTCGAGCCGCGTCGCCGGCGTGATCGTCCCGTTCTGGGTCGCGGCCATCGCAATCGGCGCCTGCGGACTGCTCAGGACGCAGAGCAGGACGGTGCTCTCGATCATCTACTTCATCGCGGGCCTGGCGATCGTGTACGGCCTGCTGTCGATGTTCACCCTGCCCATCCGCCTGGCCGTGCTGGGGACCTGCCCGGCCTTACCGGCCCCATGTCCGACCGGCCTGTCGCGCCCGCTCACCGACGGGGAGAACACCGGGATGGGAGCAGCGGCGGCGCTCGGCATCGCCGCGCTGTTCCTGGGCTTTTACGGCCTCATGACGATCTTCCGCGGCGCTTTGATTCCGCAGCTGGCACGGCCGGTACGCAAGATCCCGCCGATTGCCGCGCCGATCGCTCCGCCACCGGCGCCTGAGCCCGCGCACGTGGTTGCTCCCGTGGCATCCGAAACCGAGCCAGAGCTGCCCGCGCACGAGGAGGTGGAGCTCCCGGAGCTCCCACCTCACGAGTCGAGTACGCCCACAACCTAAGGTCCGGCCGAAGCTCCGTCGAGGGCTTTCGGCCGGGCCTTAGACTCGGGCTCGTGGATTTCGCGTTTTCCGAAGAGCAGGAGATGCTGCGGCGCTCGGCGCGCGAGTTCCTGGCCAAGGAATGCAATCCCAAAACCGTGCGCAAGCTGATGGAGAGCGCCGACGGGTTCGACCCCGCGATGTGGAAAAAGATCGCGGACCTGGGCTGGACTGCCCTGGGTATCCCTGAGCAGTACGGAGGCGTGGGCACGTTCCTCGACCTTGTCGTGGTGCTCGAAGAGGCCGGCCGCGCGCTGCTGCCCGGGCCGTTTTTCTCGACGATGGGATTGGCCGTTCCGGTCCTCGTCGAAGCCGGCACCGAAGCCCAGAAGAAAGAAGCGCTCGGCGCCATCGCATCAGGCGATGCAAAGGCGACCCTCGCGTTCACCGAGCCGTCAGGCCGCTGGGATGCGAGCAGCGTGGCGCTGACGGCCAAACAATCAGGCGGCGGCTGGCAGCTCGACGGGGTCAAGCTGTTCGTTCCGGACGCACACACAGCCGACTACATCGTCGTGGCCGCACGCAGCCGAGGCGATGGCGAAGAGGGCATCACGCTTTTCCTGGTCAAGGGCAGGCCGAAGGGCATGACCGTCAAGCCGCTCGAGACCCTCGACATGACGCGACGGTGGAGCGAGGTCCGGTTTGAAGGCGTGCAGCTGGACTCCGATGCGGTGATGGGTGTCCCGGACAAAGCGTGGCCGCGGCTCCGGCGAGCGCTCGAGTGGGCCACCGCGGCCCTGTGCGCGGAGATGGTGGGCGGCGTGCAGAAGGTGCTCGAGACGTCGACCGAGTACGCGAAGACGCGTCAGCAGTTCGGCAAGCCCATCGGCATCTATCAAGCGGTGTCGCACAAGCTCGCCGACATGCTCGTTCTGTCCGAGAGCGGGAGATCGGCCACCTACTACGCCGCATGGGCGGTCGACGCGGACGCGCCCGATCGCTCGCTCGCCTCTTCCATGGCCAAGGCTTACGTTTCCGACGCGTACCGGAAGGTCGCGGGGGACGGCATCCAGGTGCACGGTGGCATCGGCTTCACGTGGGAGCACGACATGCACCTGTACTTCAAGCGCGCGAAATCATCAGAGGTGACGCTGGGCGACGCCACGTACCATCGCGAGCTGGTCGCGCAAGCCCTCGACCTCTAGGAAAGGGGCCTTGCTGGCATGGGTTCTGCTCGGGGCAGCCATCGCCACCGAGGTGGTGGGTACCCTCGCGCTTCGCGGGTCGAACGGGTTCACTCAGCTCGGGCCGTCGATCATCACCGTCGTCGGCTACGTGGCGAGCTTTGTCCTGCTTGCGGTTGTCCTCAAGTCGCTGCCGGTCGGGATCGTGTACGCGATCTGGTCGGCGATCGGTATCGCCCTCGTGGCGGTGCTGGGCAAACTGAGCTTCAAGGACCCTGTGCCTCCGCTTGCGATCAGCGGCATGGTATTGATCATCGGCGGGGTCCTGCTGGTCAGCGCGTCAGGCGCAAAGACCCACTAGGCGCGAACCGTCCCAACGACAAGGCCCGAGAATCCCATCGAGGTGGCTGACGCCGGCGCGCTGGCGGCGACATAGGCCAGCGGGAATGGCGGCTGCTTGAGTGGATCCGTGTTGAAGTCGCCCGCATAAGTGGTTGAGTCGAGCCAGTTGTAGCCATACAATCCCCGGGCCAGTGCGACCCGGCTGCCGTCTCGACCGATCACGAGCTCTCCAAAACCGCCCGAACCATCATCGGCGCAGCACATCATCACGTGCTGGGCGTCCGGCGCCAGGACGGGAGAAGACGGAGCATTGATGCCGGACGCTGTGAAGTGCCACAGCTCGGTCCCATCGGCTCGGCGAACGCTCACCGGCTGGACCACGTTCTGCTGAGGCGTGCCGCCGCCCGTGATCGTGGAGTCGCCAGTGCAAACGAATGCCCCGCTTGCCACCGATCCCCAGGCCATGCACGAGCTTGGGTCTGAGAAGGTCCTGAGGACCTTGGCCGTCAGCGGGTCGATCCGAACCAGTACGCCAAGCGTGGATCCTGGACCGCCACCTTGCGAGGCCCATACCGTCGGATACGTGCCGACAGGGCCCATTTCGTCCCATCCGGTGAGAGCCAGGACGTTCTGAGACTTGGTCCAGCTCTGGTGGTACAGCAGCTGACTCGCTCCGCCGCTCGATGCCGAGTAGGCATCAAAGGCGAACGGGCTCGTGGCCGGAGAGCCATCGCATGAATATGCATTCGTCGGGATCGTGTAGACGGTGCCCAGCAGCCTCGTGCCGTCGGGGCTCACTGCGAAGGACAGCATCTGCTGCATCGAGGTCATATGGAAATCCGCAACCGTTTGCACGGTTCCATCGATCGAAAGACTTCGGACAACGCCCCTCGCGTCGGCGTAGAAGACCTTGCCGTTCGCGACATGCGCCGATGGCGGAATGATCGCCCCCATGCATCCGACGCTGGGCACAGGCATCGGCGTAAAAGTGGTCTTGGCCCTAGCGTACCCGTCGAGCCCCGCGATAGCGACCGTGTTGTAAGTCCAGCTGTTGGCCGTGCCTTTGGCTTCGAGTACCGCGAACAACAATGACGACGAGGTCGTTGGGGTGGGCCCGGGGCTTGGATTTGTGGCAGGGCTCGGGGTCTGGATTATCCCTACGCTTGCGGTCGCACTTGGTGTCGCGGTCGGAGTCACGACCGCCGACGTCGATGGCCCTTGAACATGACCGCAGGCGCCGATCACGAGGAGAAGCGCTGCGATGCCAACCAGTCTCATGCCAGCGAGAACGGTTGCAGTTTGAATAGGTTTCATCCGGAGGCGAGAAGCCTGAACACCACGATTCCGAACAAGGCGCACGACGGGATGACGAGACCCCTGAAAAGCGCCCAGTAGTTGGACCAAGCTTCGCGCAGCCGGTCCAGACGCCGTCCCGAGCCGAAGACCAGCGACCAGTAGATCGGAAGCGCGGCACCCGTGTTGAGGGCAAGGGCGAGCACGACGCCCGCGCCCGCAACCGCGAACCACGCCTGGAGCGGCGCCGATGGGCCGAAGCCGAGCTGGAGTCCCCACAGCCCACCGACGCCCGCGAGGACGACCAGAGCCGGAATCCCCAGCAGGAAGAAGGCGGCAAAGCTCAGGACCACGAGCCCGAGCATCAGCGCGAGCGTGGCCACGATGCCGGCCAGCCCGGCGGCCGCGACCGTGGTGCTGGTCGGGTGGACGTTGGAGGTCTGCGCCGTCGTCGATGCGACCGGCCTCGGATCGATTGGCGATCCGGTTGCGGCTGCGCGGACGTCTGACCATGAGTGCCAGTGGGCGCCGGCGCTTATCGTCCCGGCGAGACCGGCAGATGCCGCAGCGATCAGCACACCGGCCGCGACCGCGACCGCGTTGCGGCGGATCACGGCAACCGGCAGCCAGCTGCGCCGGCGACGCGTGCGTCCCAGGCCCGTCTCCATCAATCGCTCGCGGTCGAACGCGGCGCCGCACAGGACGGTCAAGGCGAAGCAGGCGGTGAGCGGGAGGAGCAGCGACGCTGGCGCCAGTGGCGAGCGGAAGACGAAGAGCGCCAGCGGAAGGTCTGCCACGGCGGCCGACACAGGCGACAGCAAGAACGACCACGCTCCGCCCGCGGCACCTTCGCGCGGGAAGAGCATGAAGCCCAACATCCGCCCCATCGCGGCCCAGTACGACGTGACGGCGGCGACGAAGGCAAACACGGGCAGGAGATCCCACGGCGCCGTCTGCCCGAACAGGCTCAGCAGCGCCATGCCTGCACCCATCCACAACGTCACCCAGACAGTGCTGACAACCGCACCCGGGAGCACCTCGAGCCAGATCAGCGAGGGGTCGTCGACGGGCGTGTAGAGAAGGACTTCCAGCGAGCCCTGTGCCTTTTCCCACCAGATCCCGATCGAGCTCTTGATCGATTCGAGCAGCGCAAACGACATGAAGAAAAGCGGAAGGAGCAGCCCGGCCTGGAGCGCATTCCCACCGGCCAGGCGCTGCGCGACCTGCCCCGCCGGGCCCGGCAGCTGGCCGAAGAGCGACGTGCCCGCAACGAGCAGAAGCACGAAACCGTTCAGATACATCACCCAGCTGAGGTCGCCCCGCCGCCACCAGGAGCTGACATAGAAAGGAAGCGAATGGCGCAACATGTCGCCCTGCTCCCGCAGGGACGCGAACATTCGGGGCGCGCGGATCCCTGACGTGATATGTGCCGGCGGCTCAGCCGGCTCCTCTTCCACAGCGACCGGCGCGCCCATGGCTTTGAGGTAGACCGATTCCAGCGTCGTCTGGCGCTCCTCGAGCTCATGGAACGGCGCACCCTGCTCGGCAAGGTGGGCCTGCAGCGCGGCGGCGAACTCCGCACGATCGCTCACGCTCGCCTGCCACGGCAGCGTGTAGGACAGGCCGGCCCCATCAAGGCTGTGCGCCAGCGCGCGAGACTTCAGCCAGCGCGTGATCGCTTCGGGGTTCGCCGGCGTGCGCGCGAGGTGCGCGCTGAAACTGCGGCCCCCCTCGGCCTCCTGGCGCAGCTCGTCGAGCGTGCCCTCGGCGACGATGACGCCGCGTCGCATGATGGCGACGCGATCGGCCATGAGCTCCGCCTCGCCCAGTACGTGAGTCGTGACGATGAGAGCGACCGTGTCTGAGCGGTCGGCGAGCTCGAAGCGCTCGAGGAGGGACGAGATGCGCTCGCGGCGGATTTTTTCGGGAACTCCGTACAGGTAGCCGAAGCGGTCGAGGTATTCGGGTGCGGTGTTGCGACCGTACAGGCGAGCTTGGTCGGACACCACGCCCAGCCGCGATCGCACGGCATCGAGGCTTTCGGGAAGCCGAAGGCCGTCGAGCTCGATCAGGCCGGCGTCGGGGCGCAAGATCCCACCGAGACAACGCAGCGTCGTCGACTTGCCCGCGCCGTTCTGACCGAGCAGGACGAGGATCTCGCCGCGCTCGACGTGAAGGTCCACTCCTGCCACGGCGCGCACGTCGCTGAAGCTCTTGCGCAGACCCTCGACCCTGATCATGGAAAGTCCGGGCTCAGATCTTCTCGAAGGAATCCACCGGCACGACGAAAACTGTTGCGCCGCCCACCTGGACTTCCACGGGAAAAGCCATGAAGAACTGGCCGGGTTCGGCAAGCGGCGGGACAGGGGTCAGGTGGCGGCTGCGCTCGTGACAGTTCGCGCGAATGACCTCGAGCGCGTCGGGGACCTGGCCGTCGTCGAGGCCGATCAACAGCGTGGCGTTGCCCTGCTGCAAGAAACCGCCGGTGGAGGAGATTCGCGTCGAGCTGATCCCCTTGTCGGTCAAAGCTCGCACGGTGCGCTCGGCATCCTCGCCCTGGACCACCGCGATGATGAGCTTCAACCCTTGCCTTCGAGGAGCGGCTTGAGGTGGTCGCGAACCTCGAGGTGGATCTTGTCGCGAGAGCCGGTCGCGTCAAGCCGGACGAATCGAGAAGGCTCGGCCGCGGCCAGCTTGTCGTATGCCTCGGCGACCTTGCGATGGAAATCGATCGACTCCTGCTCCATCCGGTCCTTGCTCTTGCCCGCCTGCTCGTGGCGGCTCAGGCCGGTCTCGACCGGACCCTCGAGGAGAAACGTGATGTCGGGGCGGGGAAAGGTCGGCGGCCAGGTCGTCGGTATGCCTCGCCCACCACCCTGGTAGGCAAGCGTCGAATCGTGATAGCGGTCGGCGATCACCACCTGGCCTGACGCCAGGGTAGGAGCGATGACCTCCGCGATCAGCTGCCTGCGCGAGGCCATGAAGAGGTACATCTCCGCTTCGGCGTCGATCTCGAGGCCCTTGTAGAGAAGGACGTCGCGGATCTGCTCGCCGAGCTCGGTACCTCCCGGCTCGCGCACGACAACCGGGTCACGCTTGGCGAGCCACTCGCCCAGCAGCTCAGCCTGCGTGGTCTTGCCTGAGCCCTCGGTGCCCTCGAACGTGATGAACAAGCCGCGCTTTGCCATCTGTGCGCGGGAAGCGTACTAGGCGGGTTCCTCAGGAGATGGGGTTATGCGCAGCCGGCGCTGGGGCTCCTTCCCCGTGCTTCGCGCCGACAGGTCGTTCTCCGCAACCAATTGGTGCTGCAGCCTCCGCAGGTAGGCGTTCTGGGGCGAGATCTCAACGGGCCGCAGGGTCGCCTTGACCTGCCGGATCGCCGCCGCCGCTTCCGCCAGCGCGCGCATTGTCGCCTCGTCCTCCCTGTCGACGCCGTAGATACGTGCCAGCGCGTCACGCACCTGGCTCACCGAGTTGCTCTTGAGGATGTGGATGGGGAGGCCGCGACTTTCGGCCTGGCGCAGGCTGTCGGGGCGGCGGCGATAGTGGTTCTTCAGCGTCAGCACGGCACCGGCGCCGTCGAGGTTGCCCAGCACCCGGACAGGGATGTCGAGCTCCCGGATCGACTGCTCGACGTGATGCCTGCTCACTCCGTACGGAAAGATGCCGAGAGGCCTGTTGTTGGCGGCCGGGGCAACCGGTTCCGACGCGACGACCACCGGCTCGTCGACGTTCGAGATCACGCGGCCTTCCCGCGTGCGAACCCGAATCTTGGGCGTCTGCATCGGGCCCCGGAGCGCTGTGTCGACGACGTCGGCGAGCGGCTGATGAATCGCGACGCGGTCGCGGTCCTGGATCTCGACCAGCACGTCGAACGTGGGCGGCGCCTTCCGCTCGAGCACCGACTTCTGCGTTCCGCGGCGGCGTGCCTCCTCATCGGAAAGCGTCACGCTCTGGATGCCACCGAGCAGGTCGTTGAGGGTCGGGTTGACGAGCAGGTTCTCGAGCGTCTGACCGTGCGCGGTCGCGATGAGCTGCACGCCTCGCTCGGCGATGGTGCGTGCCGCCGCGGCCTCGAGCTCGGTGCCGATCTCATCGATGACGATGACTTCGGGCATGTGGTTCTCGACCGCCTCGATCATCACCGCGTGCTGCAGGAGCGGAGTCTTCACCTGCATCCGGCGCGCCCGCCCGATCCCTGGATGCGGGATGTCGCCGTCTCCTCCGATCTCGTTCGAGGTGTCGACGATCACAACTCGCTTGCGCAGCTCATCGGCGAGCAGTCGCGCGCACTCGCGCAGCATCGTGGTCTTGCCGATCCCCGGACGGCCGAGCAAGAGAATGCTCTGCCCGCTCACAACGATGTCGCGGATGATCTCGCCAGTCCCGGTGACCGCGCGCCCGACCCGCATGGTCAGGCCGACGATCCGGCCGGACCGGTTGCGAATCGCCGAAACGCGATGCAGCGTGCGCTCGATGCCGGCGCGGTTGTCGTCGCCGAACTGGCCGACGTTGTTGGCGACGTGATCGAGGTCGGACGCCGAGACAGGATGGTCCGCCAGCAGCACCTCGCGTCCAGGGACGCGAGCTTCAGGTTCGCGGCCGAGGTCGAGCACGATCTCCAAAAGCTCTCGTGGATCGGTCCGCTCGTGCAATGCTCGCGCGAGGTCGGGTGGCAGGGCGCGCGCGAGGAGCTCGACCTCCTCGTCCCAGTTCACGGCGCGGGACCGCTGACGGGCTTGAGCCATCATCCGAACGAAGGCACCAGTCCTTTCTCGCGCACCGGCTTTGGCACGCGCACGGCCAGCTCTTTGACCAGCAGCAACTGTGTCAGCAAGACGTTAAACCCACGCCCGCGAAGGGCGTCGATCATGTGCGAATCATAGTGGCGCAAGCTCGACCAGACCGGCGCTTCGGAGTCGCCCAGAAGCGAGATTCCGTAATCAGCCAGCTCGGCCGGTAGCGGGTTTTCGGGCAGCGCCATGAACTGGAGCGTGTCCGGTCGGGCGCCCGTCCCGCGCTGCATTCGCACCCAACCGACGACCTCGATCCGATCGACCACCTCGCCCCCGCTCAGCTCCCCGGTGTGCAGCGCCCTCCACTCGCGATAGGTCGGCGCCTCGAGCTGCGATACGCCCTGCGGGGTCACCTTGCGATAGAGCTGGTACAGGCGCCGATCGTCGCCTCGTTTGGCGGGACGCAGGCCTTGCGGGTACTGCTCGCCGCGCCCCTTCGGGGCCTCCGAGTAGACGACCTGCTCGGTCGCGTACTGGCGAAATCCCTGCCGGCGGAAGGCCGGCAGCAGCGCGTCGCGGTCGGGCAGGCGGACGAACAGCCGCAGCGCGCCGCGCTCGAGCGCCTGGTTGCATAGATGCGTGACCAGCGCGGGCGCGACCTCTTCCGAGTCGGCTTCGTCCGCCACCTGCAGGTTGAGCACCTGGAGGACCCGCGCCCGGCGCAGGTCGAGACTGAGGGGCTGGCCCGAGGCCTGGATGTATCCCAGCACCTTGCCGTTTTCTTCCGCGACGTACATCAACGTCTCTTGCGACAGCGGCAGCAGCGCGGAAAGCGTGGAGCTGAACAGCGACCACAATCGTGCCGCCGGAGGCGCGGCCTCGCTCAGTCGAATGTCCGATGAGCGATGCATCTCCTCGATGTGGGCCAGGTCGAGCAGACCGGCAGTGCGGATTTTCATCGACTCGCCGCCAGGCGCACGAACTCGCGATGGAGTCGAAGGTCCGAGGTCAGCTCGGGGTGGAAACAGAGCGCCACGATGCGACCCTGTCGCACCGCGACGGGATGCCCATCGTACGTGGCCATCACCTTCACGTCGCCGGTCCGCTCCACGAGCGGCGAGCGGATGAAGACACCGGGGAAGTCAGTCCCGTCCATGCCTTCGATGCGCAGCGGATGCTCGAAGCTCTCGACCTGGCGGCCATAGCCATTGCGACGTACGCCGATGTCGAGCAATCCGAGTCCTTTTTGCTCGGGCATGCCGTCGGTGATCTCTCGCGCCAGCACGATCATGCCGGCGCACGTGGCAAGGGTTGCGAGGCCGGCTCGGATCGCCTCGCGCACCGGTTCGAGGAGGCCAATGCGCTCCATCAGCATCGTCATCGTTGTGCTCTCGCCGCCTGGAAGCACGATGCCGTCCAGCTCGTCGAGGTCTTCGCGCGTACGCACCAGGCGCGTGCGGGCACCGGCGGCCTCGAGTGCGCGCATGTGCTCCTCAAAAGCGCCCTGCATCGCGAGGACCCCGATGAGTGGGCTTTTGCCCCCCTTAGAGCTACCAGCCTCGGGCAGCGAGCAGCTCGTCCTTCGGGATGGCGGGAATCTCGAGGCCGTGCATGGCCTTGCCCAACCCGGCTGAGACTTCGGCCAGCATTTCCGGCTTGTCGAAGTAGGTGGTCGCCGCGACGATCGCCTTGGCACGCTTCAACGGGTCCTCGGCCTTGAAGATGCCCGACCCGACGAACACCCCGTCGACGCCCAGCTGCATCATGAGCGCGGCGTCGGCCGGCGTCGCTATCCCTCCCGCGGCGAAGTTGACCACCGGCAGGCGGCCCAGCTTCTGGCACTCGGCGAGCACCTCGACGGGCGCGCCGATCTGCTTGGCCTCATGCACCAGCTCCGCGTGGTTCATGCCCTGGAGCCTGCGAATGCCGGCGTTGACCGCACGGGCGTGGCGGACCGCCTCGACGACGTTGCCAGTTCCGGCCTCGCCCTTGGTGCGGATCATGGCCGCACCTTCAGCGATCCGCCGTGTGGCTTCGCCGAGGTCGCGGCAGCCGCAGACGAATGGAACCTTGAACGGGTGCTTGTCGATGTGGTTCTCCTCGTCCGCCGGGGTGAGCACCTCCGACTCGTCGATGTAGTCGACACCGAGCGCTTCCAGGATCTGGGCCTCGACGAAGTGGCCGATCCGGCACTTCGCCATGACCGGGATCGTCACCACGGCCATGATCGACTTGATCAGGTCCGGATCGGACATCCGGGCCACGCCGCCTTCCTTGCGGATGTCGGCCGGCACGCGTTCCAGCGCCATCACGGCGCACGCGCCGGCTTCCTGCGCGATGCGGGCGTGTTCGGGCGTGACGACGTCCATGATCACGCCACCCTTCAGCATCTGGGCGAGGCCCGCCTTGACCTTGAAGGAGCCTTTCACAGAGCCGTTCCCGTCGCGGGCACCATTGCGTTCGGCCACGTTCGAAATTCTACGGGCCCCTCCGGGCGGCTGCGCCGCCACCTGCCGGACTAGCCGGTCCAGGACGCGCTACCCGCGCCTTCTGTTCGCCCCATGAATTGGGGAGGCCAAGGCCTACAGCCGCTCCAGAACCAGGGTGCGTTTGCTCGCGTATTCGTGGTCGGACAGCAGGCCGTCTCGGTGAAGACGGGTCAGCATGTCCATCTCCTCCAGAACGTCCAGCAGCGGCGCCATCGTCCGCCGCGCCAGGTACGCGTCCGAGGCGGTGCCGGCCTCCTCGCCCCGCGCGTCGAACTCGCGGACGAAGAACAGCGCCTTGACCGCGGAGAACGGAATGCCGAGCTTTCGGATCGGGCTGTCGCTCTGCTCGGCGTGCAGGTGCAGGACGACCCCGTACCGGTGGCGCTCCAGGGTGCCGTCCAGATGACCGCGCAAGACCTCTCCGTCGAGAAAGCGGATCGCGACCTTCCGCGTGGGCGTGTCGGCGAGCTCCTTGTCACGCTGCAGCTCCACCCACTTGACCGCAGTCAGGGGGATCCAGGCGGTTTCGTTGTTCTCCAGTCCGCCGGCGTCGTCGACCTCGACCAGGAAGTCGGGTTCGTCGAAATCGAGATCGCGGGCGACCCCTTCCACGGTCTCGTCGTCGAAAAAGCGAACGACTATCCTGGCCATTTCACACCTACTGTACTAACCCTCATCTAGCTTCACTCCTGCGCTGGTCTCGGAGCTTTCTCCGGCCTAGTCGGCGGGCGCACTTGGTGCACGTTGCGATGTGGTCTCGAACTGCTTCCGCCTGCGGGCGGCGCAGCTTTCCCGCGAGGTAGGGCGCGAGCAGCGGCACCGCCTCCTCATGGGTGAGATCGCCCTCGCGCTGCGAGGCGAGGTACTCCTCTTTGAAGCGCAGACGCGCCCGGTACAGCAGGGTCTCGACTGCGCTCTCGGACATCTTCAGGGTGCGGGCGATCTGGCGGTAGCTCATGTCCTGGAGCTCGCGCAGCGTGAGGACCAGGCGGTACTTCTCGGGCAAGCGCTGCGCCACGTGCCAGACCTGGCGGCGCGTCTCGTTCGATTCTTGAACCTGGACCGGGTCGAACGCCTTAGCCGTCGACGGCAGGTTGGACATGAGCTCGTCGTCTTCCTCTTCTGTCGCGCCGTCGGCCCGGAGGTCCCGCTGCCGCCGGCGCAGCTCGTCGTAGCAGAGATTGCGCGCGACGGTATGGATCCAGCCGCCGAAGTTGAACGAGTCGTCGACCCGGTCCATCATCCGGAGGGCCTTCATGAAGGTTTCCTGCGCTATGTCCTCAGCGAGCAGGGCGTCGCCAAGCTTGCGCCGGACAAGCCGGTAGATGGAAGCGACGTAGCGCCGGTGCAGCTCTTCAAACGCGTGTATGTCACCGTTCCGATACGCCCTGACCAGCTCGACGTCGCTCGGGCCGGTGCCCTCCTGCGTCGCCGGTTTGTCTTCCTCTACGTCCATTTGCGACTGCGGCAGGCTACTACGGTGGCCCGGATTAGCATCCCCTCTGGGTCGTTTAAGGCCTGCTGCAAGTCCGAGCCGCCGTCAGTGAGCGTCACGACCGAGGTGACGCCTGACCGGGTCAACGCCTCCCAACCGGGGCCCTTGCCTCCGGCCAGGAGGATCACCGGCACCCCGGCCGCCTGGGCGCGTTTGGCCACCTCGCCCGGGGCCTTGCCATAGGCGGTCTGCTCGTCGACCCGGCCTTCGCCGGTGATGACCAGGT
>WNGH01005654.1_pt1 | contig 19626 bp, 15 predicted proteins | sample 5400631 | NCBI WGS metagenome assembly WNGH01 (sample SAMN13153373, study PRJNA577476) | soil metagenome | isolation source: 115 cm soil or saprolite under Garry oak tree replicate 1 | place: USA:California | collected 2016-06-15
ACGTGCTGGTCTTGGGTGACCTCGACCCCCAGCCGATCGAGACCCGCGTGATCCGCGATCCCGTGAGGCAGCCGCTGGCGGTGTTCGAGCAGACCTATGCCCGCATCGAGCGCTGCGTGCGGGAGTTAGCGCGAGCGATTACAGCGGTAAGGCCCGAGGCCTGACCCACCCCGCCCCTGTCTGAGGCCGGTGCAACGCCGGACTGGGGCGCGTGCGCACTGTGGCGACGGAGCAGCAGCAGCGATTTGGTGCTCCATGTTGGTGAAGGCGTCGCGATACAGTGCCGGGTCGGTTGCGTTCCGCTACCTGCAGGCGGTCCGGTTCTTGCGCCTCGGTTCCCGCAAACGTCAAGCTGGAGGCGTCTCGTGGTACGCACCGTTGGTCGAAACTGGTGGGCAGTGGCAGCCGCGATGCTGGCTGTGGCGAGCGCGTGTAACGAACCACAGAGTCCAGAGCAGCGTCCACAGCTCTTGCTGACGGACGGCAGTACGCTCGCGGTGGACGTCAACACCACGTTTGCCTTCCCCGACGTCAGCAGTACGGGCTCGATCGATCCGGACGGCTATACCGTCTGGGTGGACGGCTCCGCCAGCCAGGCCGTCGGGACGAACGGCATCGTCACGTTCAGCGGGCTAGCGGGCGGCGATCATGAAGTCGCCCTTTATGGGATCGCCCCGAACTGCGCAGTAAGCACGGATAAAGGCCCCAACAACCCGCGAGGCGTTTCGATCGTCACCGGCGTAGGGGGGTCCACGGACTTCTCCCTGGCGTGCGGGTCGTGGGGCGAGCTGTTCGTCACAACCAACACCACTGGGGTGGACTTGGGCGACGGTTACACGGTCACGGTTGACGGCGGGGCGAGCCAGACGATAGCGCCGAACGGCAACGTCACGTTCACTCTGCTGTACGCAACCACTCACACGGTCGTTCTTTCGGGCGTTGCGGGGAACTGCACGGTGAACGGCCTGAACACGCAACAGGCCAACGTGTCGGCGGGCCAAACGGCGTCGCTAACCTTCTCGGCGAGTTGCGCGCCACTTGGTTCAGGCACCGGCACCTTGACCATCACGACCGGTACGACCGGCTCGAACCTGGATCTCGATGGCTATACGGTGACGGTCGACGGCACCGTCAGCCAGGCGATCGCGATCAACGACAGTGCCACCTTCACCGTGCCGGTGGGCGCCAACCCGGTGGCCCTGTCGGGAGTGGCCTCGAACTGCACGGTGAGCGGGGCGAATCCGGGCACTGTCACCGTGCCAGCGGGTGGGACCGGCACGGCGACGCTCGCGGTGACATGCGTCGTCCCGGGGTCGCGCGTGAGCGGCACGGGACAGCTCGGGCTGGGCACTCCCACGCCCCACCAGGGCGAGCAGACCTTCGACTTCGAGGTGCGAGCCGACCTCACGGGGCGGTTCTCCATCACCGCCTACGACGACGTTCACCCGGATGGGAGCATCGGCACGGTGTTCGCGGATGCGTCGAGGGACCCCACGACCTTTATTAAGGCGTACCGCACCAGCTCGAATGTGTGCAACGTTCCGAGCCACGGGGTGGAGTTCGACGCCCTCGGCCGGGACGGGCCCGACCTGGTGCCCTTCACCGTGATCGCGTGCGATGACGGGCCCCAGGGGAGCGGCAGAGACTTCCTGAGCTTCTTCATCTTCAAACCCTCGGCGGGGGGAATCGGGCGTTCCGGCATGGTGACGAGCGGGGATATCGTCAAGAACTGATCCTTCGTGCTCCGGCCTCCGTTAAGGGTCGTCTGCGCGCGATCCGCACTCACCCGCTCCTCAACCCAACTGCTCTAGTAGAGGGATGGCGCGAGCGGCTCGGGGGGTTGCGGCAGCTGCGCGCCATGGCGTGGATCTCTCCGTGCACCGGTCGCAGCTCGTGACGGCTGAGAACGTGCGCGCGGCTGACCTGATCGTCGTCATGGATCTCACCCAGCGCCACGAGATCTGCCTGCGCTTCGGGCGAACCGAGCGGGACGTGTTGGTCTTGGGTGACCTTGACCCCCAGCCGATCGAGACCCGTAGGATCCGCGATCCCGTGCGGCAGCCGCTGGCGGTGTTCGAGCAGACCTACGCCCGCATCGAGCGCTGCGTGCGGGAGTTGGCGCGTGCGACCACGGCGGCGGGAGGTGACGCATGACCCGCCCCCCTGTCTGTGTGAGGCCGGCAACGCCGGACTGGGGCGTGTCCGCACCGTGGCGACGGAGCATCGCGTCGCGACGTGGCAGGCGCGGCTTGCCTTCGGCTGCTCTAAGGGCGGTCCGGTTTTTGCACCTAGGTCCGGTGAACGCCAAGGCGGAGGAGCCCCGTGGTACGCACCATTAGTCGAAACTGGTGGGCAGTGGCAGCCGCGATGCTGGCTGTCGCGAGCGCGTGTGAAGAGCCACAGAGTCCGGAGTCGGTTACGGCCCTCTTGCTGCAGCAGGGCTACCCACTCGTTGTCACCGTGACCACCATGGGCTCTGACATCGATCCGGACGGCTATACCATCTGGGTGGACGCCTCCCAACGCCAGCCCGTCGGCGTGAACGGGGTCGTCACCTTCACTGTGCCGCCGGGCCCGCACGAAGTGGCCCTCTATGGAGTCGCCTCCAACTGCACCGTGAGCGGCTACAGCCCGCGGATGGTTTGGGACGCCGACGGCGTGGCGGCGGCCACGTCCTTCTCCGTGAACTGCGTATCGCAGGGCGGCCTGTTCGTCTCGACCAACACGACCGGCGTGGACCTCGACGCCGACGGTTACACGGTCACGGTGGATGGTGGAGCGAGCCAGGCCATCGCGACCAACGGCAGTGTCGCGTTCACCGCACTTGCGTCCGGCGCGCACTCGGTCGCCCTCTGGGGCGTCGCGGGGAATTGCACGGTCAGCGGGGCGAACTCCCAAACAGTCACTGTGCAGTCCGGTGCGACGGCGTCGGCGCCCTTTTCGGTGAGCTGCGCTCCGACCGGTAGTGGCAGCGGCAGCCTGACGGTCACGACCACGACCACGGGCTCCAACCCTGATCCCGATGGCTACACCGTCACGATCGACGGCTCCATCAGCCAAGCGATTGCGACGAACGGCACCGTCACGTTCAGCGGGCCCGCGGGCGCCCACCCGGTGGCGCTGTCGGGAGTGGCCTCGAACTGCACGGTGAGCGGAGCGAATCCTGGCACGGTCACGGTGCCCGCCGACGGGACGGGCACGACGACGTTCTCAGTGACGTGCAGCGCGCAGCCGCCACCCCCGGAGGTGACCGCGCAAGGCCAGCTCGGGATGGGCTCTCCCACGCCCGGGAACAACGTGCAGACCTTCGACTTCACTGTGCGGGCCGACCTCTCGGGACGGGTCACCCTCACCGATAACAACGACCTACGGCCGAACGGCAGCGCCGCCCGGATGATCACGGACGCATCGAGCGACCCCGCGACGTCGATCACGGCGTATCGCAACAGCTCGAGCGCCTGCAGCGACCCAAGCCGCGGGGTGGAGTTCGACGCCGTGGGCCGGGACGACGAGGGTTTCCTGGAGGGCTATACGGTGCAGGCGTGCGACAACGGGCCGGCGGGGAGCGGTACCGACTTCTGGAGCATCTTCGTCACGAACGGTTACGGACAGCCAGTGGCGGGATACGGGCATTCCGGCACAGTGACGAGCGGGGACATCGTGAAGCGGTGATCCCCAGTCGACGCGAGCGCAAGGCGCACTCGCACGACCGACGCGCGGGAATGCGATAGGGCACTCCGCTCCGAGCCCATACCGCCCAACAAAAGCCCCGGTAACCGATTTGTAATGTCCAGCCCACGAAGACGTCATCCCCCAGTGCCGCTCCGTCGTCGCGCAATCCCGGGGTGCCCGCCGAGGTGCTCGAGCGGGTATTCCAGTGGATGCAGAGCGTGGAAGTGGGCGAGCTCGCCCCTTCGAGCTGCCGGTGGACACGGCGCACGCTGCCGCGCCCGAACGCGCGGCATCTCGTTTAAGCAGGTCGAAGTGGTCCGGCGAGACGGCCGCAGCGTGGCGCTGAGCCTGACGGGATCAGCGGTGGCCGAGGCCCACCGCCGGGGCGTGCGAGACGTTCACGTGAGCCGCAGTCATCAACCCGGGCTGGTCGCGGCGGGGTCATTCTCGAAGGCTGAGCTGGTGCCGTTTTGAGACTTGGTCGCAACGAAACGGGCGATGCGCGCGATCGTTCGAAAGTGATCGATCTCGAGATCCTCGAGCGACACGTGAACGCCGAACTCCTGTTCCAGATGCGCCAGGAATTCGACGAACGTGAGCGAGTCCACCAGCCCCGTGTCGATCAGGTCCGTGTCCAGCGACGGAACCTGAAGGTGCAACTTCTCAGCGAACAGGGCGGAGATCTGATGGGCTAGCGTGCTGGTATCCGGCATGTGACACGTCCTGGTGTTCGGTCGCGAGCAGGTCGAACAGGAGGCGATCGAGCGGGCCGCCGTCGATGTAGTGGCACTGCCGCTGGCGGCCGATGTAGCGGAAGTGGAGCTGCTCGAGGCAGCGCTGCGCCGGGGTGTTCGTCTCGACCGTCCACGCGTTCACTGCCCCGAGCCCCAGCTCCGTGAATCCCCACGTCAGCATCGCGGAGCACGCCCCCGGCGTGTACCCGCCGTATCGTTTGTTGCCCAGCACTGCCCACAACGAAGCCGTTTTGAAGTTGCGGTCGACGTTGGTCAGTCCCACCACGCCGATCGGCAGATCGCCATCGTCCGCCGTGTAGACACGGAACACATGGATGTTCCGCTGGGTCATGATCTTGAGCGTGATTGGAGTGATCTGCTGGACGCCGTTACCGAAGTCCAGCCATTTGTAATTGTCGTACTTGCCCAGCCAGCGGGCCACCAGCTCGATCAGCTCGGGGCTATCCAGCGGCAACAGCTTCATTGCTTGCAAACGCCTCCTGCAGTAGACGTCGGTCGAATTTGCCGTTCGCGTTCCGCGGCAGTCCGTCGTACGCCATCCAACGGGACGGCAGCATCGGAGCGGGCAATACCTTGGCCAGTGCGTGGCGCAACTCGCCGGGGGTGACCGTCACCCCGGGCGACGGGACATAGGCACAGCCGATGGCGGTGCCCTCGAAGCCGTCCGTCGCGACGGCGACGACGGCGCACTCCCGCACGCACGTCAGTGCGTGCAACGCCGTTTCGATCTCGCCCAGCTCGATGCGATAGCCGCGACTCTTGATCTGCGAGTCGGCGCGGCCGAGGAAGTAGACCAGCCCGTCCTCGCCGATTCTGGCCAGGTCTCCGGTCCGATAGATACGATCGGCAGGATCGGACGAGAACGGATTGGACAAGAACGCGACGCGTGTCTTCTCCGCGTCTCTCCAGTACCCCGGGCTCAGGCCCACCCCTCTGATGTACAGGTCCCCGACCTCACCCGGCGGCACCCGCTCCAACCGTTCGTTCAGCACGAGCAGCTCCTCACCCGCGCAGGGGGAGCCGATCGGGATGGCTGCCCGGTCGTCGTCCGGACAGCTCGGCACCGTGTAGTAGCTGCTGGCGATCGTCGTCTCGGTGGGCCCGTACAGGTTCGTAAAGGTGACGTGGGGCAACCGCGCCATCCAGTACCGGAGCACGGGTGTCGGAAAGACCTCGCCGCACCACAGCAGCCGTCGCAGGGTGGGGAAGTCGTTGAACTTCACGACGTCGAACTTGGTCAGGTAGCTGAGCAGCGACGGCACGGAGAACCATTGCGTCAGCTCCGCGGCGCGGATGAACTGCGCCAAGGCGGTGGGGAGCAGATTTAGGTCGGGCGGCACCAGGTGGATTTGGGCGCCGGCCGCGAACGTCCCGAACACATCGAATGTCGACAAGTCGAAGTGCAATGGCGGGTGGCCCGAGATCCGGTCCGTGGGCCCGAGCCCGAAGTAGCGCTTCGCCCACTCCACGAAACTGCGGGAGTCCAGCGGGCCGGTCGGAGCGCGGCGCACGTCCGCGAGTGAGAACGCGGGCACGACGTGCTCGCCGACCGCCGCCCCCTCCGCATCCAGCCACCCGACCGCAGCCGACGCGCGCCGCCGCTCGTCCACCAGCAGTTCGTCGAGCAGCGGGGTCGCGCGGGAACCCGCCAGAATCACGCGCGGCTCTGCCGACTGCACGATTTTCGCGACTCGCGGGGCTGGGCTCGACGGATCGACCGGGATGTAGATGCAGTCGGCCTTCAGGATCCCCAGCATGCTCACGATGGCCAGGGGAGACTTCGGGAGCAAGAAGCAGACGCGGTCGCCGCGCTCGCACCCGGCGGCCTTCAAGGTACGCGCCAACTGGTTGCTCAGAGCGTCCAACTGTCCGTAGGTCAACGAGTCGCCGCCCATCACGAGGGCCGTCGCGTCGGGGCGGCGCTCCGTCTGCTCCATCACCCAGTGCTGCAGCAGGGAGGTCATCGCGTCACCAGATCCACGGCCCGCTGGAAGGCCTGGGTTGCGTGGTGCAACTCGTCCTCGGCGGGAGGAATGTCGAGGATAAACGACCGGTACCCGAGCCCGAGGTAGCGAGCCAACTCCTCTCCCACTCGCTCATAGCTCCCCACGAGGTATGGGCACATGGTCTTGTAGTTCTGGAAGGGGACGAGCCAGTAGGGACTCTCGGCCGAGGCCGTGGCGGCAGCCAGCTCGGAGAGCTGCTTGTGCCAGGCCGAGTCCGACACCTTCATGGCCAGCTGGTGCGTCAGCTGTCCCTTGCGGTCTTCGGGGAACCGCTCGCGGGCCGTCTTCCATGCCTCGTCGCCGTCCTCACGGGCGATGATCCCGACCCGCACGCCCGCGCCCACCCCCTCGTCCGGAGCGACCTCCTCGCCGGGCGCCTTGGGATACTTGACCGCCGTCGCGCCGATGGCCTTCGCGGCGGCCAGCCCGGCGTCCGATGACCCGGACACGAAGATGCCGGGAAACAAGTGGCTCGGGAGCGACGGCGTCAGCTTGAGATTCTTGACCTGATAGAACTCGCCATCATAAGACAAGGCGGAGGTCCCGTTCAGGAGCTCGCGGATAATCAGAGTGTACTCGATCAGGCGATCGTAGCGCTTATCGTGTGGGGTCGGGTCATTCAGCGCGACCAGGTCATTCTTGAATCCACCCGCCACCATGTTCAGATAGATGCGTCGCCCGTACAGATGACCGAACGACGCCGCCATCTTCGCGACGGCGTACGGGTGCATGTAGATCGGCTGAACGGCGACGAGCGGACACAGGCGCGTCGTGCTCTGGATGATGATGTGCGACACCAGCCACGGATCGACGAGGCGATTGTCGGAATAGACGAGAATGCCCTTGCACCCGGCCTGCTCGCTCCAGCGCGCGACATCGGCCACCCTCCGGACGTAGGTCTCTCGGTCTCCGTCGCTGGACTGCGCGCAGGTCGAGAACACTTCGAGACTCACGTCAGGCACAGCGTCCGAGCTGTTATTCATGGTCACGTGCTCCTCTCTGCTCTTCTCGCGACCGACGGAACGACCAAGGGCGATAGGCTCCAGTGGACGTCGGGATGACCGTGTTGCGTAGGTTTTGGTGCCCCTCGCCGGACCGAGGCTAGTGCATGGTCGGTGCCATGGAGCGCGTCCGGGTTGCCTCGGGACGCCGCGCCGCGCGCCTGGCATTTCGCGAAGGTGAAACCCGGATTGTTGCGCCCGGGCAACAGTCCGTGCTGCATAGCCTCGACGCGACCCATCGCGGACGGGTAAGCGTTGCGCCAGGGTACAAGGCTTGCTACCTGATCGATGCGTCCAGCGCTCTCGGGTTCAATGACGCGTTCAATGACGTCCCCGCATCAGGGATTACAGCCGTCGCTAGTCGCGCGCCTCCTAGCCTCGGTTGAGGGTCAGCGGCGCAGGATCCGCGCTCATCCGCTCCTCAATCCGACGGCTCTTGTGGAGAGATCGCGCGAGTGGCTTGGCGGCCATCCCGCCGACCCGGAGCACGAGCCCCACCTGGTGGCCGCGATCGCGTGGCTAGTGCGAGCCCATGACGCGACGCCGGACGGCGGTATCTCGCGCGCCTACAGCCTCGCATGGCACCCCTATTTCCAACGCGGGGGCTGGCGCTGTGTTCAATACCGGACAGGTGCTGCTCGGCTGGCTCGCCGCGTTCGAGGAGACGGGGCAGGGGATCTTCGCGGACGCCGCCCGCCGCGCCGCCTGCTACTTGGTGGCGACGCTCGACGCCGATGGGCATTGGCGCAGGGGGAACTCGCGCTTCGCGCGCGCGGACGCGACGTTATACAACACGCGCACTGCCTGGGCGCTCGCCGAGGTGGGAGCTCGACTGGATGACGGCGGCTTCACCGATGCCGGCGCGCGCAGTCTGCGCGCTGCCGCCGCGCTGCAGGCCCCGAACGGCTGGCTGTCTTCCTGCTGCCTCACCGATCCCGCGCAGCCCCTGCTGCACACGCTCGCATACGCCATCCGGGGATTCCTGGAGGGTGGACGGGTGCTCGGCGACTCGCGTCTGATCGGCGCTGCCGAGCGCGCAGCGCGCGCCCTGGCTGCGACCGTCCGGACGGACGGCTGGATGCCCGGTCGCTACCGCTCCGACTGGTCTCCGGCCGTGCGCTGGTCGTGTCTCACGGGCCAGGCCCAGATGGCGAACAACTGGATGCGCCTCGCCGCAATTACGGGCGACGCGCAGTGGCTCGAGCCCGTGCCCGCCGTGTTGCGATTCCTCAAGCGGACGCAAAACCGGCGCGCTAGTGCACTAGGATTGCGGGGCGGGATCAAAGGCGCGTGGCCGGTGGGTGGCGAGTACGGGGCCTACGAAGTGCTGAGCTGGGCGACCAAGTTTTTCGCGGACGCGCTGATGCGGCACGAGGCAATCGAGGCCAACGGGCTCGGTGCTCCTTCGCCGGTTTCCGTGCTGGCTTAGGCTGCCAGGGCTCGGTCAGGTGCTTCGGCGACCGAGGCCCGGGCCGGCGCTTTACCTGGGAGGTGAGGGCGGGTCGCTCAGCAACAGACGCCTCATGGCCTCCAAACCGTCACCTCATCCACCCAGAGATACTCGGTCGTGGGACCCTGGGACATGTAGTTGTCAAAACGGAGTTCATTGAGCCTCAAATCCGTGGTGGTTCGCCACCGCATGTTCTGGACATCGATCTTCTTGACACCATTGATCCAAAGGGTTTGGCTGCCGTCGTATTGGCCAGGGGTGTTCAGCTTGATATGGAATACGACCTCCTGCCACTGTCCGCCGCCCAGCGGGATCTTGGGTGAGGTCTGGTAGAAAGGATTCCCATAGCAGGGGTCGTCGGGGTAAAGGGGCGGGCAGGTCATGTCCGGCCAATAGGTGTAAAAGTGGAGTGGTTTCAGGGCAGGATCCCCGTTAATGAATTCAGGATCAACACCGGCATAAAAGTAGTCTGTGCCGTTCGGACGGATTCCCGCCTTACCCCAGGAGGAATATGGGTCGTCGATCCCGTTGCCCGCCATCGTAAGGAAGTGCAACCCATAGCGCTCGTCGAAGTTTTCCTCAAACATCACGCTGAACTTGACGTAAACTTCGTCATAGCCTGGCATGAACCACCGGGTAATCAACCCGTACGTATTCGTCGGGGTGAAAAGCGCTTGCAGGGAGTACATACCAGACTTAACACGAGCAGGATCCGTAGATAAGCTATAGCGGTTGGCTCCAGGGTTGTCTTGCGTCCACTCGCTCAAGTTGCCGCTCTCAAAGCCGTCTTGAAGGATGACGGTGGCTGTCCCCGACTTCGCGACGTCGCCACTGGACAGAGGGCCGCCGTGGCTGTACCCGAGCGGCGGCACGTTCATTTGCAGGAAATCCGCCCCGCTCTCGGCTGCCCCGTTGTCACACGCGGCCACCGTGAAGCTCGTCAGATCACCCCTATCCAGTCGGCCGGTGCCGTCGAACTCCGCCCCATGGGTGGGGTCCGCGCAGGCGCTCGCCCAGTCCCGGTACGCCGTGATTGCGGTCGCCGGGTCCGCAGGGTCCACCGTGAGGGTTCCCACTGTGCCGTCGGACCGCACGACTGTCCAGTCCCGGTAGAACAGTTGCCCGCCGCTCAAGTCCGCCGTCACGTCGAAGTTGAACTCCTGGCGATCGCCGCCCGGCGTCGCGCTGCCTGTCCCTAGCGTTCCGAGGCCGCCGACGGTGTCCGCCCCCGCCTGAGAAAGACTGGCGGCCCCAACCGTGGAGTGAACGGGACTTGCGGGTTCATCGCAAGCCACAGCTAGCGTCGTGCCTGCTATGAGAAGTGTGAAGCGAGTTCCTAGGTAGCTGATCGAGTCGTGCATGAGCGAGCCTCCTGGTTTGACGAGTCTCGTCTCCTCATCCGCAATGTCGACCGGGCTCTTTTTCAACCGTCTCGAGCCAGCGTTCGCACCCGTCACCGGTAGCGTCGCACGATCGCAGTGTGGGCGGAGTCGCCTGCCCGTAATAATCGGCGCCCCGGCAGGCGACGCCCGCGCCGCGCATCAGAGGATACCGCCCAGACTCGTGAACACGGTGAGCACTTTCGTGTCCGAGCCTGAGGCGCCGCGGCTGTCCGTCACCGTGACGCGGATTGTGTAGCTGCCGATGAGGACGTAGTTGTGCGTCGCGCTGCCCGTGCCCGTGCTCGAGGTCGACCCGCTCGACGACGAGCCGTCGCCCCAGTTGATCGTGTACGACCACGGCCCGTCGTCGTCCGGGTCGCTGAACGACGCCCTCAGGGTGTAGAAGAGACCGAGCAACACGCTCTCGTCGGGCCCGGCGTTCACGCTGGGCGGCTGGTCGGGCTGAGTCACGGTGACCGTCTGCGACGTCGACCCCGTCGCCCCCTGATTGTCGCTCACGGTCAGTGCCACGGTGTAGCTGCCCGCGGCCGCGTAGGTGTGGGACGGGCTCTGCTCCGTCGAGGACGTGCCGTCCCCGAAGGTCCAGTTGTACGACGCGATCGTGCCGTCGGGGTCGCTGCTCGTGCTGGTGAAGCTGCAGGTGAGCTCGGAGCAGGTGAACGTGAAGTTCGCCACAGGCGGTTGGTTGGGGGTTTGTGCGACCGCGAGGGAACCCCAGCAGGCCGCGCTCGCGTCACGCTCCAGCGCGCACGTGTAACTGTACCCGGCGTCTAGTTGCGTGAACGTGCCTACCGGTGGCGTCGCCTGCGCGACGTCGTTACGGCCCCAGCAGGCGACGGTGCCGTCGGACTTGAGCCCGCAGGTGTGCAGACCCCCGGCGCTCACGTCGGTGAATGCACCCGCGGGCGGCGTTGCCTGGCCGTAGGTGTTGTCTCCCCAGCAGACGATGCTGCCGTCAGTCCTGAGCCCGCACGTATGCGACGTCCCGGCGCTCACGTGGGTGAACGTGCCGGCGGGCGGCGTCGCCTCGCCGTAATCGTTGCGCCCCCAACACGCGACGCTGCCGTCCGTCCTGACTCCGCAGCTTTGACCACCGTAGTTGACTATCTCGGCGACGTGGCCCCAGCCCCCTGCGCTCACCTGGGAGAACGTGCCGGGGGGCGGCGTCGCCTCGCCGTACCGGTTGGAGCCCCAGCAGACGACCATGCCGAGGCGTGTGAGCCCGCACGTGTGCGAATACCCGGCGCTCACCTGGGTGAACGTGCCCGGGGGCGCGGCCGCCTCGCCGTAGTTGTTCCAGCCCCAGCAGGCGATGGTGCCGTCGGTTCTGACCCCGCAGCTGTGCCAACCGCCCGCGCTCACCTGCGTGAAGGCTCCCGCAGGGGGCGTGGCCTGGTCAAAGCCATTGTCTCCCCAGCAGGCGACGGTGCCGTCGGTGTTGAGCACCCCGCAAGCGTGGTAGTCGCCCGCGCTCACTTGGGTGAACGTGTGTGTGGGCGGCGTCGCCTGGCCACCGGCCGTTCCGTTGCCACCCGAGCAGGCGACGCTCCCGTCGGTCTTGAGCCCGCAGGTGTGCTGACCCCCGGCGCTCACCTGGGTGAACGTGCCCGGGGGCGGGGTCGCCTGCCCGTAAGCGTTGCTGCCCCAGCAGGCGATCGTCCCGTCGGAGGCAACCCCGCAGGTGTGCAAACCGCCCGCGCTCACCTGGGTGAAGGCGCCCGCTGGCGGCGTTGCCTGGCCGTAGGAGTTGTCTCCCCAGCAGACGACGGTGCCGTCGCTCGTGACGCCGCAAGTGTGGCCGCTGCCTGCGCTCACCTGGGTGAACGTGCCCGCCGGCGGCGTCGCCTGTCCGAAATAGTTGCTGCCCCAACAGGCGACCGTGCCGTCCGTCGTGAGCCCGCAGGTGTGGACGCCGCCCGCGCTCACCCCGGTGAACGCGCCCGCCGGCGGCGTCGCCTGGCCGGAAGCGTTGGCCCCCCAGCATGCGACCGTGCCGTCGGATTTGAGCGCGCACGTGTGGGACCCCCCCGCGGTCACCTGCGTGAACGTGCCCGCCGGCGGCGTCGCCTGGCCGGAGGAGTTGTCACCCCAGCACGCGACCGTGCCGTCGGATTTGAGCCCGCACGTGTGCGACCCGCCCGCGCTCAGCTGGGTGAACACGCCGGCTGGCGCCGTCGCCTGGCCGTAACGGTTCAAGCCCCAGCACGCGACGGTGCCGTCGGTGCGAAGAGCGCAGCTGTGGTAGCCCCCCGCGCTCACCTGCGAGACTGTGCCCGGCGTGAGCAGGACGAACTCGGGCTTCGAGTTGCGCCCGAGGCTGGTGACGTCGGACTCGCACGCGACGGTGAGGACGAGCCCGAACAGCATGAGCGCGCGAACGCAGCGTGTGGGGTTCTTCAGCGTCATGGCCCTCTCCGATCTCTGTCAGCGGATCACGTCACCTGACTGCGCCCGTCCTGCCGGCTTGGCTGGTGGAGCGTGATCGCAACTCTTAGACCAGAGTGAAACGCCGCCTCCAAGGCGGAGCGGGCCGCGCCTCTTGTCGCGCCCGCGGCGGTCACGCCGCGCGTGTAGCGCCGCTGCTACCGGCAGTCGATCAGAGACCGAGATTACCGAGATTGATGAGCACCGTGAGCACCTTCGCGTCCCAGCCCGACGCGCCATGGCTGTCGGTCACCGTGACCCGGATCGTGTAGCTCCCCAGGAGGTACGTGTGCGACCCGCTGATCGTGCCCTGGCTCGACTTGTTGCCGCTCGAGGACGTGCCATCGCCCCAGTTGATCGTGTACGACCACGGTCCGTCGTTGTCGGGGTCGCTGAACGATGCGCTCAGGGTGTAGAGAAGCCCGAGCAACACCTTCTCGTCGGACCCCGCGTTCACGCTGGGCGGCTGGTTGGGCTGAGTGACGGTGACCGTCTGTGAGGTCGACCCCGTCGCTCCCTGATTGTCGGTCACTTTCAGCGTGACGGTGTAGCTGCCCCCCGCCGCGTAGGTGTGCGACGGATTCTGCGCCGTCGAGGACGTGCCGTCCCCGAAGGTCCAGTTGTACGCCGTGATCGTGCCGTCGGGATCGCTGCTCCGGTTCGTGAAGCCACAGCTCAGCCCGTTGCAGTTGCCGGTGAAGCTCGCCGTCGGCGGCTGGTTGGGCTGAGTCACGGTGACCGTCTGTGAGGTCGACCCGGTGGCCCCCTGATTGTCGGTCACGGTCAATGCGACGGTGTAGCTGCCCGCCGCCGCGTAGGTGTGCGACAGGTTCTGCGCCGTCGCCGATGTGCCGTCCCCGAAGGTCCAGTTGTAAGCCGTAATCGTGCCGTCGGGATCGCTGCTCGTGCTGGTAAACCCGCACGTGAGCCCGTTGCAGCTCAACGTGAAGCTCGCCGTCGGTGGCTGGTTCGGCGCCGTGACCGTGACGGTGTTCGAGGTGGACGCCGTCGCCCCCTGATTGTCGGTCACGGTCAGTGTCACGGTGTAGCTGCCCGCCGTCGCGTAGGTGTGGGACGGGCTCTGAGCGGTCGCGGTGCCGCCCTCGCCGAAGGTCCATTGCCAGGCGACGACCGAACCATCGGGATCGCTGCTCCCGTCGGTGAAGGCGCACGCGAGCCCGCTGCACGTCGCCGTGAACGCCGCCGTGGGCGCCTGGTTCTTGACGATATCGCCGGAGCTCAGGAAGCCTTCCTGCACGTAGTCAGGCGCCGCGGGAATCGACATCCGGAAGAAGTCCGTCCCGCTCCCGGCGGGCCCATTGTCGCAGGCCACTACGGTGAAGGCGAAATACTCCTCCGTGTCTAGGTGCCCGATCCCGTCGAACTCCACCCCGTGCGTGGGGTCGGCGCACGCCGTCGAGCTGTTCCGGAATGCCGTGATGCCCGTGCGCGGATCGGCGTCTACCGTCACGACCGCCACCGTCGTGCCGTTCGACCGTACGGCGGACCAATCGCGGTAGAACAGCCGGCCGGCGAGCGTCGAGGCGACGTCGAAGTCGAACTCCTGGAGATCGCTCCCGAGAGTGGGGGTCCCGGGTCCGATAGTCCCCACGCCGCCGATCCGGTTCGTGGTCGTGGGCGGGCTGCCCCCGCTCAGGGTGATCTCGCCATCGGTCAGCTTACCGGATTTGCCGTAACCCGAACCCGGGATCCAGATGCGGACGGAGTCCACCCCAACGCCGGGACTGCCGTTGTCACACGCCGCCGCGGCAAACTGTCCCAGCCGCCCATCATCGGCCCGCCCGGTGCCGGCGAAGGTCGCGCAAGCAGTCGAGGACTGAGTGAACGACGTGATCGCTGTGGCCGGATCGGCAGAGGGATCAACCGTCATGGTGGCCACGCTGCCGGCGGACCGCACGACGCTGAAGTCCGTGTACGTGAACCGGCCGCCCGGAGCGTCGGTCACGTCGAAGTCGAAGGTCTGCCGGTCGCTGCCGGGCGTGGCCGTCCCGGGTCCCATGGCGCCGCGGCCGGTCAGATGGGTGCCGGTCGTGGACTGTGCGGACGCCGGGCCTCCGGGACCGCCGCGCCCCGGACTGACGGGGTCCCGACAGCCCGCGGCAATCAGCGCGGCTGCGAGAAGGGCGGAAAGACCAGGCAGCCCGCCAACATCCCTCCCGATGTGCATCGTCGAACCCTCCCGTCTGGAGCGCTTTGCGACCGATCACCGGCGGAGGCTATGTGCGGTGAGCATTTCCCAGGCCAGACGGCGGGGAGCGATGTGGCACAGCGGAATCTTGGGTCGGTGTTCGCGCTACGCGGCGGGAGCGCAACGCCCGTGGCTGGGGCCCGGCAGTGCTTGAGTGCCGGTTCGGCCACTCGCGCAGCATCAGGAGAGAATAGAACCGCTGGCTATGATCCCGCAGGCCGTCGCGGTGCTCGCGCGCCGCGTTCACGAACGGCTGGTCGACGGCGCAGCGTGGATCGGCCGCTCGCGTAGGAACATCCCTCTATCCGCCAGCGCCAGGGCTGCATCATAGACTTCGCGCGCGCGCAACAGGACGAGCCGTACGCGCCCCACTCGCCGCTCACGCCACGCTTCGCGCCGCTTCAGCTCGCCGACGAGCAGGCTTAGATCGTGGTCGAGGTGCAGCGAAAAGAGCCGCAGGTTGGTAACCTGCACTATCCCGTCGGCGCCCTTCCAGCGCATCGGATAGGTTTCCCGAGTCAGCACCGGGAGCTTGAGCCGGGGCTCGAGGTCTTCCGCCACGAAATAGCAGAACGTCATCGTGTTCGCCGGCACGCCCGCGAGCAGAATCTTGCCGTCGTATTCCAGCAGCCTTCCGTAGGGCGTGCCCCGACCACACGGGGTGTCGGCGTGCTCGTGGCCGCCGATGATCGCCACGGTCCGGCTTCCCCAAACGGCGACGGAGTGCGTGGGATGGATGCTGCGCACGACTCCTGGAGCCCGCCGGAACACCTCGGTGATGAGCCCCATCCTCGACACCGTCTGCCGCACGTCGAAGACCGGGTCGCTGAGTGCGTACTCGACCGCGGTGCCCCGGAACGGAATCGTCGGCATCATCAGCGTCCCACCAGCCCCGACGACTTCTTGCAGTGCCCGGATGACGTCGACCGGGCCCCCCTGGAATCCGAGAAACCTGTCGAACGCGCTGTGCACCATCAGCACATCGCCCGGGACGACCCCCAGGTGCCGCAGCGCGCTGTTCAGATCCGCCGGCGTGAATGCGAAGAACATCCGATGGTAGGCACGCACGAGCTGCTTGAGCCGGCGCTTCACGCCCGGCGGCAGTGCCCTGGAGGCAACAGTCGTGAGACGCGTTGTGATCGCCGAAGTCACCTCAGCCCGCTGCGTTCGCGAAAGTCGCGCGCCGTGGCGCCCCCCGGGAAGGTCCGACATGTTGTCGCGCGACCGAACTCGCGACGCGCCGTGCCGCCGCGCCACATCCTGCGACAAACCGATACAGCGGACCGAAGGCGCGCAACGAGGTGAGTCCAACAAAGTAAAGGCCTAGCACACTGGTTTCGAACCAGTGACTCAGGATCGGAATCGCCCGGTCTGTCTTGATTTCGGCCCGGAGCGCCGGGTGAATCATCGTCAACTTGTTGATGTCCACCGTGTATCCCGTTGCCAAGAGGATGTGATCGGCGCTGAGCTGCGCGCCGTCCGAGAGGGTCGCTGCGATTTTCCCGTCCTCCACCGCTAGGTTCGCCACCGTCTGGCCATCACGTAATGTGACCTTGCCGATGACTCTGCTCCTCAACCAGTCGGTCGCCCCGGGGGGGTAGATGGCGTTATAGGAGTCCTTCCGTTCTTGGGGAAAACGGTAGAAGAGATAGGGAAAATGGTCCCATATCCAATTGTCCCAGCCAGGCGCGATGCTCGCGTCCGGGGCCACCATCCGTTCGAGGGTGCTACGCGCGCCCGACCGATCGGGCCCCAGCCAGTTGATGGGCCGCCGCGATACGACCTGGACGGCGGCGCCGGCTTCGTGGAGCAGCGCGGCGTACTCGATCGCGCTCTGTCCGCCACCGATCACGACGACGTCCCGTCCCTTGAAACGACCGAAGTCCCGGTGGTCGGAGGAATGCGAGACCAGTCCTGCCGGCAGCCCGGTGAACTGCTCCGGTCGATTGGCATAGTAATAGACGCCGATCGCCATCACGACCGCCTGGCTCTCTACCTCGCGCCCGTCCTCCAGCGTAAGGAGAAACCGGCCGTCCCGACGCTCGATCGATGAGACGTACGTCTCATCGACATCAGGGACCGCCTGTTGCTGAAACCAGAGGCCGTAGTCAATGAACGTTCGGATCGGCAGGGGATAGCATTTCTTGTACTTCGACGCCTTGAAGAAGTGTTCGAACCCATGTTCGTTACGCGGATCGGAGAGGTTGGCGGTCCACCAGTGCGATCGTAGCAGCATGCCCTTCGGCATGTGTTCGCGCCACATCTCCAACGTCCTGCCGAAGACGGCGACCCTCAGCCCTCGTCCGAGCAGATGAGCCGCGGCTGATAGGCCGTAGGGACCGGCACCGACAACCACAACGTCATACGCGGGCTTCATGAAGCACCTTTCCTCACGCGGGACACGAGTCTGCTCAGAGCGTGGCGCGTGAAGTCCGTTGTGGCCTTTACCGCAGGAAGCGGATCCTTCCAGTTGAGGTAGTCGTAGGCCATCGGCCTGAGAAACGAGAGCCCGAAATCCAAGAGCGACTGCACCGGAGGTGTGACTCCGGGCCTGCCCCGCTGCCGGAGGGCGGCGATCGTCGTGTTGATGTCCCCCCCCAGGTGGCGCATCCAGCTGCCGATCCGATAGCCGGCGACCCGCTCAATGGGCCCGCCGCTCGCCCACTGATACAGGAGATGTGGGAAGTCGACGCCGGCTCGCACCGCGACCTCGACTGATGCGGAGAGTCGTGGGTTGATCTCCATCAAGTACGGGACGCCGGCCGCGTCGCGGCGAAACTCGACTTCGGAGTAGCCCTCGAGGTTGATTTCGCGCACGAGCGCTTCGGCCTGAGCCCCTATGTCGAGCGGAATGGCGATGCTCTGGCGCAGCACCGAGTCCCCGCCCAATGGCATGCTGGTTCGCTTTGCCCATTGTGCAAAGCGGGCGTACACCTCGCCATCGGCGTGCAGGAAGCTCACCGCCTCACGTCTTCCCGTCAGCAGTTGCTGGAACAGGGCGGCCTCCCCGAAGCGCGTCACCGCCGCGACGGCGCGACGGGCCTCGGCGGGAGTGACAACGAGTTCGGCACCGAGCCGTGCGCCCTCCCGTCCGTTCCACAGCCAGGACTCGCACGGTTTGATCACGGCGGGGAGCCCGATTTCTTTCAGCGCCGCTGGCACGTCCCCGACCTCGCGAACGACCATCTCGCGCGGGACATGCAGGCCGAGGCGCGTCGCCACCGCGAGCGTGCGCTCTTTGTTGACCGCGATCGCCAGCGCCCGTTCGTCCGCAAGCGCCAGGCAGACGCGTAGCTCGAGCCGCGCGCGATGCAGACGCAGCAAGGCGATCGTGGCGTCATTCGAGGCAATGAGCACCTGCGCACCAGCGCGCTCCAGCCACGCGTCAAGGGTCGCAACGTAGGCGCCCAGCGCTTCCTCAGGTGGGAACACGAAACCCTGCCGACACCAGCGGGACGAAAGCGCTGGCGTGTTGCGCTGCGTCCCCGCGGCGGCGACTTGGAGCTCCCGCCGCCCCAGGGATCGCACCGCCACCAAGGACTGCCGCAGTGCTGCGTTCAGCACCAGCACGTCGAATCGCATCGGTGTGGGAATGTTGCGCAAGAACTGGGCCGGTATCGAGATACCGCGCGAGGTACAGGTGGTGGGATAGTCAGGCCAGCGGTGCTTCGACCCCATCATCTGGGGCACGGGCGCCGCAATTTGGTGCAACACAGGGCGCGGCGCGTGCGACGGTGAAGCGGTGCTTGGCTGGTATGAACGTTGCGCTCTGTTGGGGACGTGGAAGCCCTTCGGATGCTCAGCTCCCTGTTCTACGTCGGCCTGGACGCCGTCGGAATCCCCCGCGCCGCGCGTCTGTCGCGGCGCGCCGGGACGATTCTGTGCTATCACAACGTCGTGCCGGACGGCGCGGCCGGCGAGAGCGCCACACCCGGTCTCCATATGCCACTCGCGCGCTTCGAGTCCCAGGTGCGCTGGCTGGCGCGGCACTGCGAAATGGTGCGTCTGCGCGAACTCGTGGAACGCGTCGAGCGAGGAGAGCAGCTCCTGAACGTGGCCGCCGTCACCTTCGATGATGGGTACGTCGGCACCCTCCAACACGCCGTGCCGCTCCTGGCCCGCCTCGGCATACCGGCGACGGTATTCGTGATCGCCGAGGCGCCCGGCCACTGGGACTCGTTTTGGTGGGACCATCCTCACCTTTGGTGGGACCATCCTGACCTGCCACCGTCGATAGCACCGACCAGGCTACACGACATGCCGAAGGAACGCTGGGATGACGAGCACGCGATCCCGTGTGCGACTCGGCTGCGAGGCTGCCCGCCGGTGTCTCAGTGTTTCCAGCCAGCTGACTGGCAGGCGATCGCTGCCGCGGCACGCCAGGGCGTGGACATCGGCGTGCATTCAACCACGCATAGTCGGCTGCCGCGGCTCACAGATGCCGAACTGCAGCGGGAAGTTATCATGAGCCGACGAGTCATTGAGCGCGAGACCGGGGTTACGGCTGACTTCTTCTCGTACCCATACGGGATGTGGGACGAGCGCGTGAAGGCGGCCGTCCGCGCCGCCGGTTATCGGGCCGCCGTGACGGTCGATCCCGGTCTGAACCGCGCGGGAGCCGACCCCTGGGCGCTCCGCAGAGTTAGCATCCCGGCGAACATCAGCGACGCGGCCTTTCGCGCCTATGCCATCGGGCTCAACCCTCG
>WNGH01006082.1_pt1 | contig 19618 bp, 17 predicted proteins | sample 5400631 | NCBI WGS metagenome assembly WNGH01 (sample SAMN13153373, study PRJNA577476) | soil metagenome | isolation source: 115 cm soil or saprolite under Garry oak tree replicate 1 | place: USA:California | collected 2016-06-15
GCGGGCGGCAGCCCGGGGACCAGGCTGGAGGGTGCCGGGACGACCTCGTTGACATGCCGGTACGCCACCGCGAGGGGCGTGTCGCCGGTGTACGGCTGGCGGCCGGTGAGCAGCTCGAAAAGCATGATCCCGGCGGCGTACACATCGGTGCGGAAGTCGGCACGGCCGCCGGCCACCTGCTCCGGCGCGAGGTAGGCGGCGGTGCCGATGAGCAGGCCGCTCTTGGTGTGCGGCGCGTCGGAAAGCAGCCTGGCCAGGCCGAAGTCCGCGACCTTGATCGCGTTGGCGTCGCCGAGCAGCACGTTCTCCGGCTTGACGTCCCGGTGCGCGATCCCGGCCGCGTGCGCGGCGGCCAGCCCGGACAGCACGCCCTCGATGATGTCGAGCGCCTCGCGCGGGCGCAGCGTGGTGCGCTCGTGCAGCAGGTCCCGCAGGGTCCTGCCGGGCACGTACTCCATGGCCAGGTACAGGGTGCGCCCGTCCGCGCCCTGGTCGTAGACGGCCACCACGTTCGGGTGGGAAAGCCGGGCGACCGACCTGGCCTCGGCCACGAACCGCCGGACGAAGTCCTCGTCGCTGGCCAGCTCCGCGTGCATGATCTTCAGCGCGACCGTGCGGTCGAGCCGGGTATCGGTGCCCAGGTAGACGGTGGCCATCCCGCCGTGGGCGAGATGGGCCTCCACCCGGTAGCGGCCATCGAGGAGCTGGCCGACGGGCATGCGGGCCAGGGTCGTATCCATTGCGACGATTCTAAAGGTGGCACCTGGTTTCAGCCCGGGAACAGCACGAACGCGACGAGCCGGCCACAGTCGGTGACGATGCTGGCCCGGGGGAGCGACCTCCCGGAACCCCCCGGTGGCCTCAAGGCCCCGTTCCTTCGTCACGGGGCCTTGGCCCTGCTGGCCCGGGGGAGCGACCCCCCGGGCCCCCCGGTGGCTCAAGGCCCCGTTCCTTCGTCACGGGGCCTTGGCCCTGCTGGCCCGGGCGGGCGGCCCCCGGTGGCCGGCTGCTGCTCCTACCCTTGTGGCCTATGCGGATCGGGCAGGTCGTGATAGCTGGCGCGGGCCTGGCCGGGCTGCGCACCGCGGAGGAACTGCGGGCCCGGGGGTACCAGGGCGGCATCACGATGATCGGTGCGGAGCCCCGGCCGCCCTACGACCGCCCGCCGCTGACCAAGAAGTTCATGACCGGCGAGATCGACGACACCTCGCTGCGGGCCGACCCGGCCGCGCTCGGCATGGACCTGCGGCTGGGGGAGGCGGCCACCGGCCTCGATGACGGCGTGCTCCGCACGGACCAGGCGGAATACCGGTTCGACGCCCTGGTGGCGGCTACCGGGGCGACCCCGGTGCGGCTGCCCGGCACGGGCCCGCAGCGGGTGCTGCGCACGTTCGAGCACGCCGCCGCGCTGCGCTCGGTGCTGCGGCCCGGGCTCAAGCTGGCGGTGGTCGGCGCGGGCTGGATCGGTGCCGAGCTGGCCACCAGCGCCGCCGCGAAGGGCTGCCAGGTCACCGTGGTGGAGGCGGCGCCCGCCCCGCTCGCCGGCGCGCTCGGCGCCGAGGCAGGCGCGCGGACCGTGCCGTGGTACGCGGCCGCCGGGGTGGACCTGCGGCTGGGCCAGCCGGTGGCGTCCGTGGAGCCGGGCGGCCTGGCCCTGCCCGGCGGCGGCTGGCTGGCCGCGGACGAGGTCGTCACCGCGGTCGGCGTCCGGCCGGAGGCGGGCTGGCTGGCCGGGTCGGGGGTGCTGCTGGAGAACGGGGTGGCCGTGGACGAGGGGCTGCGGTCCTCGGTGCCCGGCGTCTTCGCCGCGGGTGACTGCGCCGCGTTCCTGTCGCGCCGTTTCGGGCGCCGGCTGAGAGTGGAGCACTGGGACTCCGCGATCCACGCCCCCGAGGTCGTGGCCGCGAACATCCTGGGCGGCGACGAGCGTTACGACCCGGTGCCGTATTTCTGGTCGGAGCAGTTCGGCCGGATGGTCCAGTACTGCGGGCAGCACGCGCCCGCGGACAAGCTGGTCTGGCGCGGCGACACCGAAGGCCGGGACTGGTCGGCGTGCTGGCTCGCCGGCGAGCGGCTGACCGCTGTGCTGGCCGTGTCGCGGCCGCGGGACCTGCTCCAGGGGCGCCGGCTGATCGCGGCCGGCGGCCTGGTCGATCCCGGGCGGCTGGCCGATCCGGCCGTTCCGCTCCGCGAGGCCGCGGCCGGCTGGGGAACCGGCGGGTGAGCCGTAAACGTCTGCGGCGATCTTCCAGGTTTGGCCGGGTGCGCAGATGGCAACATCGGGGGTGTGGCACAGAACGACCCCCAGCCGGCCTCAGTCGTCGGCATCTGTCTCAGCCTGCCCGAGGTCGCTGACCGCCTCGGCATCCCACGCGGCCGGATCAAGCAACTGCTCCGCGACCGCAAACTGATAGCGGTCCGTCAGCCGGACGGCACGATGGGCGTGCCTGCCGCGTTTCTGGACGGCCATCAGATCATCAAGGGACTGCACGGCACGCTCACCCTGCTGTTCGACTGCGGCTTCGATGAGCCGGAGGCGGTTCGCTGGCTGTTCACGGCCGACGACACGCTGCCCGGCACCCCCATCCAGGCCATCGCGGAGCACCGTGGCACCGAGGTGAACAGGCGGGCGCAGGCGCTGGCGTATTGAGCGCCGGGCCGGTGGCTGGGTGACCGGCGGGCGCGACCGCCCGCTGTGGCATCCTGGCGTGTGTGACGCGCGCTCTATACCAGGTCGATGTCTTCACCTCCGACCCCTACCGGGGGAACCCGGTCGCCGTGGTACTCGACGGGGCGGGACTCTCCACCGAGGAGATGCAGCGCTTCGCGCACTGGATGAACCTGTCCGAGACCACGTTCGTGCTCCCGCCGTCCGAGGCGGGCGCGGACTACCAGGTGCGGATCTTCACGCCGGTCGCCGAGCTGCCTTTCGCCGGTCACCCCACGCTGGGCACCTGCCACGCGTGGCTGGAGGCCGGCGGGACGCCCCGGCAGGCCGGGACCGTGGTGCAGCAGTGCAAGGCCGGGCTGGTGACCCTGCGCAAGACCGGGGACGGCCTCGCCTTCGCCGCACCGCCGGTGCTGCGTGACGGCCCGGTCGAGGAGGAACTGCTCGGCCGGATCGCCTCGGTCCTTGGCATCGACCGGGCGGACATCGTCGACGCGTCCTGGGCGGACAACGGCCCCGGCTGGGTGGCGGTGCTGCTCGCCAGCGCGGAGGCTGTGTTGGCGGTCAAGCCCGCGAACTCGGACCTGGATCTCGGCCTGGTCGGCCCGTACCCGCCCGGATCGCCGCAGGCGTTCGAGGTCCGGGCGTTCTTCCCCAAGGACGGCGTGACCACTGAGGACCCGGTCACCGGGAGCCTGAACGCCTCCCTGGCGCCGTGGCTGCTTGGCACCGGCCGGGCCCAGGCACCCTACGTGGTGAGCCAGGGCACCGCCCTGGGCCGCGCGGGCCGGGTGCACCTCTCCCGCGACGACGAGGGAACCATCTGGGTGGCGGGCGGCACCGTCACCTGCGTCCGCGGCCAGGCCGAACTCTGACCCGCTGTCGCTACCGCCGGGGGCTGGCGTATGTGCCCCCTGATGCACGGGCGCTAGCCGCTGGTCTGGCGCCGCGGTGCGCCGCAACCGTAATCCTTGATACCGGCAGGTCACGAATCCTTGATACCGGCAGGTCACGTTTCCCGGCGCTCAGTCGTCCCGGGCGGTGGCGGCGACGGCCAGCTCGGCCAGCGCGTCCCGTGCCTCGGTGGTGATCGGGGCGCCCGCCAGCGCGCCGATCGCCTCGCCGACGTGGCGGCCGATCATCCGCTCGCACTCCGCCACGGCGCCCGTGCCGGTGATCGCCGCGCGGATCTCCGCCGTCCCGGCCTCGTCGAGCGCCGGGTCGCCCAGGTACCTGTCGATGACCTGGGCCTGGCCGGGCGTGGCCCGGTCCCTGGCGATCGCCAGCAGCACCGTGCGCTTGCCCTCCCTGACGTCATCACCGGCGGGCTTGCCGGTCTGGGCCGGATCACCGAACACCCCGAGGATGTCGTCGCGGAGCTGGAACGCCACCCCGAGCGGGAGGCCGTAGCCGGTGTACGCGGCGGCAAGGCCTGCCTCGCACCCGGACGGGCCCGGGTGCCCGCCCGCCAGGGCGGCACCGAGGTGCAGCGGCCGCTCGATGGTGTACTTGGCCGTCTTGAACTCCACCACGCGCAGCGCGCTGTCCAGCGTCTCGTCGCCGGACGCCTGTCCCAGCAGGTCGAGGTACTGCCCGGCGAACACCTCGGTGCGCATCCGGTCGAGCACCGGCCGGCCGCGGCGCAGCGCCTCGGCCGGCAGGCCGCTGGCGTGGAACATTTCGTCGGTCCAGCACAGCAGCAGGTCACCCATGAGGATGGCGGCGCCCATGCCGAACGCGGCGGCGGAGCCGTGCCAGCGGGCGCGGGCGTGCCGCACCTCGAACTGCCGGTGCAGGGAGGGCTGGCCGCGCCGGGTGTCGCTGGCGTCCATGAGGTCGTCGTGGATGAGCGCGCCCGCGTGCAGCAATTCCAGTGACGCCGCGGCGTGGAAGATCTCCGGGCAGTCCGGCCCGCCCGCGCCGCGCCAGCCCCAGTAGCAGAAGGCGGGCCGCAGCCGCTTGCCCCCGGCCAGCAGCCCGGCGATCGACTCGGCTCCCGGGAGCAGGTCCGGTCCGCCCGCCGCGAGCAGCACCTCGTGCTGCTGGCCGAGGAACGCCTGCAGCGCGTGGTCCACCCGGTCACGGACGTGACCCAGCGCCGCGGAGCCCGATGTCATGGTGGCGAGACTAGATGATCCCCGAGGCCACGGGCGCCGCGGCCGGAGCCGGTAACGTGGGCACATGCCGCTGGGCCCTGATCACCAAGCGCCGGCCATCCGCGACCTGCTGGCGGGGCGCGGCCGCTCGTTCTCCTTCGAGTTCATGCCGCCCAAGACCGAGATGGGGGAGCGGCAGCTCTGGCGGGCGATCCGGCGGCTGGAGCCGCTGCGGCCGACCTTCGTCTCCGTGACCTACGGGGCGGGCGGTTCCACCAGGGAGCGCACGGTCAGGGTCACCGGGCGGATCGCCGCCGAGACCACGCTGATCCCGGCCGGGCATATCACCGCGGTCGACCACACGGTCGCCGAACTGCGGCGCCTGGTCGGGTCGTACGCCGCCGTCGGGGTGCGGAACATGGTGGCGCTGCGGGGCGACCCGCCGGGCGACCCGAACGGTGAGTGGCACGCGCATCCGGAGGGCCTGCGGCATGCCGAGGAACTGGTCCGCCTGATCAAGGCCTCCGGCGACTTCTGCGTCGGGGTAGCGGCCTTTCCCGAGGGGCACCCGCGGTCCCCGGACCCCGACTCTGACCTGGAGTTCTTCGTCCGGAAGTGCCGCGCGGGCGCGGACTTCGCGATCACCCAGATGTTCTTTTACGCCGAGGACTACCTGCGGCTGCGGGACCGGGTGTCGGCGGCCGGGTGTGACGTGCCGATCATCCCCGGCGTCATGCCGGTCACGAGCATCGCCACGCTGGAGCGCATCGTGCTGCTGTCCGGCGCGAAGGTCCCGCCGAGCCTGGTGGAACGGCTGAACGCGGTAGCGGAGGACAAGGCCGCCGTGCGCGAGATCGGCGTGGACTTCGCCGCCGGCCTGTGCGAGCGGCTGCTCGCCGAACAGGCCCCCGGCCTGCACTTCTGCACGCTGAACGGGTCCCGCGCGACGCTGGACATCTACCAGCGGCTCGGCCTGGCCGGCCGGGCCGAGCGCGGCGAGGCGCCCCGCAGCGGCAGCGGTGCCCCCATGATCGCGTAGGGCAGGTCCGTGCCGGGGAACACGAAACCGGTTAGCAGGTCGGTGAAGCCGAGCCCGTGGTACAGCCGCCTGGCCCGCGTGTTGGCGTCCATGGTGGAGAGCACGGCGGCCCGTTCCGGCCGCCCGGCGGTCAGCCCCAGCATCATCGCCAGCCCGGTTCCCCGGCCCTGGTGGCCGGGGAGCACATGCACCTCGGCGATCTCCAGCGAGTCCCCGAACCAGTCCTCGGCGGCGTCTGCGCCCAGGGCGCTGGCGGCCGCGCGACTGACCACGTCATGCCACCACTGCCCGCCCGCGCCGTGGAAGCCGTAGGCGAACCCCACGAGCCGCGGCGCTTCGCCGTCCCCGCCAGCCCTGGCCTCGCCAGCCCCAGTCCCGCCTGCTCTGGCCCCGCCAGCCCTGGCCGGGCCAGCCCTGGCCGGGCCAGCCCTGGCCGGGGCGGCGCCGGGGTCCTGCTCGCCGTCCGCGGGCAGCATGATCGCGGCGATCGCGCGGAACGCGGCGTAGCCCGCGTGGCGCTCCATGATGGTGTGCCGTCCGGGCAGTTGTTCGGCCGGCGGGTTCATCGCCGCCGCGTAGACGGCCGCGCACGCCTCCAGGCTCGCCAGGAACTGGTTCCCGTCGAGTTCCCGCAGGGTGAGCACGCGCGTAGCGTACTCCGGCCCGGTGGCGGCCGCCCGCGCCGAAGCGCGTTTTGTCAGAGCCAGGGGGTAGCTTCGAACTCAGATCTGAGAGCGGTGGACAGCTAGCCGAACTTATGTTCGAATAGATGTCAGTGAGGCCGCCCGGCAGTTTGCCCCTGCTGCCGGGTCCGGGCCGGGCGGAGCGGGGGACGTGCCCCGCCCGGCCCCGGCTTTGCGGAAGGAGGAGCAGCCATGGACACGCTTAGCCAGGCGCGGCCCGGACGGACCCGGTGCCGGGTCGCCCCTGCCGCGCTCACGTTGCTGCAGTCGGCCAGGCAGGGCCTGGCCGAGGCGGCGGAGGAAGGCAGCGCTGGCTCGCGGTACGTGGCCGCCCACCTCGCGGCGCTGCGGGCCGCGGCCGCCGTCGTGGCCGCCCGCCCGGAGGCGGGGACCGGCCCGCGCCGGAAGGCGCCGAAGAGCGTATGGGAACTCCTGCCCAGGGTGGAGCCCGCCCTGGCGGAGTGGGCGGCGTTTTTCGCGGCCGGTGCGCGCAAGCGGGCCGCCGCCGAAGCGGGCCTGGCCCGGGCCGTGTCCAGCACCGAGGCGGATGACCTGCTCAGGGACGTGGAGACGTTCCTGTCGCTGGTCGAGGATGCGCTGGGGGTGACCGTTCAGCCGGTGCTGCCGCTTCGGAGCGTGGGATAGCGCCCGAGAGCGTTAGCGAGGGTCGCCAACGGGCCTGGCGAGCCCATGGAAGCGCCACCGTGGAACCGGCACCGTGGAACCGGCTCGCAGGGACGGACCGTGGAACCGGCTCGCAGGGACGGACCGTGGAACCGGCTCGCAGGGACGCACCGTGGAACCGGCTTGCGGGGAACGGACCGGCAGCCGGTCGCGCGGCAGACCTACTGACGCCTGGGCTGGCCGCGTGCGGGCAGCCCGGCCTGCGTGCGGCGCAGGCTGTCCGGTTGTGCGGGGCTGTGCGGGCTTGGCTGCCACAGAGCCCATAAACCGTGCGAGCCCGCCATCCGTGGGAGTCCGTGGGCTGCGAGGAGCCGGTGGGCCATGCGGAACCCCGTAGGCTGTGCGAACCCCGGGGGGCCATGAGAAACCGGTGGGCTGTGCGGATCCCGGTGGGCTGTACGGACCCCCGTGGGCCGTGCGAACCCCGTGGGCCGTGCGAACCCCCGTGGGCCGTGCGAACCCCGTGGGCCGTGCGAACCCCGGCTGTGCGAACCCCCGTGGGCTGTGCGAGCCCGTGGGGCCATGAGAAACCGGTGGGCCGTGCGGATCCCCGTGGGCCGTGCGGACCCCCCTGGGCCGCGTCGTGCAGGTGATGCGTCGTGCGGGACCGCATAGGTGCCGGGGAGCCGTCGGCCCCGCCACGACGCCTTGCCTGGACGCCGCTACCGGTAGCGCGCCGCTACCGGCGGGCGCGGTGCTAGAACGCCTCGACCGCGCTGCGGGCTTCCGAGTCAAGCACGCCCCAGCCGATCAGCTCTTCGGTGAGGTCGGCCGGTGACTTGTCATAGATGACCGCAAGCGAGCGCAGGTCTTCCTGCCGGATGGACAGCACCCGGCCGTTGTAGTCGCCGCGCTGGCTCTGGATGGTCGCCACGTAGCGGGCAAGCGGGCCAGCCTTCTCCCGCGGCAGCTGGGACATGCGCTCCAGGTCGATGACGAGCTTCGGCGACGGGGCCATCGCCGTGGGCGCCGCATCGCCGGGCAGCAGCTCGGAAACTGGCACCCCGTAGAAGTCGGCAAGCTCGGCCAGCTTCTGCACGGTCACGGAACGGTCGCCGCGCTCATACGAGCCCACGACCACCGCCTTCCAGCGGCCACGGGACTTCTCCTCAACGCCGTGAAGGGAGAGCCCTTGCTGGGTACGGATGGCGCGCAGGCGCGCTCCGAGGGTCTTGGCGTACTCAGATGGCATGGTCTCGGCTCCCTGGCCAGTCGTCGCTTTGAGTGATGGTTACGCACAGTGACGGTAGGCCGCAACCACGACGAGGTCAAGCCGAATGGCAAAAAGTGGGTGAACTTACGCGCGTTGCGCGGACCGCCCTCGAAGCTTCCGGCGCCCCGTTCAGCGGCCGACAACCCTTACGCCGGCGGGGTTACAGCCGGTTGGACCGGCGGATACGCCCGGCCGGCCCCGGCGCGGCCGGTCCGGCCCGGTGGCGGTGAGCTAGGTCACATACGGTGACGCGGGACCGGGCCCGCCCAACGGCACCCCCAGCCGCCCGGACCCAGCCCGGCGGGCCCGGCCCGGCGGGACCCCGCCCCGGTGGGACCCCGCATTCCCGGCCAAATCCAGCCCGGCGAGACGGGGAGCACGGGTCGCCCGGATCGCACCTGGACGCCCCGATTTACCCAGGCGGGACGGTTTACCCAGGCGGGACGGTGCGGCGATCCCCGAAGGCGAACCGCCCGGCTGGTACGGTGTGTCGGAACTGGCGTCCTTTAAAGGCCCGTCCCGTGAGGCGGGAAAGGAGGTCCTCGTGGCGCATGCCGCGCACCCGGCCGGCGGCCAGCCCGGCACCCCAGGTGACAGCGTCACCGCTCCCGGCCCGATAGGCCCGACAGGCGGCCCGCCCGCCCCCGGCCCGCAAGCACATCCCAAAACCGTCCTGGAAGCGGCGGAGATCAACCGCGCGCTGACCCGGATCGCGCACGAGATCATCGAACGGACCCACGGAGCCGAACAGGTCGTGCTCCTGGGCATCCCCACCCGTGGCGTGCCGCTGGCCGGGCGCCTGGCCGGCCGGATCAGCCAGGTCGAGGGCCGGGCCGTGCCACACGGCTCGCTGGACATCACGATGTACCGGGACGACCTGCGGCTGCGCCCCGCCCGGCGGCTCGGTCCCACCCAGGTGCCCGCCGAGGGCATCGACGGCAAGACCGTGATCCTCGTGGACGACGTGCTCTACTCCGGGCGCACCGTGCGGGCCGCCTTGGACGCCCTCAACGACCTCGGCCGCCCGCTCGCCGTGCAACTGGCCGTGCTGGTTGACCGCGGGCACCGCGAGCTGCCGATCCGGGCCGACTACGTGGGCAAGAACCTGCCGACCTCGCAGCAGGAGGTGATCAGCGTCCTGCTCACCGAGACCGACGGCGAGGACGCGGTGCTGCTCGAACCCGTCGGCACCGCGGCGCGGCCGCGGCGCGGCGGGGTCACCGGGAGGAAACGATGAACCGCCATCTCATCTCCGCCGCCGACCTGAGCAAACAGGACGCCCTGCTGATCCTGGACACCGCCGAAGAACTCGCCCGGGTGGCGGACCGGCCCATCAAGAAGCTGCCCACGCTGCGCGGGCGCACCGTCGTCAACCTCTTCTTCGAGGACTCCACCAGGACCCGGATCTCCTTCGAAGCCGCGGCCAAGCGGCTGTCCGCCGACGTGATCAACTTCACCGTCAAGGGCTCCAGCGTGGCTAAGGGCGAGAGCCTCAAGGACACCGCCCTGACCCTCGAGGCGATGGGTGCCGACGCCGTGGTCGTCCGGCACAGCGCCTCGGGCGCGCCGCACCGGCTGGCGGGCTGGGTCCGGGGCAGCGTGATCAACGCCGGGGACGGCGCCCACGAGCACCCGACCCAGGCGCTGCTCGACGCGTTCACGATCCGGCGCCGGTTCGGCCGTGGCAACGGCGAGGCGCTGGACGGGCTGCGGGTCACCATCGTGGGCGACGTGCTGCACAGCCGGGTCGCCCGGTCCAACATCTGGCTGCTGCACCTGCTCGGGGCCGAGGTCGCGCTGGTCGCGCCGCCCACGCTGCTGCCCGTGGCGATCGGTGACTGGCCCTGCTCGGTGAGCTACGACCTGGACGCGGCGCTGCCCAAGAGCGACGTGGTGATGATGCTGCGGATCCAGCAGGAGCGGATGAACGCCGCCTACTTCCCCAGCGTGCGCGAGTACAGCCGCCGCTACGGGCTGGACACCGCCCGGCTGGCGCAGCTTCCCGAGGATGCCATCGTGATGCATCCCGGCCCGATGAACCGGGGGGTCGAAATCGCGGCCGAGGTCGCCGACTCGCACCGGTCCACGATCGTCGAGCAGGTCGCCAACGGCGTCAGCGTCCGGATGGCCGTGCTGTACCTGCTGCTCGGCGGGCTGGAGGTGGCCCAGTGACCGCGGCGAACACCAACTGGGTGATCAGGGGAGCGCGGCCGCTGGGCGGCGAGCCGGCCGACATCTCCCTGGCCGGCGGGACGATCGCCGCGGCCGGTGCCGGAGCGGGCACCCCGCCCGGCGCGCAGGTCCTCGACGCGACCGGGCTGATCGCGCTGCCCGGGCTCGTGGACCTGCACACCCACCTGCGCGAGCCGGGCCGGGAGGACGCCGAGACCATCGAGACCGGCACCCTGGCCGCGGCGCTCGGCGGGTTCACCGCGGTGCACGCGATGGCCAACACCGACCCGGTCGCCGACACCGCCGGGGTCACCGAGCAGATCTGGCGGCTCGGCCGGGCGGCCGGCCACTGCGACGTGCAGCCGGTCGGCGCGGTCACCGTGGGCCTGGCCGGGTCACGGCTCGCCGAGTTCGGCGCCATGGCCGACTCCGCCGCCCGGGTCCGGGTGTTCTCCGACGACGGGCGCTGCGTGTCCGACGCCGTGCTGATGCGGCGGGCGCTGGAATACGTCAAGGCCTTCGGCGGGGTCATCGCGCAGCACGCGCAGGAGCCCAGGCTCACCGAGGGCGCGCAGATGAATGAGGGGGTCGCCTCCGCGCGGCTGGGCCTGGCCGGCTGGCCGGCCGTGGCCGAGGAGGCGGTCATCGCCCGGGACTGCCTGCTCGCCGCGCACGTCGGCTCCGCGCTGCACATCTGCCACGTGTCCACCGCGGGCTCGGTGGAGATCATCCGCTGGGCGAAGTCCAAGGGCTGGCGGGTCACCGCCGAGGTCACCCCGCATCACCTGCTGCTCACCGACGACCTGGTGGCCGGCTACGACCCGGTCTACAAGGTCAACCCGCCGCTGCGCACCGCCGCCGACGTGGCCGCGCTGCGGGAGGCGCTCGCCGACGGGACCATCGACTGCGTGGCCACCGACCACGCGCCCCACCCGGTCGAGGACAAGGAGACCGAGTGGGCCGTGGCGGCGCACGGCATGACCGGGCTTGAGACCGCGCTGCGGGTGGTGCAGGAGGCGATGGTGGACACCGGCCTGCTCGGCTGGGCACAGGTCGCCGACCGGATGTCCGCCCGGCCCGCCGCCATCGGCCGGCTGGCTCGTCACGGGCAGCCGCTCGCCCCCGGCTCACCGGCGAACCTGGTGCTGTACGACCCGGCCGCCCGCGAGGTCGTCGATCCGGCCGCGCACGCCTCCCGCAGCCGGAACTCGCCGTTCGCGGGCATGGTGCTGCCCGGCCGGGTGGTGGCCACGTTCCTGCGCGGCCGCCCCACCGTGCTCGACGGGAAGCCCGCCTGATGGCGGGCCCCGTGACTTCGTCACGCGGCCTGGGCCAGCCCGGGGCCCCGCAGCGGGACTGGCCAGCGGTCCTGGTGCTGGAGGACGGCACCACGTTCCGCGGGACCGGGTTCGGCGCGCACGGCGAGGCGTTCGGCGAGATGGTGTTCAACACCGGGATGACCGGCTACCAGGAGACGCTGACCGACCCCTCGTACTGCCGGCAGATCGTCGCGATGACCGCGCCGCACATCGGCAACACCGGGGTGAACGACACCGACCCCGAATCCCGGCGGATCTGGGTGAGCGGGTATGTGGTCCGCGAGCCGTCCCGGATCACCTCGAGCTGGCGGGCCCAGCGCAGCCTGGACGCCGAGCTCGCGGCCCAGGGCGTCCCCGGCATCGCGATCACCGGGACCCGGGCGCTCACCCGGCGGCTGCGCGACCGGGGCGTGATGCGCGCCGCGATCAGCGCCACCGGGCACGCCAGCCCCGGCGCACTCCTGGACCGGGTCCTGGCCAGCCCGCAGATGGCCGGCGCGGACCTGGCCCGCGAGGTGTCCACCGCCGAGCCCTACCAGGTCGGCCCGCCCGGCGGCGGCCAGCCACGCTACCGGGTCGCCGCAGTGGACCTGGGCATCAAGGCCGCGACCCCCGCGGCGATGGCCGCCCGCGGCTGCCTGGTGCACGTGCTGCCCGCCACGGCCACCGCCGCGCAGATCCTGGCCACCGGCCCGGACGGGGTGTTCTTCTCCAACGGCCCCGGGGACCCGGCCGCCGCCGGGTACGCGGTCGAGGCCATGCGCGGCGTGCTGGCCGAGGGCATCCCGGTGTTCGGCATCTGCCTCGGCAGCCAGATCCTCGGCCGCGCCCTCGGCCTGGGCACCTACAAGCTGCGGTTCGGGCACCGGGGCGTCAACCAGCCGGTCAAGGACCTGGCCTCGGGACAGGTCCAGATCACCAGCCACAACCACGGTTTCGCGGTGGCGCCGCCCGGCGCCGACGGGACCGGCCCGGTGTCCCTCGCGCCCTTCGGCACCCCGTTCGGCCGCGGCCAGGTCAGCCATGTCAACCTCAACGACGGCGTGGTGGAGGGGATCCGGCTGCTGGACGCGCCCGCGTTCAGCGTCCAGTACCACCCCGAGGCCGCGCCGGGCCCGCACGACGCTTCGGGTGAGTTCGACGCGTTCTGCGCGCTGATGGAGGGGGCGGGCGCAGAGCGGGGGCGGGCGCGGAGCGCGGGGGCGGGACAAGCAGAGCGCGGGGGCGGGACAAGCAGAGCGGGGGCGCGCCGTGCCCAGGCGTGAGGACCTGCGCTCGGTGCTTGTCATCGGCTCCGGGCCGATCGTGATCGGCCAGGCCTGCGAGTTCGACTACTCCGGCACCCAGGCCTGCCGGGTGCTGCGCGACGAGGGGATCCGGGTCAGCCTGGTCAACTCCAACCCGGCGACGATCATGACGGACCCGGAGTTCGCCGACGCCACCTACGTGGAGCCGATCACCACCGAGGTGCTGGAGAAGGTCATCGCGATCGAGCGGCCCGACGCGGTGCTGCCCACGCTGGGCGGGCAGACCGCGCTGAACGCCGCCGTCGCGCTGCACGAGGCCGGCGTGCTGGCCAGATACGGGGTGGAGCTGATCGGGGCCACCATCGACACGATCCAGGCCGGGGAGGACCGCAGCAGGTTCAAGCAGATCGTGACCGGCCTCGGGGCGGAGGTGCCGGCCAGCCGGATCTGCCACAGCCTGGCGGAGTGCGAGCGGGCCGCGGCCGAGCTGAGCTACCCGGTGGTGATCCGGCCGTCGTTCACCCTGGGCGGCGCGGGCTCGGGCATCGCGCACGGCGCGGCGGACCTGCGCCGCCTCGCCGGGGCCGGGCTGGACGCCAGCCCGGTCACCGAGGTGCTGCTCGAGGAGTCCATCCTCGGCTGGAAGGAGTTCGAGCTCGAGCTGATGCGCGACCGGCACGACAACGTGGTGGTCGTCTGCTCGATCGAGAACATCGACCCGATGGGCGTGCACACCGGCGACTCGGTGACGATCGCCCCGGCGATGACCCTCACCGACCGCGAGTACCAGCACATGCGGGACGTGGCCATCGCCGTGGTCCGCGCCGTCGGCGTGGACACCGGCGGCTGCAACATCCAGTTCGCCGTGCACCCGGGCACCGGGCGGATGGTGGTCATCGAGATGAACCCGCGGGTGTCCCGGTCCTCGGCGCTGGCGTCCAAGGCCACCGGGTTCCCGATCGCCAAGATCGCCGCCCGGCTGGCCATCGGCTACACCCTGGACGAGATCCGCAACGACATCACCGGGCAGACCCCGGCCTGCTTCGAGCCCGCCCTCGACTACGTCGTGGTCAAGGTGCCCAGGTTCGCGTTCGAGAAGTTCCCCGGCGCGAACCCGGCGCTCACCACGCACATGAAGTCGGTGGGGGAGGCCATGGCGATCGGCCGCAGCTTCCCCGAGGCGCTGGGCAAGGCGCTGCGCTCGCTGGAGAGCCCCGGCGCGCCGCTGCACTGGCGCGGCCCGCCCGGGGACCGCGCGGCGCTGCTGGCCGCGGCCGCCGTCCCGCACGACGGCCGGCTGTCCACGGTGCACCAGGCGCTGCGGGCCGGCGCCAGCACCGCCGAGGTCGCCGCGGCGACCGGTATCGACCCGTGGTTCATCGACCAGGTCGCCAGCGTTGAAGAACATGCAAAACGCCTTGCGGGCGGCTGGCCCGCCGCCCCGGACACCCTCCGCGCGGCGAAACGGGCGGGCTTGTCTGACGCCCAGATCGCCGAGATCGCCGGCACGGACGAGGACGCGGTCCGGCGGCGGCGGCACGAGCTGGGCATCCGCCCGGTGTTCCACACCGTGGACACCTGCGCGGCCGAGTTCGAGGCGCGCACCCCGTACCTGTACTCCACCTACGACGAACAGAGCGAGGTGCCCGCCGGGGACGCGGCCAAGGTGATCATCCTGGGCAGCGGGCCGAACCGGATCGGCCAGGGCATCGAGTTCGACTACGCCTGCGTGCACGCCTCCTTCGCGCTGGCCGCGGCCGGATACGAGACCGTGATGGTCAACTGCAACCCGGAGACCGTGTCCACCGACTACGACACCTCCGGCCGGCTCTACTTCGAGCCGCTCACCCTGGAGGACGTGCTGGAGGTGCTGCGCGCCGAGCGGGCCAGCGGGCCGGTCGCCGGGATGATCGTCCAGCTCGGCGGGCAGACGCCGCTGCGGCTGGCGCGGGGCCTGGCCGCCGCGGGCGCGCCGGTGGTGGGCACCAGCCCGGAGGCGATCCACCTGGCCGAGGACCGCGGGGAGTTCGGCGCGCTGCTGGCCGCCGCCGGGCTGACCGCGCCCAGGCACGGCACCGCCACCTCGTTCGGCCAGGCCAAGGCGGTCGCCGCACAGATCGGCTACCCGGTGCTGGTGCGGCCCTCCTACGTGCTGGGCGGCCGGGGCATGGAGATCGTCTACGACGACGCCACCCTGGAGTCCTATGTCGCCAGGGCGACCGAGGCCAGCCCGGAGCACCCGGTGCTGATCGACCGGTTCCTCGACGACGCGATCGAGATCGACGTGGACGCGCTGTTCGACGGCACCGAGCTGTACCTGGCCGGGGTGATGGAGCACATCGAGGAGGCCGGCATCCACTCCGGCGACTCGGCCTGCGCGCTGCCGCCGATCACGCTGGGCGCCAGCGACATCGACCGGATCCGGGAGTCCACCGAGGTCATCGCGCGCGGGGTCGGGGTGCGCGGGCTGATCAACATCCAGTACGCGCTGGCCGCCGGGGTGCTGTACGTGCTTGAGGCGAACCCGCGGGCCTCGCGGACCGTCCCGTTCGTGTCCAAGGCGACCGCGGTGCCGGTGGCCAAGGCGGCCGCGCGGATCATGCTCGGCGCCACCGTCGCGGAACTGCGGGCCGAGGGGCTGCTGCCCGCCGCCGGGGACGGCGGGGCGCTGCCCGGGCACGCGCCGATCGCGGTCAAGGAGGTGGTGCTGCCGTTCAACCGGTTCCGCGACGAGCAGGGCCGCGGGGTGGACACGGTGCTCGGGCCGGAGATGCGGTCCACCGGCGAGGTCATGGGCATCGACGAGGTGTTCGGCAACGCCTACGCGAAGTCCCAGGCGGCCGCGTACGGCACCCTGCCGGTCAAGGGCCGGGCGTTCGTGTCGGTGGCCAACGTGGACAAGCGGTCCATGATCTTCCCGGTCAAACGGCTCGCCGACCTGGGTTTCGAGATCTGGGCGACGCGCGGAACGGGTGAGGTGCTGCGGCGCCACGGAGTTCGTGCCACGATCGTGCGCAAGCACAGCGAGGGTGCGGGTCCCGGCGGCGAGCCGGACATCGTCGCCCAGATCCTGGACGGCCAGGTCGACCTGATCGTGAACACGCCGTTCGGCAGCCCCGGGCAGTCCGGGCCGCGGCTGGACGGGTACGAGATCCGCACCGCGGCGGTCCGGCGCGGGATTCCGTGTGTGACCACGATCCAGGGCCTGGCCGCGGCCGTGCAGGGCATCGAGGCGATCACGCGTGGTGAGGTGGGTGTGCGGTCGCTGCAAGAACACGCGAGGGCGCTGCGTGGGCCCGGGCCGCGCGACGAAGCCGCGGGGCCTGATGGCCAGCGGGGGGTTCCGGGGGGTCGCCCCCCCGGGCTAGGGCCCAGGCCGCGCGACGAAGTCGCGGGGCCTGATGGCCAGCGGGGGGTTCCGGGGGGTCGCCCCCCCGGGCTAGCAGGTGACGCGGCTTTGCGCCCGGGAACCACGCCATGACGGCTGAGCGGGCCGAGCTGGTCCCGGCCCAGGTCAAGGGGACCGTGCTGACCGTGCGCCGGGTAGACGCGTACTACGCGATGACGGTGATCGCGCCGGGGGTGGCGGCCCGGTTCCGGCCCGGCCAGTTCGTCGCCGTGGCGGTCGGCGGGCCCGAGACGTCGATGCTGCTGCGCCGGGCGTTCTCCATTCACGAGGTGCGCCCCGACCACGGCGGCACGGTGGAGTTCGTGTTCGCGGTGACCGGGCCGGGCACCCGGTGGCTGTCCGAGCGCCGGACCAGGGACACCCTCGACGTGGCGGGACCACTGGGCCGGCCGTTCCCGGTCCCGCGGGATCCGGTGAACGCGCTGCTCGTGGGCGGCGGGTACGGCAGCGCGCCGCTGTTCGCGCTCGGCGGCAAGCTGCGCGCCCGCGGCTGCCAGGTGGACTACCTGCTGGGCGCGGCCAGCGCGGACCGGGTGTTCGGGGCGCTCACCGCGCGGCGCAGCGGGCGCAGCGCGGTGATTACCACCGAGGACGGCTCGCTGGGCGCCCGCGGCCAGGTGACCGACCTGCTCACCCAGGTCATCCACGAGGCCAGGACCGACGTGATCTACGCCTGCGGGCCGATGGGAATGCTCCGCGCGGTGACCGTGCTGGCCGGCCGGTACGACATCCCGGTGCAGGCCCTGGTGGAGGAGTCGATGGCCTGCGGGACCGGGGTGTGCATGACCTGCGTGCTGCCGGTGGTGGGGGAGGATGGCGTGACCCGGATGTCCCGGTCCTGCGTGGACGGCCCGGTGTTCCGTGGCGACCTGGTCCGCTGGGACGACATCGGGACCATCCCGTTCGACGCGCTTGGCGCGCCGGGGTGGAAGCCGCGCCCGCAGGCCGGGCCGCCGGCCAGGCCGCCCGCCCGGCCGCAGGCCGGCGGGCGGCAGCCGGGCAGGCAGGCTTCCGGCCGGGCGCAGCCGGACCGGTCGCGGGCCGGCCCGGCGACCGGGCCCGCGGCGGGACGGTCCGGTCATGGCCGTTGACATGACGAGCCGGCTGGCCCATGTGGAGCTGCCGAACCCGATCCTGGCCGCGTCCGGGTGCGCCGGCGCGGGGCGTGAGCTGGCCCAGTTCTTCGACGTGGCCAAGATCGGCGCGGTCGTCACCAAGTCGGTGATGCTCGCCCCGCGCAGCGGGCGGCCCACCCCGCGGATGGCCGAGACGCCGAGCGGCATGCTCAACTCGATCGGGCTGCAGGGCCCGGGGATCGGCGCCTTCCTGCAGCGTGACCTGCCCTGGCTGCTGTCCAGGGGGGCACGCGCCGTGGTATCGATCGCCGGCGGCACCGTGGACGAGTACGCCGAGCTGGCCGCCCGGCTGTCCGACGCCTCCGGGGTGACCGCCGTCGAGGTGAACATCTCCTGCCCGAACGTGGAGGACCGCGGCCAGGTCTTCGCCTGCGACCCCGGCGCCTCGGCGGCGGTGATCGAGGCGGTGCGGGCCCGGATCCGCTATGACATCCCGGTATTCGCGAAACTTTCACCGGACGTCACCGACATTGTGGCGATCGCCGGGGCCTGCGTGGCCGCGGGCGCGGACGGGCTCTCCATGATCAACACGCTGCTCGGCATGGCGATCGACACCAAGACGCTCCGGCCCGCGCTGGCGGGCGTCACCGGCGGGCTGTCCGGCCCGGCCATCAGGCCGGTCGCGGTGCGCTGCATCTGGCAGGTGCACGAGGCGTTCCCCGACATCCCGATCATCGGCATGGGCGGGGTGCGGACCGGCCGGGACGCGCTGGAGCTGATGCTGGCCGGCGCCGCCACGGTGAGCGTGGGCACGGCGATATTCCACGACCCGTCCGCATGCCCGCGCATCGTCAGGGAACTGGAAGAGGAGCTGGCCAGCCGGGGCATCGAGCGCGCCGCGGACGTGGTCGGCCTGGCCCACGAGCCGGGCCAGCTCGCGGGCCACAGGAGGCCGTGGAACGTCTTGTAACGTGAGGCCCAGCCACGAGGAGGATCGTTGACCCAGCCTGCGCCGATCGCCGTCGCACTCGACGCGCCAGACCTGGAGACCGCCGCCCGGTGGGCCGGTCTGGTCACGCCGCACGTGAGCACCGTCAAGGTGGGGCTGGAACTGTACCTGCGGTACGGGCCGGGCATCGTGGCGTCGATCCGCGGGGCCAGCGGGGTGAAGATCTTCCTCGACCTGAAGCTGCACGACATCCCGGCCACGGTGGCGGGCGCGGCCCGTGCGGTGGCACGGCTGCACCCGGACGTGCTCACCGTGCACGCGGCCGGCGGGCCCGAGCTGATCCGGGCCGCCGTGGACGCGGCACCGGCCACCATGATCGCCGCGGTCACCCTGCTCACCTCCCTGGGCCCGGCCGACCTGGAACGCATCGGCGTGACCGGCTCGCTGAGCGACGCGGTGCGCCGGCTGGCCGTGCTCGCGGTCGAGGCCGGGGCCCGCGGCCTGGTCTGCTCGCCGCGGGAGGTCGCCGAGGTGCACGACCAGGCGCGGACCGCGACGCCGGAGGAGGCCCTGCGGGCCGGAGCCAACCTGCTCGTCATCGGGCGGCCCATAACGAGCGCCCCGGACCCCGGCGCGGCCGCCGCGGCGATCGCGGCCCCGCTGCGCCGGTTCCAGCCCAGCGAGAGCTGAGCCCGTCGCCGGGCCCCAACGCTCGTCATCGAGCCGCCAGACGGTATACGATCGGTAGAAAGCTGGCCGTCAGCAGGCGTGACCTGTCTCTCCGGCCTCAAGTCCAGGGGACAGCGCGAGGCCGGGCGCTGCCCTTGACGATTGGGCAACCACCCCAGTTAACTACCCTGAGCAACCAGGCGCTTGCGTGGAGTAGTACCAGTCAATTTATAGCGTGTTAAACGGGCATTCGCATTGCCCCGGAGAGCCGAACTCGCTACTTTCCCATCCCGAACCAATGTTTTCTATTCGAAACCCGAGGTGACACGGAGTGGCTCTTCCTCCCCTCACTCCCGCTCAGCGCGCTGCTGCCCTGGAGAAGGCGGCTAAGGCA
>WNGH01008033.1_pt1 | contig 19615 bp, 11 predicted proteins | sample 5400631 | NCBI WGS metagenome assembly WNGH01 (sample SAMN13153373, study PRJNA577476) | soil metagenome | isolation source: 115 cm soil or saprolite under Garry oak tree replicate 1 | place: USA:California | collected 2016-06-15
GGATTTCTCGTGATCTACTATGGAGAGGAGGGTAGCTCTAGAGAGCTACTAGGAGCGGGGGCGGGCGAGGCCGATCCGTTGAGGTGATGATAAGCTTCCTTCACAACCTCATCGGTGTTGATTCCTTTCAACGCGCTCAGCTCGATGAGTGGGACACCCTCGAAGGTTCGAGAGATTAGTTTCCTCCCTTCTTCTAGTTGTTGGGCACTGGAACGGTCTGTCTTGTTTGCACAGATGACCAGGGGTACTTTGGCTGCTATCTTCTTGAGAATCTCTTTTGAGGCGTTGAGCTTTCTGAAGACTGACTCAAGGTCCTCACTGATATCGACGAATAGGAGGATAAGGTCTGCATTCGTTATTTCGCCGAGGGTTGTGTTGAATGCTTTGAGAATTGTTGGATGCATGTCCTCGATGAAACCGATGGAGTCGATTAGTATGAAGCTGAAATTATCGCCCCCATTGTTCTGGTCGATTCTTCTCGCGAACGTGGACAATGTGGTAAAGGGTCCTAGTCCAGTGTCTTTGTGTTCTGCAGACATCCGGTTGAAGAACGTGGTTTTTCCGCTCTGTGTGTAGCCGGCTAGAGCAACGATTGGGAACCCTCTTTCTCGACGGTGATCTCTGAGCGCGTCCTTCTTCGAATAGAGATCTCTCAATTCCTTCTCCATGTTCGCGATCCGTTTCTTAGCTGTCCTCTCGTAATCGTGGTAGGGATAGTCTCCGGGTCCGCTCCAGCCTACTTGTCCGCCTAGGATACCCTCTAGTCTGAGGAATTCTCTGCCCCAGGAGAAAGTGTACTTGAGCTTTGCAAGGGCGATCTGTAATTTTGCCTCTTTGGTCATGGCGCGCTTATCGAAGACTTCGAGGATCAGGAGGTTGCGGTCGATTACTTTGATGTCTGTTCCGCCTAGGACTCGTTGTATCTTGAAGATCTGGGCGCTGGGGAGGGTGTTGGCGAAGACGACGGCTTCGATATCGTTTTCGGCGACGAGCATCTTGATCTCCTCCAATTTTCCAGGTCCGATGCAGTAGGTGTGGTGGAGGTTTTTCCGGTGCTGGACGATGGTGTCGATTACCTCGTAGCCTATGCTCTCGGCCATGGTCTCCACCTCCTCGTACCGGGAGGGAGCCGAGGGAATCTGGCATTCTGCTACAAGGGTCCGCATCAGAGAAGACTTACCAAGAATAGTGGCTGGCGCTTATTTGAAGGCCCCGTGCCCCGTGCGGACTTCTAATGGACTCTGCTCATGTGATTCATGGCCGAAGAAAGGTCCGCGTGGGGATTGGAGGCGTTTCACGAAGGGCGGGGCGCGGGAAAAATCGTCCATCCGGGGGGTCGAGAAAAGCATGCTTATTTTTCAGAAAGAAGGCCTGGAAAAATGCCGCGGGTATGGCATTCAGCGATGGTCGCTGGACCGGAAAAGAGGCTTAAGCAGGGCGTTTTAGCCCTCGCTACGAGTTCACATTGACCACCCTCAAGGCTGTTCCAGGGCAGCCGGGAGGGGCAAAGAAGCCCGGCGTTAGCCAAAGAATGCTTGTAGTCATCATCATTGTAATAGTAGTCGGCGCGATCGTTTCGGTGGCCGCAGTATCCTTGGTTCTCGGTCCATTACTCTCGGTAACGACGAAGAACTTCACACCCTACCAATCCCCTGTTTCCCAGAACAGCAACAACCCCTCCTCGATGTCAGTCTCAAACACGAACGGCGGCGTTACCATCTGGACATGGGCCCAGGGGTACGTCATGATCAACGGGACTGTAACCGCGAGAGGTTTCGGTACATCTCCTGACGCGATCACTTTTTTCGAGTCAAACTCCAGCGGAAACATTGACTTCCGGGCCATATTCCCGGCGGCCAGCGGCTTCTTCTTCGGTGCAAGCTATACGGTAGACATTCACGTGTACGAACCGCTCTCCTACCAGTTTAATGCAGTCCAGATCTTTACCGTGAACGGTGATCTCGATCTCTTAAGCGTCAACACAACCGGCCTCACCCTCACCGATACAAACGGAGCCATCACAGCCTCCAGCATCACCGCCACCGCCATGACCGTAACGGACACGAACGGAAGCGTCAACCTCACATGCGCCTCATGCGGGAGCGCAACCGTGACTACGACGAACGGCAACGTAAGCATGAACCTAAGAACCATGTCACTCAGCGGGTCTTATGTGGTGACAACAACGAACGGGAACGTCGACCTGACACTACCAGACGTCGCTTCCTTCAAGATCACACCAAACACGACTAACGGAACCATCTCCAGTTCAGGGCTAAGTGTTCAACTCACGAATCACACAACCGCTACATTCGGCACCGGAAGCGCAGTCGTGAACCTAACTACAACGAACGGATCGATAACCGTTACCGGCGAGTAGCAACCAATAACCTCTGAAAAAATGCTCATTCTATCTTGATTGAGCTCGGACTCAACTTCGTCCTTGGATAATGCAAGTCCATCTTCTCCATCGCCTTCACGATGATGCGTGAGACTACAAGGTCTCTGTACCACTTGTGGTTCGCGGGTATTAGATACCAGGGAGCGTATTCTGTGCTGGTCTTGTTCAATATATCCTCGTACGCCTTCATGTACTCCTTCCAGAATCTTCGCTCGGGCATATCGTCGCCACTGAACTTCCACCGCTTCGAAGGATCGTCCAAACGCTGCTGCAGTCGCTTCTTCTGCTCATCCTTGTCAATGTGAAGATAGAACTTCAGTATCGTCGTGTCCTCTTCAGAGAGCAATCTCTCGAAATCGTTGATCTGCCGGTACCGATGACTCCAGACCTTCTCCGGGACAATCTCGTGAACTCTCTCGATAAGGACGCCCTCGTAATGGCTTCGATTGAAAATTGTAAGCTCGCCATTTCCAGGTACTTGTTTGTGTTCTCGCCACAAGAAACCATGATCGAGTTCTTCAGGAGTAGGTTCCTTGAAATGTGCAACCCGGACCCCTTGCGGGTTGACTCCCTGAAAGACTCGGTTGATGACCCCGTCTTTTCCGCCAGTATCCATGGCCTGCAGAACGACTAGGATTTTCTGTTCGTGCTCTGCGTAGAGCATCTCCTGCAGCTGTCGAAGTTTCTCGTTGAGCCTCTTCGACTCTCTCTGTTCATCCTCATCTTTTCCCTCGAATCCGGAAGTATCGTTCGGGTCGATATCGCTCAGATGAACTTCATGTCCTGGCTCGATTCTGTAACGGCCAGTGTGAAGGTCCTTTGGCAATCTGAGACGCTGTTCTTTCGAGGCGAGTTCTTAGATGTTTCACAGCTCATGGGGCACTATGCATCTCTTCGATGGGAATGTTTGATTACCCCTAACAGGTGAGGGTCCGTTTCAATGTCAGGAGAGAACCAGAGCAAACCATCTGGCCCGCCATCGGGAGGCGCAAGTCCAGCGTCGGCCCCGGGATCGGCCAAGATCGAGCGAAAGCAGCTTCTCATTCTGCTCGTCCTCAGCCTCTCCCTTGCAATCATCGTGATTGACGCAACGATAGTGATCGTCGCACAGTATCAAATCCAGAAAGACTTCGGGATCTCGCTAAAGGACCTAGAATGGATCACCTCACTCTACGCTCTGATCTTCGGATCGTTCCTTCTCACCTGGGGAAAACTAAGCGATGAGTTCGGCAGAAAACGAATCTTCATCAGCGGAATCTCCCTGTTCATTGCCGGATCTATCATCGATGGATTCTCACAGGATCTAACCCAGATCCTCGTGGGCCGGGTAATCCAGGGATTCGGGGCAGCGATGGCCTCACCCTCCACCCTGTCAATCCTGACAACCACCTTCACCGGCAAAGCGCGCAGCGTCGCTTTCGGGATATGGGGCGCAACAGCGGGCGCAGCTGCGGTTCTGGGACCAGTCCTGGGAGGCTACTTCACGAGCGACCCGACCCTTACTTGGCGATGGGCATTCTTCATCAACATCCCCATAGGAATCACAGCACTGATCGGTGCTTTATTCGCGATAAAGGAGACCCGGTTCAAGGATCCAAAATACACCACAGACTATCTCGGGCTCGTCCTCATCACACTAGGCCTATCGAGTCTACTGTTCGGGTTTATCGAAGCTCAAACCTACGGCTGGATCGTTCCAGCAAGCGAATTCGGCGTGGCAGGCTTGTCATGGTCGACCTCAAACCCCGTTTCCCTTCCCTTGGTCTCGATCATAACAGGGCTTGTTCTACTAGCAGTGTTTGCTTTCTACGAAATCCGCCGACTGAGAAGCGGGAGGGTTCCTCTCTTTGATTTCAGCCTGCTCAGATACAAGGGCTTCAGGTACGGCCTCTTCACCGTCACGATCGTTGCCATGGGCGAGTTCGGGGCAGTTTTCATCATCTCAATATTCCTGCAGACGGTCAAGGGACTATCGGCGTTCAATGCCGGACTCACATTCCTACCTATGGCCATCTCAGTCTTCATCTTCGCACCAGTCGCCGGTGTCCTTGCGACCAGGTTTGGACCAAAGTGGATTGTTACCACCGGCATGACTCTTGAAGCAATTGCGCTCTTCAGCCTGTCCCAGATCATCAGCGTCGACAATCCCGTCAACTACCTGTACCCCATCCTCGTCGTCTATGGCGCAGGGGTGGGCCTCGCAATCAGCCAGCTCACAAGTACCGTCTTGTTGAGCATACCCTGGCAGAAGGCTGGTGTAGGGTCCGGAGCAAACAACACTGTAAGACAGATTGGGTCAGCCTTCGGAATCGCCGTAATCGGCGCAGTACTCGTAGCCCAAATATCCGCAGTAGGGCTAGCCAAGCTCGCTGCAAGCACCGCCAGTTTCACCATACAACAAAGGGGGATATTGACAGCCGCCCTCAACTCAGGACTCTCTGGAGGAATCGACCCATCCTTCATCGCCAGCTTCGGTCGAAATGCGCCCGCCGTCCTATTGATCCTGTACGACGCGATAACTGAAGGTACACGCTGGGCAGCATTCACAGCCGGCATCTTCGTCTCACTGGGAGCAATCAGCTCTCTACTAATCCCGAACCCGAAATCCGCCCAAACCGCGAAAATTACTGTTGTCGCGAAAGCTAGCAGTCGCGAAACATCACGAGCCGTGAGCGCTATCATTATCGCTCAATTCGTGATCACCATAGGCCTGCTTGTCGCTATCTCAAACGAGTATCAGTCCAATTATTGGATGCAACAATGGATAAGCCAGAACGCATCACCACTCGGCTTCTTCCTCTCAGGATACCTTGGACCGGTACTGGCCGCTATTGTCGGAGGGATCCTCATTTTATGGAAACTTGGCCTCAACCGAAGATTATCCAAGACCAAGTCGAACACTTGATGGTCGCTTGACTCTGGAGCTTGACGCGTCTCAGCCTCTCGCGCAATACATGGCAAGTACTTTCCCGTTCAGATTACCTGAAGGTCGTTTGCGAGGCGACGGGACGGGCTTGTTCCTCCATTAAGCCTAATGAGTTCGCCTCGAACAAAATGATAGAGCCCGCGGAGCTCGACGAGTAATTGATCGAAGTGAGCAAGTAGTTGCCCCGCAAAAAAGCTGGGATGTCATCTCGGGCATTTAGCATCCGCTACCTGCGCCGCAGCAGGGAAATCTACCGGCGATTCCTTGCGACAAAACCATGGATCAAACAAATGCACTCTACTCTTCTCGGGCTGAAGTCCGGAATGAAAGTAGTGGACGTGGGATGCGGGACTGGAGACTTCACCCGGTATCTTGCCAGCCTCATACCAGGCAGATCTACAATTATTGGAGTCGACTTTCGAGCCGCCAATATCAGCGCCGCCGAAAAACAAACCAGGAAAGAAGGAATTGCAGACAGGATTAGCTTTCGTGAGGGCGACGCGTACAATATTCCCGTTGAAGATGGCTGGGCGGATCTTGTATGTTGCAGGACTCTCCTGATGCATCTCACCGAGCCGTTGAAGGCTGTTCGGGAGATGAGCCGGGTCGCGCGGAAAGGTGGAACAGTAGCCGCCTTCGAGAACGCGGGCGGGTTCGATTTCGTCTATACTCCCGTTGACGAGAGGTTCACCAAGCTAGCTCTCAGGATCGGCGAATCGCTTGTGGACGGCGTAAGAAAACTGGAAGGGAAACACTTCGACATAGGATATCGACTACCGACGATCTTCCACAAAGCGGGACTTCGTGAAATCATAGCGGAGGTGCAGGCGGATACCTATCTGGCCTCAGACCCGAGAAGGAGATTAGAAGATGTTAGGGACGAGCTCACATTTCACCTCGCATCCTTCAAGGAAACAAAGAAGCTTCACGAGAAGGCCATGATAGCAGGCGGCGCGCCTAAACAGAAAATTGACCAGTATAACCGTTGGATGGAAAAATGGATGAAGAGTCTCCTAGATGACGACGAGAAGCTTCGAAACGACACAGTCGTCAGCACCGGAGGAATGTTCATCGTAGCTGGACGCAAGCAACAATGATGTGTCACGAAAAATCGGCTAGGTCTCATGACCCAGGATCGTCTCAAGCTCCTAAGCACCGATATTGTTCGGGCTTTAGCTTGACTCCATTCATGCTCGGTTGTCTCTGTTTCGGCGGAGAGGGCATGTCGGTTAAAGAACGCTTATGCCCGCCGGGAACCCCGTTTCTCGCGAACAAGGGTCCTAGGACAGATATTCTATGGGAGATGGCGACAGGGGAGAAATGTTTGCCGAGCTGGAGAGAGCCAGCGACGAGCTCGACAGAGCGCTGGAACAGCTCAAGAAAGCAGGATACACCCTACGCGAGTTCTCCAAAGTTCTAGAAACGGACCCTACGGGGATACTACTGACGCACTATCCCAACGGGTATATGATCTATCCTGACGAGATCAACAAGACCCCTTGGGAATATCCAGCCCTGCGCCCCATAGTCGACTTGGATTATCTTATCGAGCTGCTCAAGCGTGCCAGGCAGCTGAGAAGGGCGAAGATGGATATTGAGAGAAGACTGGGCAAAAAGCTCATGCCCGTCTCCTAAACACGAAAGCGTAATGGAGCGTTGGAAAGAAACGCGCCCCGAGGCACTCTTGCGTTGAGGCATTATTCGGAGTCAAGGAAAGCTTGTTCTTCGTTTCTCCGGAAATAGCCCTTTCGCCAGACAAGAGCCGCAACACCCACAACACCTGCTATCGCAATACCAGTAGCGATGTTTCGACTTTGTGAACTCAGCCATGTGGGTTTGACCTCGAAGCTGGCGAGAGCTGAACCGTCTCCTGATCCTGCCTGATGTACCTTGACGACGACCCCGTAGGTTCCAATCGACTGTGTAGTAGCTATGACGTAGGATGCTTTGTAGATCCCAGTGGCGACGCGAACCAGGGCAAGAGTGGTATTCGACCCGTTGGGCATGATTATGATCAACTGCAAACTTGAATCAGAAGTGGACTGGCCGTTTAGGCTGGTCATTACGAAGATGGTAGCGGTGTCTCCGGGGAAGTAGATGCTGCCTACACTGAGACCTACACTAATGGCCACAGGCGTGGATGTGACGGTAAAAACTGCTTGGACATCTAGGCTTGAGAAAAACGGCTCAACAGCATGAACTTGATGGACACCGACTTGGGCGTCGGGCACATCGAAGCTGAAGTCGAACGAGGGGTTCTGAGGGAAGAAGAGGCCTACAAGTTGGTTGTCAAAGGTCATTTCTAGCTCGATGCCGCTAGGGAAGCCCGAGCCGTGAACCACGACAAGTGTCCCCACTGGTCCGGAATTGGGGATAAGCGTGAGGGCTGGCGGCGGCAGAATCATCACCTGGCCGTCCGTTAGCGAGTTGTCAGCGGGAGTGGGATCACCCGAAAGGAAGACAAATGCCGAGATGGTGTAGTTTCCAGCTGGGACACCTGTTGTGTCCCATTGAACGTATACAAAGGAGGTGGATGAAGGAGGGACGAACAATGATCTTGCAGTGGCCGCAACTTTGCTGCCGTAATAGACAAAAAGATCTACAGTTGACGCGTCGGTTCCCGTATTTACAATGCCAGCCTCGAATGAGATTCGTTGTCCAGAGATTACGACTGCGGGATGCGGTGCGACAAGAGTGAGACCTATGTCATGTTGAGGTCTCGGAAGAACTAGGATGGTCAAGGTCTCGTTACCGGTCAGTCCTGCAATATCCGTTACGGTCAGAACTACGCTATAGTTTCCGGGAGCATTGTAAACATGGTCAGTAAACGGTGACAAGCTGAGGACGGAGAGGCCATCTCCAAAGCTCCAGCCCCAGTTTGCAATTACCCCGTCCGGGTCATGACTGTTAGTCCCGTTGAAGGTCACATCCTGGCCGACAACAGGGGTCTGCGGAGCGAAGGTGAAGCTAGCCGAAGGAGGTTCGTCTGGTGGGGCGACGTTGACCGTTGCAAAACCGGTTTCTTGGATTTGTGAAGGGGTTTGCATGTCTTGAGCGGTGACTACGATATTGTAGTTTCCTGCAGAGGAGTACGAATGTGATGTTGAGGCCGCGTTCGCAAAAACGATGGATGAGGCACCGTCTCCCCAGTAGAGAGTATACTTGAACGAACCTGCCCGGAACCCGGCCAATGAGGGATAGAGGCTCGAGTACGTAACGCCTGCTGAAGCTTTGACTGGCAAACTCACAGACCCCCCTTGAGCTGTAACTTGAACGGTGAACACCGGCGTGCCTCCAGTCACGTTTACTGCGGTGTAGCCGGTTGTCGTGCTAGCTTGAACAGGTCCAGCGCCAGAATCGGTGACTCTCAGGCTGACATTGAAAACTCCAGAGAAGTGATAGCCGGGCGTCGGACCGTTCAAGGTCTGAGTATTATTCTGGTTCGGTTGTGAAGCGGTTGACAGGGTAGGATTCGAACACACTATAGTATTTGTTATGGTGCCTGGACAGAACCTCCAGTTGACCGCGTAGTTGGCGATTCCTCCCAACCAGAGACCGTTCCATGTTCCCGCAGTGTTGACCGGAAGACTGGCTGGCCCCTGAGCGGCCGCTGTGAAAGGAAGGCGTTCAACTATGGTAGCATTGTGAGCGGAAGGGGTAGCACTGTCTGTCACCTTTAGGGTTACTCGGCTTACGAAGAAGGTGGGAGTTGGGGTCGTAATCGTCGCCGGGTTAGCAATGCTGTCGATCACTCCGTCATTGTTGAAGTCCCATTCGTAATGGAGCGATCCGGTGCAACCTGGACATACTACCGTCGAGAGGAATGTAGTTGGTGAACCTGGGACTGGAGGGTTTGGAGAGAATGTGAAACCTCCGCTCCAGTTAAGCACGCGAGTCGGATCGAAGTAGGTCTCTGAATCAAAAGCCCCGTTGACATGAGTGTGAACAACGGGACCAGGATTGCTGATCAGATCGTTGCTGATCGTAAGAGCAGTATTGCCAACGCCGATAACGTCAAAACGAATTCGGAAGAAGGTAAAGTTCCCCGGCAACTGAGTACCGACAACCTGCAGCAGGCGGGCCGTGCCAGCACTATTATTGATACCACCCACAGCAGCAGTAAACGGATGTTGAGCAAACCATGGAAGACTGCCCTGGTCAAACCGGACGGCATGCAGAACCTTCGTATTCCAAGAAACAGTAATGTCAAAACCGTTCACAGTTCCAACAGAATCCTGCAAATAGACAATATCCGCGGTGAAACCGCCACCAACCAAAGGACTAACAATACCAAACGTCCCATCCTGGTCCGAGACTAAAGGCTCAGTCGTACCGTCAGTTGTGCCACCCCCCGACAATGCGACATCACCTATCCAGGTACACGAATTCCGAGTCTCGAATGCTCCTATCTCGCTTGGTGCGACAGGAAAGCCAGTACTATTCAATACGGCCTCCTTTGAACCAAGACCGCAATCGATTCCTATGATAGGCGATCCGGAAACACCGGCCTGATGTGGCCTAACCGGATCTGTACTCCCGATGGACTGCTTGCAGACATGAGAAAATAAGAGTTGCCCCGAACTCTCACGGAGATTAATCCTCCCTAGCAGGTCGTTAATGGCGGGTGCGGGCGTTGAACCAGTCACATGAGTTACTGATCTTGAGGGTCTGTATTGTCTCGGCTTCGGAGTGCGTTGCTAATTGTGCGTCGTGAGATGTTTGGCCAAACCCCCTTTGCCTACAGAAGGCTCGCTGTCTGGCAACGATTCTGGGCGAATCCGGCGGTTCGGGGCACGGTTTAGGAGCTTGGATGCTAGGGCGAAGGTTGCCAATTGTTCATCGAGCACCCAAGAGAACCTAGAGAGGGAAGTTTACTGGGTCCAGTTTGAACGTGAGGGGGCCGACACACAAGAAAAAACCCACTATTTCCTCGCAACCCTGTGTCAGTCTAAACCTCTGGATTGACGAATTCGAAGGCAAATCGGACGACGTGCCAGGTTCCCGAATCGGGGAATCACACATTTGCTCACACAACATTCCGATTTCACTTTTCCTGCTCAGTACTGTTCCAAACCTCTTAAGAATATTAGACGAATGGCCAATCATCGTCTTATCTTGTCCGAAACAAGATACATCTCTCTATGGACTCCTGGTCATCAGACCGAAAAGATTGCGAAAATAACTCTGGTATCGGCCCTAATCATCCTCACGGTTCTAGGGTCCATTGGTACTGTCCTCCCCGGTCTGGTCAACGCCTTTTTCAACAATTCGGCCACTTACTCCTCAACCGATACTACTCTGGGCTCGAATCCGCCTTACCCCGCTCCGAACTTCCACGCGGATCCTGTACCCGACCTTCGCCTCCCGCAGACTGTTATCTCAAACGTCCAACAATTCATCGGTGCGGGAGAGGTCGTGCAGACATCATCCCAGAATCTCACTCTCCGAAATTTCTCCATGTCCTTGCGCTTGGTTGGCGGTCCTCTGCCTCAAGACTCCATAATGTACAGCGCTGGCAAATCATTCCCAGCCAACTGGGAGATTCAAGCCTACGCTAACGGTTCCTGGGTCTCTCTTCGTCCGGCTGCGAGCAATTTCCTGGCGCTAGGACGAAACGCAACCGGTACCTTTGTATCTAGGACGATGCAGGTCTCATACGGCAACTTTTCTGGGACGCTGAAGGTTGTTTACATCGCGACCCAGCGAGGACCGTTGAAATGGAACCTCGCATTCACACCGGGGTTTTCGGGAAAATACCGCCTGTTATTCTCTTGGTTACACGCCTCCAACAGCACAAGTCTTTCTGTTGTCTCAAAACTGTTCAGAGTGGAATACAGCCTTGGGAACTATACGTTTGACTGGAACGACGTTCCATCGTCTCTCAATACAAATGCGACTTCTCTTCCGGGCCGGTTCACATTGGCAATTGACCTGGGAACGATTACCAAGGACTCAACAGTCTCGGTCGACCCTACGATTGCAAGCTATGTTGACAGACACGCAACCGCTTATTCGTTTCAGCGCCACGTTTTCTATGAATCCGCAGCTGGAAACTACTGGGTTTTCTACAACAACGGCTCGGGCGTAAGCTACAGAAGCTCGCCTGACGGGGTAAGCTGGTCCAATTCCTACTCAATACCCGGCTGGCCCTCATGGACATACCTCTGGGCTTCGACGACAACGGTCTGGAACACAGGCCGTACCGTCATAGTAGCCACGGGCGGAGAAATGCATGACAGTAGACCTTCTCCCTGGAATGGTTCAGCGTCTCTAAGCTATGTTCAAGGAACAATCTTGGGAAGGACGATTAGTTGGCAGCCAGTCCAAACCCAGAGAGCATCTAACACCTGCAACAATGGTGCTGTATGCGGGATGCATCTCGGAATTTGGAACGTTGATCTGGCTCTGAGTTCTGACGGGAGTCCAGCGCTCTCGTACGATTTGGTCGATGAAAAAGATGTGAGCCCGCCTTGTTCAGGATGTAACGCCTATGAAAACCACACTCTTATCGTCCTGTACAAGAATTCCGTCTATAACTTAGCCACTTACTCGAATTATTTCGTTGACTCCTTTGCCGCAGATTCAGATGCGGTCAACCGCTGGTACCGCTCTGCAATCGTTCCAGCTGACCCATTCGGAGGTATGAGGGCCATCTACATGTCTTCCTGGAGCCCGTTGTTATCAGCAGTTTCCTTCAGTGGTTCGGGAAGAGGCTTGACTGAAACAGTTGCGACAGACGCTGTCATTAACGGTCAGTTTTCTGCAGTCACTGATGGAAACTATGCGACCCATGTCTTGTATGACTCAAATGCAGGGGGCTGGGTTGGCTACTCGTTTCGACTATCATCAAGCACGCAATGGAACAATTCGATCACGTCTCAACCGTTCGCAGGGATCTATCCTACTCTAACAGTCGATTCCACGACGAACGACCTCTACGCCCTCGCCATAGAGGGCTCATCGATCATAATCAGGAAGAAATCGCCGGGTCTCAATGCGTTTGACGGTACGGCAGCATTCCCTGTCACGGGTAGAATAAATCCGGTCGACCTCGGCTCGAACTACGCATCAGCGAGCGGGACCAACTCCAGCCAGATCTCGATTGTCTGGACGGAGGGCAACGGACCTTATAACGCGACCTTCGCCTCTCTGCCAATCCAGACAGTCTGGTCACCATATGGATCGCCCGCGGATCCATGGGACCTAAACGGGCTGTCCCCCTATGGACAGTATTTCGCAAATCTGGGAGAGTACATTTCTCCAAGTACCGGAATGCTCACCCTTGAGCAGACGGATCTGAGCATCGCAGGACGCGGTCTGAACCTAGACTTTACTAGGGTCTACACCGAGCCGAACAGCTTCTTCAGCGGCAAGCCTCTCAACTTCGAAAGCTATCCATGGGCACCGATCGGGAACGGATGGCAGCTCAACTTCCCATGGGTCGAGAATTCAACAAACCCATCCTACATCCACCTGTGGAGCGGCGCGGGCTACAAGATACCCTTGAACTTCTGGACCTCCACAACCTCCACATTCGAGAACCATGAAGGCGACCAATTCATCCTGTACCATAACAGCACGGGACTCTACCTCAACACAAAGTCGGGAACAGTATACACCTTCGACCCAACTCGCCTCAACAGGCTGGTAAGTATCAGCGATCCTCTAGCCAACAATATCGGCTTCGGCTACGATTCTAGGAATCGGATCAACTGCGTAACGGATACTGTAAATAGAAACTTTCAGCTCGCCTACACCAACGCCCTTTTGAGCAGCATAGCTCAGGTTGCAGGCACCTGCTCGGTTCCGCAGACAACGGTGAGGAGTGTTATTTTCAATTATACGGGGTCGAGCTTGTCTTCAGTGTCGGATCCAGCTCATAGAAAGACTCTCTTCCAGTACAGCGCAATAGGCGACCCGAACATTGCCCCGTGGCTCATTTCAAAGATCACCTACCCGACAGGCTGGTACACGAGCTACGCATACACCCCTGCCCTGATGGGCACCCAGGCAACCTCTTACCGGACGTTCACCCAGATCGTCTCCTCTATTCCTACAACCACTACCATCCGGAAGTTCCAGTACAACTATACGACATCGGGGGGCGATCATATCACAGGTGCAACTGTAAGGGCCTACAACGGAACCCAGCTAGCTTCCTTCAATGATTACGCTTTCTCGTTCGCAGGAATGACGATGAACGTTTCTGACTCGAACCATGTCCTTGTGCGAGGGCACCAACAGCGTTTCGGCGTGCCAGGAGACATTCAGAGAGAGATTACCATCGTCTCCTATGGTAGCGGTAACATCGGTAGCCTCACCGAATATTCTAGGTATGATATCTGGGGGAACAAGATCTACAATCGAGATCGATCAGGCCATGAAAGTTTCAGCTCTTATTACAACGATGGACTGCCCCTGGGATTCTACGCGTTCGCTGACACTTTCAGCCAAAACCAAGGCACCGCCACTGACAATCCTTGGTCTCTGTACGGAGGCAGATGGATGGTCAATAACGGAAGGTACAGCGCGACACCCGGCTATGATGGTCCCTCAACAGGCGACTTCGCCTGGGCAGATATCGGTAAGGCCGACCTGTCCATCCGAGTCCAAGCGAACGTTACAGGACAGATTGACGCGACCAACCCGTACATGGGCATCTTCACCCACTACCCTGGACACAACACCGGTAAATGGGAGCTGGTGCTCTACTATTCTTCCGATTCCAGGACTGTACATCTTTACCTGCGGGACACGAGCACTAGTAGCGCAGTCGCCACGCTCTGCCCCGGCACTGCCATTCAGAACGGACTCTACACGTTCAACATCTTAGCTGCAGGGACCTCTGCGCATGGCAACGTAACCCTTCCAGGAGGAGGCTCATGCAACATCTCTGCCTCGTTTCCGTCGAGCCCTGTAATCGATGGTACCGGTTTCGGGTTGTACGCCGGAGGATACTCCGCGCTCTTTGACAACGTTACTGTTGCGACTGTAGGTCCGTCGATCGGAACGACGAGCTTCTCCAACTCGTTCATAACAAACGGAGCAGCAAACTCCTCTGTCCACGGAGACGTAGCGGGATCGGCTGAGCTGCAAAATGGGGCGGGCTCCGTCCCGATCGAAACATACTACACCTACACGGGCTGGGGAGGACTGGGCCAGGAAAAGCACCGACTCGATAACTCGCCGGGGGTTGTCCGATGGCTCTACTCGTCGCGAACCTACACCGGCCAGGGAAACCCCTTGACATATGTGGACTTTCGAGGCAACACCACATCGTATGTCTATTCATCCAGCTACAACAGCGCGTACCTGACCAGCATTACCCAGACCCTGAACCCGGGCTCCTTTCAGATCGCGGCCAGCTACGGGTACAACTTCACCCTTGGGACGCGGACATGGAGCTACGATCCCAACCATGACAATGCCACCTACAAGTACGACATCCTCGGAAGAGTCACAAACAGGACATATCTAGACAGTACGAGACATAACCTCGCCTCCGAAGCGTACACATACAACGACACATACAACTTCGTCGACATCGTCAACGGCAATGGCTGGAAGACACGCCAGATCTACGACGGTCTGGGAAGGCTCTCAATCACCGACAGGCTTCTCAACGGGCATTCCTATTCGAACGAGACCCGAACATACGACTGGCAGAACAATCTCCAGAGCTTGAAGGATCCTCTCGCCCACCAGACCAACTACACGTACGACACGATTGGCCGGCTAACGAGGACGGTCAAGCCTGATGGCAACACAACGTCAACCCTCTACGATGACCCAGACCTCATCATATGGACGATCGACGAGAGAGGAATCATGACATCATCCCACTACGACTTTATGGGCCGACTGGTCGAGGCTCCCGCAGCAACATGGTACTACTACGACCAAGTTGGCAATCTCCTAAAGATCTTCAATGATCTTGGCCAGACCACGTTTTACTACTACGATAACCTGAACAGACTAACATCTACTCAGTATCCAGACTACTCTACCGAGACCTACTCGTACGATTCCGACAGTAACCTGATAATGAAGACTGACCGCAAGAACGTCAGAACACTCTACTCGTACGATTCACTCAACAGAGTCAACACCGTCACGTATTGCAGCACACCAGTCGTCAGCAAGAGCTACAGCTACGACATGAACGGCAACCTGCTGCAACTGCAGAACCAGAACGCGACGATCCTCTACAAATACGACGGAAGAAACAGGGCGACAAACGAGACCTACCAGGTCAACGCCGCAACGAGACAGGTCGTAGACATAGGCTGCTCAGGTAGCAGACAGACATGGACGGTTTCCGGAGGAGTAGCGAAGACCTACTCTACAGTTTTCACATACAATGGCGAAGTCGTCAATACGATAGCCTATCCAGCGACCAGCCAGAGCAACCCTGACATCACGATAAGGTATGGCTATGATAGTCTGGGCAGAATACTCAACGTGACCAACGTGTCGACCGGTGCCTACTATGCTAGAATGACTTACTACCAGAATGACGAGGTGAAGGGTGTCCAGTACGGAAACGGCCTGGTGGGGAACTACACCTACGACAAGCTTGGCCGTGAAGCCTCGATGACCCTCAAGAACGGAGGGACCGCGAAGATGTCTCTGGTGTACGGCTACAATAGTACCGGAACAGTGGCCAGGGTTACAGGTCAAGTGAACAGTGTTAATGTGACCGAGGGGTACCGATACGACATCCTCAACCGTCTGATAAGCGCTAACGTTGCGGATAGCGGAACAACAACTAGCTCATCGTACGCGTACGACGCACTCGGAAACAGGTTAAGCCAGAGCTCCAACGGAATCGCAACCTCGTACTCCTACAACCCGACAAACAATGAACTAACCAACTCGTCAAGCACAGGGAGAACCGTAGCCTATTCATACGATCCCAATGGAAACCTAAGGAAGCAGAACGTCACCACCACAGGAACGACGAATTGGCAGTACACTTGGGACCCCGACAACCACCTCCTAAAGGTCACTAGCGGAACCAGCACCCAGGGAACCTACGCCTACGACGGCTTAGGGCGCCTCGTCGAGGCGATAGAAGGGTCCTCCACATCGTTCTATGCGTACCAGGGAACAGATCTCCTCTACAGAAGCTTGAGCAGTTCCAACAGCGCATTCGTCTACGCGGCTGGAATACTGATAGTCAAAGTTGTTGATAGAACAACGCCCTACTACTATCACACCGATGCCCTTGGAAGCACCCGGATGATAACGTACTCCGATGGAACATACGCATTCACCGACAACTACCAGCCCTACGGCCAAGACAACGGACAACCAACAGGCAACCTAGCGAACTCCGAGAACGTCAAGTTCACAGGCAAGCCCTACAGTGCAGCGACGGGTTTGTATTACTACTTCCAACGCTGGTATGACTCCTCTACTGGACGGTTCATCAGCCAGGATCCTCTTCCAGGCCGATTGTCGGACCCTCAGTCCCAGAACGCGTATGTCTATGTTCAGAATATTCCCACGACGGCAGTCGACCCTACAGGCATGGTTCAATGCGAAGAGCCTTCCGCGTACTGCGAGGGCCCAGGGGGTGGAGCTATGGACGCGGCTCAGAGAGACCCTAACGCTATTTGTACCGACAATCCCCACGCCTGTGAACTCTGCGGGGACAACCCGGGACTCTACAGGTGCAGCTATTCAGACCCCAATACCGGGGGGTCCGGTACTGGAAGACCCACTACGGGCGACGCTGGCGGTGCACCATCAGGAGACACAGGAACCTCTGGATACTCGCCTCCACCCGATGGCCCAACAGTAACAGTATCCGACACAACACCGCCCATAGACACGGGCGGGATTGTAAACGAAGGAACGCCTACCGGTTCCGGAAACATTCACGATATTGGACCTGGACAGTACATTCCTGAGCATGCCGAACCGAGTAGCGTGATACGTGCTTACGATGTCAACGGGGAATTGCACAATATTGGGGTCTACGACGGTCAAGGAAACTTGGTCGAACGCATCGATGTCTTAGGGAGACCACATTTTGTTGGGCTTCCTCATGTCGTAGAGTATTCCAGTTGGACTCCATCGCCCTTCGCTCGCGGAGGATTTGGTTTCGCACAGGGGGATGCGCGTTTGACCAACGATTACGAGAATGTTATTATTGAGTTCCTTCGATGGTTTGTAGGATAGCGATGGACCTTCCGCTCTCTCCCTTAGAGGTAAGTATGCGAGACACACGGAGGACCAATGTGCTAAGGAAGGGGACTTCTGAGAGTTCAGTCTACATTGAACCTTATGTGCTCGAGAAAACGACTTTAACGGACACAGACTTCGAAGATATGGAGTGGCACGATGTCCAGATTCACGCTATAGCCCTGGCAAATGAATTTCCGCAGCGGACGGAGTTGCTCATAGATTTGGACTACATACTCAAATGGGTAGACCCGATCCATGCTAACGAGTACTTTCGTTTCTGGATAGCACCGGCTACATTAGTCTTCGAGCACGTCTTCGATTTGTCTTTGCATGTTCAAACAGAGCAACTGGACTGTCAGATTGATCAAATCACGCGAGAAGCAAAGATCACTCCCCGAGGCGCACATACCTGGCTCTGGACTCTGAAACTTCACCACGGCGAGATAACGTTCTGGTCAACGGGATACAAACAACATTTCCGACGACAGCCTATACTTCACAACAGGCAGCATTTCAAACGCGAGGAGCGAGGCGGACTCTCGTTCGCCCGCGATATGAACGAATTGGTTTGATGTTTTTACCTGCCATCCTAGTACTCTCTGGATCGGTTCCATATGGAACCTCAATTTGCTCTAGTCGCTCGCGACCTGTCTCCTCGTTGCGGGTTATGTCCGTAAACCCGCGTAGCTTTGTATGAAGCTAACTTAGTTCACAGGGAAACCTTTCAGTTCTGCAACGGGGTTGTACTATTATTTCCAGCGTTGGTATGACGCCTCAACCGGACGGTTTCTCAGCCCGGACCCTCTTCCCGGTCGGTTGTCTGACCCGCAGACTCAGAACGCGTACTCGTATGTCCGGAATATTCCCACTACCCTAACTGACCCGACGGGGTTGGCTGATTGCTACGGGCCTTCCGCGTACTGCGAGGGTCCTGGGGGACAAGCGATGGATCAGGCTCAGAGGGACCCTAACGCTATTTGTACCGACGATCCCCGTGCATGTGAACTCTGCGCAGACAACCCAGGACTCTTCAGTTGCAGCTATTCAGACCCCAACACCGGAGGATCCAGTACCGGAGGATCCAGTACCGGAGGATCCAGTACCGGAGGATCCGGTATGGGCGACTCTGGTGGTGGAGTGCCAGGAGACACAGGAACTTCCGGATACTCAGCACCCCCAAACCCACCCACAGTCGAGGCTACAACGACCCCGAACATCGAAGTCAACTCAGAGCCTTCGGTCGAAGCATCCGGACCGAGCACGAGCGGTGAAGGTGGAGGAGACACTAGTACCGGATATAAATTTGTGAGCACCCCTGACGGAAAACTAATACGCGTTCCAGAGAATTGGGATGCGCGAGTAGCAGATAACGGTAGAGGATTGGTCTTCCAACAGCCCGGAGCAAGTGGTAATGGTAACATGATTCGGATAATGGACCCGACACCAGCGTATCCTAGAGGATATGCCGTTTACTACAACGAATACGGACAGCCTCTGGATGTCTTCGGTCGGCCGAGCGGGCGGGCTTTTACCCACATAGCCCTTGACTACATAGGGCAAATCTTTGGATGGCCATAAAGTGGAGGGTAGAAGGCTGGAACATACCGAAGTCGACATCGATCTCAGACTAAACGGCAAGACCGTTTCACGATGCTGTATCGACACTGCGTTCAGCCTAGAGGTTCTCGAAAAGAATGCGCGAACGGTAATTCGAATAGGTGGACAAATGAATATCGAGGAAAAGGGAGTCCAATTGCACCTTTCTGGAGAGAATCCGACACAAGCCGCGCAGGCATCGATGCTGATGGGAAAAACTATAGGGCGTGCGATAGGACGGAAGGACGGAAGCTTAGAGGTCGGTTTTACGGACGGGAGCAAACTTGTCGTTCACGTTGACCCTGGCTACGAAGCGTGGGAGGTGAGCGCCAGCGACGGATTCTTTGTAGTCAGTCTACCTGGAGGTGGGTTGTCTAGCTGGAAACCCCGATCATGAAGAGGCAGTCCTAGCCCGAGCATTCATGATATTACCGGCGGAGGTATGAGCGATTCTGGGAATCCCTGTCTATCCCAACAGATACGGGAGGCTCTGGATACTC
>WNGH01001905.1_pt1 | contig 19596 bp, 12 predicted proteins | sample 5400631 | NCBI WGS metagenome assembly WNGH01 (sample SAMN13153373, study PRJNA577476) | soil metagenome | isolation source: 115 cm soil or saprolite under Garry oak tree replicate 1 | place: USA:California | collected 2016-06-15
TTGCCAAGGAGCTGCTCCAAATGGAAGCCACTGGCAATCGCGCGGGCGTCGAAGCGTGGTTTGCGAAGTACGGTTCGATGCCGCCCGAGCTCACAAAAGCACTCGAAGCCGCTTCCGATGTCCCCGTGGATATCGATCCAATTTCAGCGTTTCCTGAACCCATGCGTTAGGATTCCTATTCCCATACGAGAGGAAGGTCGACTGAAATGGCGAGCCAGAAACCGCAAAATTTTGAAAACCACACCCGCAAGATCCCGGTATTCGTTATTGGGAATTTGGTGCTGATGGTGAATCTGGTCGGGAGACTTGTTGACCTCCGACATGGTGTTACGTTCGGATCCGTGATGGACGTCCTGGTGGGCGCGGCACTGATCGCGCTCTTCGTAATGGCGCGAAATTCCGTGGTTACCGTGCAAGACCGCCTCATCCGGCTTGAAATGCGGCTGCGCCTGGCCGGAGTTCTACCCGCCGATTTGTGCCCGCGCATCCCTGAATTTACTGTGCCTCAACTGATCTCTCTGCGCTTTGCCAGCGATGCGGAATTGCCCGCGCTGGCGCGGAAAGTTCTCGACGAAAAGCTCACCGAACGCAAAGCCATCAAGCGATTGGTTAAGGATTGGCAGGCTGATTATCTGCGGGCGTAGCTGCCTGGGCACGGATTACTTGGCCTGCGTATTTTCGGCGAAGCACCAGTGCACGAAATCGTGGCCGTAGCGCGCCGTCACTTGTTCGGGAATATCTGTCTCCGCGAGCTTCTCAAATTTGAAATTAATTTCGCCGCTGGGCTGCACCGTGCCTACAAGTGATCCGTATACGTTCGTCATTGCGCTGTGAGCGTCGGAAGAGTTTGGCGGCAGCGCATACCGTACTGCTCCGGCGGTCCCTACGATCCATCCCGGCAGCACGCCGCCATTCTGCTTCCAGTAGGCGGTATTGAAAATTCCGTCCATGTAATAGTGCGAATGGCTCGCTAGAACGTACACGCGCTTGTGCGCGTCGTTCTGCGCGCGAAGCAGGCCGGCGTACGCGCGCCGCCCGCTCTCTGTGCCAGTAGGTGACTCGTTCATGCCGTGTCCAGCGGAGATGCTTTCGGGCAGCGCCTTGTGCATTCCGGCCACGATGGTCGTCACGGCCGGATCAGCCAGATCCATAGCCAGCGTCCGTTCGAACCAGCGAACCTGCGCGCCGTCAAATTGGTCGGCAGTTGCGCTGTCGAGGTAGTAGAACGCCACACCGCGGTCGATCCAGTGAAAGTAAGTCTTCAGACGGTGGTCTTGGGGATCGTCCCGCAGGCGTTGCGCGCGCAACACAGGTGAATCCAGCCAATCCGCGAACTGCAGGAGAAAATCTTCGCGGGTCTTCAGGGGCGGGATTGTCTCGTGATTCCCAATTCCCACAAAAAATGGAATGGAACCGAAGGGCGCGATCTGGCTATCGATGAAATCCGGCCACTCGATGTTTTCGTATTCTGCAACCGACAGCGGTTTCGTGATCTGCTCGGGCTGATGCTGGATGTCTTCATCGAAGCCGGAGGTCAACCGCAGGTCGCCCAAATGCCAATAAAATGCAGCTTGATTCTTTTTTGCCGTTTCCGCAATCCCCGGCATCACCACGTCGCCGCAATTCCGGGAATCGCCGGACGCAACGAAGCGCCACGTTCCGCCGGCCGGCTGCTGTGCGGCTGCCGGCCTCATCGCCAGCACCGAGAGCGTCGCGAACGCCATCACAAATATGATTCCGCGAATCATGGCTCCTCCGGCCATCCGGGATGCTGCGCGTACGGACTCTAATTGAATTGGAGCCCGCCAGAATAAGAATGCTACCAGAACAATCTCAGGTGGCACAGGCCTGAAGATCAGCGCTCACCCCCCTTGGCCAGTGTCTCGATACTGTTAATCATCCAATTCGTCGCGGCGCGCGCAGAATCGCGACTCTCCTAGGAGGGCCGGGCTTCAGTCCGGCCGAAGCGAAGCTCTCTTGAAAGCGGCTTTAGCCGCTGAAGCTACGTTTGATTGAGGCTCTGCGGCGCTATGGATATTGCCATCCGTTAGTTTCCGAATGCGATAGACCTCCAGCGCGCCGAAAGAGTAGATCGGATCGCCGATGCCGGCGAGCGCGGCGGAAAATCTTGGGACATCGTACGCCCAGACGTATTCGTAATCACTCTGAACCTGTTTCCAATCCAGAGGCTCGTCATAAACATGATTCCAAAATCCATCTGGCGTATACGAATCGTGGATGATCCGCATCGGCGTCTCGCCGGGCGTGTCCATCAGATAGGGTGAGAACCAGCCCCTTCCGATGACTCCATAGGCCCAGAAATGCGTGAACGGCCGCTCGATCGGGTCCTGATCTCCCTCGACGACGGGCAACACGAGTGCGCCTCGTGGAACGGCTTCAAAAGAACGCGCGAGGCCGGCGAGTTCCGTCTGCGCGGCGGCAAAATGCTGCGTCATGTTCACCGTCCGTGCGGCAAAGAGAACAAGCGGGATCGCAGCCAGCCATTTCGCACGCTTTCCCACGCGCACCGTCGCAAGAAGCACGACGAACAATACAGGCAACACGCGGATATCGAGATCCGAGCCCTCGCCCCACATCCAGGGAATCGCCCAGAACACGACAAAGAGGAATCCAGCAATTACAAGCCAGCGGCCATTCCAGCGAAACTCTGGATTGCGGTACCAGGCTGCCAGAAACCACGCGGCCAGCGCGGCGAGTGATATCAGGTCGAGCATTGGCGAGTAGCCGTGCAGGATCATGCCAAGCGAATCGAGCTTTTCCTCAAATCCGTGAAAGACGATCTTTTGCGCGCTCCAGCCCACTCGCGACGAATGCAGGTAAAAGGCTACGCCCGGCAACGCCAAAGCCCCGCTCCAAATCCAATCGCGAAGGGGCCGCGGGGTGAACGCCAGATACCCCGCCACAACAAGTCCCGCAATGCCGAACCCCAGCAGATGCGTGAAATACAGCGCCGTGAACGCCGCGAGAGCCGCAGCCCACCGCGCGATGTTGTGCTTCGCAATCCAGCGCAGCCAGAATCCGAGCGCGAGGAATCCAACCGCGAGACTCAGATCGAAATTCAAAAATCCTTCTAGAAAAAACGCGTTGCAGGCGATCAGCAGCGCCCATAGCGCCGTGGCGTCTTCGTCCGGATTCACTTGCCGGAGAAAAAACCAAGCCGCGCCAGGAAGCGCAAGGGCGCAGAGGCTCAGGAATACCCGCCCCGCCGTCTCGATAGGAAACAACCGGCCAAAGACAGCGAGTGACGCATCCATCCCCAGGTAGGGATACGCACCCCAGTCGGCGCGATAGAACCTGCTGAAAGCAAATGCTGGATCGCTGAGATGAGCCAGAACAAACGATCGAGCCAGATGATTTGGATAGTCAAGCAGCGGCGGAAATGCGGCGCTCCAGATGGGCGCCAGCAGCGCCGCGGCCAGAATCAGCAGGGCCACAAGACGTGGAAAATTCGTCAGGAAAAAAGATGGTTGCGGGAATACGGTTCCCGGTAATTCCATATTGCGCACCTACCGCGCGACCCATAGTAACGGCAACAAGCCCATGGCTGTCAGGCCGAGCAACAAGAATAGAGTCTGCCTTCCGGTCTTCGAGTCGGCGAGCGCCACCGCAACCAGCGCTTTTGCAAAATTGTTGCTCGCTGCCGCAACCACTACGCCTGCCGCGGCAAGGCCCAGCGAAGTCAGTTTTCCCGCGGTTTGCGTGAGCCCCATAATGAACGGGTCCACCGGCGCGAGGCCGGAAAGCACGGCCAATCCGTAGATTCCCCCACGGCCGAGATGCACCAACGCAAAATTCGTCGCCACAAGCATTGCGACAAACACAACTGCCAGCGAAAATGCGGACGCGAGTTCCAGCGGATTTTTCGTCAGATATCCGGCGTCCGCTCCTTTTTCGCCTCCGTCCGGCAAATTAGACCACGCCCAGCCGCCTGCCACGCCGATGGCTCCGAGAATCAGGAAAGGAAGCGCGAGCCGGCGCATCAATTCGATGTTAAAAAAAGCGATGAGAGCAAGAAAGCGAAAATACATTACGCCCGACGCGAGCAGGATTGCCCCGGAATAGCAATGCGGAGTTTTCGCTTCTCGAGCGTGCCTGGCCATTACAAACGTCGTGAAGGTGGACGAATACGCGCCTCCGAGCAGCGCCGCCAGCCTCACGCCGCCTTTTCCTTTCGCAGCTTTCTCCAAAAGGTAGCTGCCATAGGACACGCCGCTGATCGCAACTACGATCAGCCACGCCTTGAACGGATTCACCTCGAACGGGCCGAAGTCCTTGTGGGGCACGATGGGAAGAATGACGAACGTCAGCAGAAGGAATTTTGTGAAAGTGAGAATTTCCGTGGCCGGAATCCTTGTGCTAAGGCTCTCCAAAAATTCCTTCAGCTCGAGCAGCAGGATGCTGAGAACCGCCAGCGTCGTGGCAATCCAGAGTTGATCGCGCGACACGAGCGCGCCGACCACATAAGTAACCAGCCCCGACATTTCCGTGGTCACTCCGGCTTCGTTGTAGGATTCCAGCTTGTGCCGGTACGATAGCCACAAAAATGCACCGATAACCGCGAACCCGGTGATTAAGGGCAGGAGTTGCTCTCCAGAGAGAAGACCCATCGCATAACCGATCAGCCCGATTAACGGAAATGTGCGGATTCCACCGAAGCTGTACCGCTGCCCGGACGCGCGCCGCTCCTCGCGTTCAAGCCCGATCAGAAAACACAAGAACAGCGTCAGCAAAATCTTGACGCCCTCCGGCGGCAACACTTGTAAAAACTTGTCGGTCACGGATTTGTTCTTTCCGGCAGCGCCTCGGTTCCCTTTCCGCTCGTGTATTCGTGATTAGAACGCTTTGCAGCCACCGCGAGACTATCGGTATTTACAGGTAAACTCAATCGCTGTTGCACCAGTGCGTTCCGTTTGCTTCTCAAGCGGATGTTGCAACGGCTCAAGCGCTTTAAGTAGCGCCGGCAACTTGCCGGCCTCTTGGTCTTAGGCATGAGGGCATCAGAGCCGGCAAGATTCCGGCGCTACGGAAGCTTCTGCGAAACTTGAAATCAAGGCGCTGGGTTGCTACGCTTTGGCCTATGAGAGGGTTCTTGCCGCTTCTGTTCGCGCTCGTCCTGGCGATACCCGCCGCTGCACAAACCCAAGCTCCGGCCCAGCCACCTCAAACATCAAAAGAACTCGACGTGCCGGGCAATCAGCCTTGGACCGACACGGGCGTCGACCTGCAGCCAGGCCAGACGGTCACAATCACAGCGACGGGAAAACTCCAATACATGGACGGCAGCACTCCAGGCCCGCAAGGGGCAGGGCGGAGCTGGAGAGATCTGATCCGCACGATGCCGGTGAACTCCGCCGGGCGCGGTGCGCTGATCGGCCGTTGGGGCTCGGATGAAGCGGCTCAGCCGTTTCTGATCGGCGCGAGCATTAAACTCCCCGTGCGCGCAGCGGGGCGATTGTTTCTCGGAATCAATGGCCCTTCAGGTGACTCCGGCAATGGAAGCTTCCACGTCAAGATCGAGATTCCAGGTAACGCTTCAGGTTCCTCCACCTCCGCTGCTCCCGTCTCGAATCAGTCCGGTTCTTCTACGGCTTCCACTGGCGGAAGCAGCCTTGCCAATTCGCCAACCAGCACAACCTCAAGTACTACTTCCGCTTCGCCGGGCGGCTCGGCTTCCGCATCTTCACCTGCACCGAATGCGACAACTGCCGCGGCGCTTCCTGCGGGCATACTCGCGCAGATTCCGCGGCGCATCGCCGACAAAGAAGGGAATCCCGGCGACATGGTCAACTTCCTCCTGATCGGCTCGGAAGACCAAGTGAAGGCTGCGTTCCAGGCGGCGGGATGGGTGCAGGTGGACCGCGACACGAAAGACGCCGTCGTGCAGGCCCTGGTGGCGAGCCTTTCGAAGCAGGCTTACCTGACCATGCCCATGAGCCAGCTATATCTGTTCGGCAGGCCGCAAGACTATGGCTTCGCGCACGCCGAGCCGCTCACCGTGGTCACGACGCGCCACCATCTACGCATTTGGAAATCGACGCTGACCGTCGGCGGGCAGCCTTTATGGGTGGGAGCGGCAACGCACGATATGGGGCTGGAGCGCGATCAGCGCAACGGCAAGCTTACCCACCACATCGACCCCAATGTGGACGACGAACGCGATTTCGTCAGCCACAGCCTCACAGGAAGCGGCTACGTGACACAACATACGAGCGTCTTGCCTTCCAATCCGATCAAAGATGAGAAGACAGCCACAGGAGGCAGCTTTCATTCCAATGGCGAAGTTCTCGTCCTCTGGCTCAATAGCAACTAATTTCCGGCGGGCTTCAGGTAAAGCCCGCACCCGGTCACGAAAATCTCCGCGACGCACCCGACAGATCGTCTCACAGTTAACTTCAGAAATGGCCGGGCGCTGAGAGGCCTGGCGGAGCATCAGAATGATGCGGTGGAAGGTCGCGGCGAAACGTCCCCGGCTATAAAAACCGCCTAACGGTGTCCCTGTATGTCTCCGAACTGGAAATTCTTTCGAACTGTCACGAAAATCACATGCAAATGTAACGTAATTGTGTTATTCCAAGAAGGCAGGAGGGAACTTTGTAGACCGCTGTCACGATTCGAGTCAAAGAATACCCCCTGAGAACCGAGGAAGAGAGAACGAAAGGAGTCCCCCTGATGCCTGAGAAATCCGCAGCTGCAGTGCAAACGGCGCCTTCCCGGCCGCCCGTGAAGGCCGCCAAGGATGAAAGTAGTTTGGAACGGATGGACCACTTGTACGACACAATCGCGCGCCGGGCTTTCGAATTGTATGAAAGAGAGGGCCGGGTTGACGGCCATCACCTTCGCCACTGGCTGGAAGCCGAGCGCGAACTTCTGCACCCTGTACACTTGCGAATGGAAGAAGCCGACGGAGAATTCGTGGTGCACGCGGAACTCCCCGGCTTCACGGCCAGCGATATTGAAGTCAGCGTCGAACCACGGCGCGTGACCATCACCGGCAAACGCGAATCGAAGCAGGAAGACAAACAGGCTGACGCAGTCTACACCGAACAATGTTCGGACGAGATTTTCCGGACCCTGGAACTGCCCTCGGAAGTCAATGTAATGAAAGTCACTGCGACGCTGAAGGACGGCGTTCTCGACATTCAACTCCCGAAGGCTGTGGCAACGAAACCCGTCGCCGCCGAGACGCAAGCCGCGTAATTCGGCGTTTTGGTCCCCACTGAATCTCAAACCCGGCCGGCCAGCTTATCGAGAATCGCCGCTGGCCGGCCTGCTTTCACCATCAGTCTCGTAGTTCAGTCGATGGGGGCGCCGAAGAGGCCAAGTCCGAAGAGCAAGCGCCTGCAGCGACGCTGCTGGGTCAATTGCAATCCAGATCTTCTATCCCGCGGAATGCTTACCCGAGATTTGAACTTCCCATGAGGTATTTGTCGACGGAGATAGCGGCTTTGCGGCCTTCGGAGATCGCCCACACAACGAGCGATTGGCCCCGGCGTATGTCGCCCGCTGCAAAAACACCTGCAACAGAACTCATATAATCCGTCCCCGTGGCGATATTGCTGCGCGCGTCGAGATTTACGCCTAACTGCTCGATCATGCCTTGCTTCACGGGTCCGGTGAAGCCCAGGGCCAGCAGGACGAGATCCACGTCGATGGTGAGTTCCGTGCCCGGCATGGGCTCGAACTTGGGCGGCGGGCCGACACGGATGGCATGCAACTGTTTCACGGTCCCGTTCGCGTCGCCTGTGAATTTAGCGGTATTGAGCGCCCAATCCCTCATTCCGCCTTCTTCATGCGCACTCTCAGTGCGCAATTGCAGCGGCCACAAAGGCCAGGGAGTGCTGGGTGCTCGGTCCTGCGGCGGCATGGGCATGATTTCAAACTGGTGTATGGACTTCGCTTTTTGCCGGTGGCACGTGCCGAGGCAGTCCGCGCCCGTGTCGCCGCCCCCGATAATCACCACGCGTTTGCCCGTGGCAAGAATCTGGTCCGGCACGATATCCCCGGCGCCGCGTTTGTTCTGCTGAGGCAGGAATTGCATCGCGAAATAAATTCCCTTGAGTTCCCTTCCCGGGACGTTCAGGTCGCGCGGATTTTCAGCGCCTCCGGACAACAAGACCGCGTCGAATTCCTTGCGAAGGTCTTGCGCGGGAACGTTGCCGCCTACGTGAGCCCGCGTTTGGAATTGAACGCCCTCCGCCGTCATCTGCTCCAGCCGCCGGTCCAAAACTTTCTTCTCCAGCTTGAAGTCTGGAATGCCGTACCGGAGGAGACCTCCGATCCGGTCTGCTTTCTCAAACACCGTAACCGAATGGCCGGCACGATTCAGTTGCTGCGCGGCCGCGAGCCCCGACGGACCCGAACCCACTACAGCGATTCTCTTGCCCGTGCGCGTCTCGGGAAGCTCGGGCCTGATCCATCCTTCTTCCCAGGCCCGCTCCACGATCGTTTTTTCGATCACCTTGATCGTGACCGGCGGTTCGTTGATGCCGAGGACACATGCCGCTTCGCAGGGCGCCGGGCAGATGCGCCCGGTGAACTCCGGAAAATTGTTGGTGGAATGGAGCACACGAATGGCTTCCTTCCAGTGATCGCGGTAAACGAGGTCATTCCAATCCGGAATGATGTTGGTCACGGGGCATCCGGTGTGGCAAAACGGAATGCCGCAATCCATGCAGCGCGCGGCCTGCACGCGCACCTTTTCTTCGGGAAACGGCTGGTAGACCTCGAAATAATCGTGGACGCGTTCTTCGACGGGGCGGCGCGCCGGCATCTCGCGGGTGTATTCCTTAAACCCCGTCACTTTACCCACCGAGCACCTGCCCCTGCGCTTGCACCTGCTCCTTGGCTTGCGCGATCAGCGCGCCCGCGGGTATTCGTGGAATGCCCAGAACACGCTTATATTCGTGCGGGAATACCTTGATGAATCTCGGCAGCGTGCCTTCCCAGTTTTTCAAAATCCATTCCGCTTGAGGGCTGTTCGTCAGGACGGCGTGCCGGCGGATGAGCCGATGCAGGATTTCGACATCCTTCGGATCAGTTGCCGGTTCAAGGTCAACGTCCGTTCGGTTACAGCAGACGGCGGTGAATTCGCCAAAATGGTCCAGAACATACGCTATGCCGCCCGTCATTCCTGCCGCGAAATTCCTGCCCGTCCGGCCGAGCACCACAACCATTCCTCTGGTCATGTACTCGCAGCCGTGATCGCCGACACCTTCCACCACGGCTGTGGCGCCGGAATTACGCACGGCGAACCGCTCGCCCGCCATGCCGTTGAAATACACTTCACCACTGGTCGCTCCATAGAGACAAACGTTGCCGACCAGAATGTTTTCTTCCGGCACGAACCGGGAATTTCGAGGGGGATAGATAATCAGCGTGCCTCCGGAAAGCCCCTTCCCCACATAGTCGTTGGCCTCGCCTTCGAGTGTGAGCGTCACGCCCTTGGCAAGGAACGCGCCAAAACTCTGCCCGGCGCAGCCGTGGAACTGGATGCGGATGGTATCGTCCGGCAAGCCCGCGGAGCCATGACGCCGCGCGATCTGCCCGCTGAGCATGGCGCCGACTGTGCGGTGCACGTTACGAATCGGCAGGCTGAGCGACACGGGCGTCAGATTCTCGATGGCTTCGCTGGCCTGTTCAATCATTTTGCTGTCGAGGGCGGCGTCCAGACCGTGGTCCTGCGCCTGCGTGCAGCGGCGTCCCACGTGGCTCGGCATCGGCGGGTTATAGAGCACCGCTGACAAGTCGATCCCCTTGGCCTTCCAGTGTTCGACATCCTGGCGTTGGACCAGGCAATCCACGCGGCCAATCATTTCGTCCAGTTTGCGGAAGCCAAGCTCCGCCATGATTCTGCGGAGATCCTCAGCCACATAAAACAGGAAATTGATTACGTGTTCGGGCTGGCCCTGGAATTTCTTGCGAAGTTCCGGGTCTTGGGTCGCCACGCCCACCGGACATGTGTTCAGGTGGCATTTCCGCATCATGATGCAACCCATCGCAATGAGCGGCGTCGTGGCAAATCCAAACTCTTCCGCGCCGAGCAGCGCTGCGACCGCAACGTCCCGGCCGGTTTGCAGCTTGCCGTCCACCTGCAATCGCACACGGCTGCGCAGATCGTTCATTACCAGGACCTGCTGCGTCTCCGAAAGTCCGAGCTCCCAGGGGACGCCGGCATGCCGGATCGAGCTGATGGGAGAAGCCCCAGTCCCGCCGTCGTAGCCGCTGATGAGGATGACGTCGGCATGCGCCTTCGCCACGCCGGCAGCGACTGTTCCGACTCCCACCTCGGCGACGAGCTTCACTGAAATCCGCGCCTTCGGATTGACGTTCTTCAAGTCAAAGATGAGCTGCGCCAAGTCCTCGATCGAATAAATATCGTGGTGCGGAGGCGGAGAAATCAGGCCCACTCCGGGGATCGAATGGCGTATGCGGGCAATGAAATCATCTACTTTGTGGCCCGGCAATTGCCCGCCTTCTCCCGGCTTGGCGCCTTGCGCGATTTTGATTTGCAGATCGTCCGCATTGATCATGTAATTGGTCGTAACGCCAAAGCGGGCCGAGGCCACCTGCTTGATCGCGCTGCGGCGCAAATCGCCATTGGCGTCGGGATGGTAGCGAGCCTCATCCTCTCCGCCCTCGCCGGTGTTGGACTTGCCGCCGATGCGGTTCATGGCAATCGCCAAAGTCTCGTGCGCTTCCTTGCTGATCGAGCCGAACGACATGGCTCCGGTCGCAAAGCGCTTTACGATTTCAGAGGCGGGCTCGACTTCTTCGAGGGGAACGGCGGCTCCGGCCGGCTTGAATTCGAACATGCCGCGCAGCATCTGGAGATCGCGGTTCTGCTGGTTCACGATGTCCGCGAACTCGCGGAAAGTCTCGAAACTCGATTGCCGCACGGCATGCTGCAGCTTGCTGATCGTCGTCGGATTCAACTGGTGCCGCTCGCCGCGTACGCGGTATTGATATTCGCCGCCGATCCGGAGTTCCGTGTCGGATTCATTCGGCGGCTGCATCGCAAACTGATGTTTCATGAGCGCTTCGCGAGCCAGCACTTCGATCCCGATACCTTCGATTCGCGAGGAAGTGCCGGTAAAGTATTTCTCGACAAGCGAGCGGCTCAAACCGATGGCCTCAAAGATTTGCGCACCCTGGTAGCTTTGCAGGGTTGAAATTCCCATCTTCGAAAACGTCTTCAGAAGCCCCTTGTCGATCGCCTTCATGTAACTCTTGAAAACCTTGTCCCACGTGTAGTCCGCCGGGAAGGAACCGGCTCTGTACCGGTCCTCAAGAGTTTCGATCGCGAGATAGGGATTTACGGCGCTGGCGCCATAACCCAGCAGCAGGGCGAAGTGCATCACTTCGCGCGGCTCGCCGGATTCGACGATCAACGCCACCTGGTTGCGCGTCTTCTCACGAATCAGGTGATTGTGAACCGCGGAGAGCGCCAACAGGCTCGGGATCGCCGCGTACTGTTCGTCCACGCCGCGATCGGACAGAATCAGCAGCGTATAGCCGGACTTGATCGCCTGTGAAGCGGTTCGGCAAAGGGTTTCGATGGCCTTCCCGAGCTGGTCTTCGCCTTCGTTTACGCGGAACAGCATGGGCAGACTGGTGGCCAGGAAATCACCCCAACTCACGCGCCGCAGCTTTTCGAGTCTCCAGTTGGAGATCACCGGATGGCGAAGTTTCAGCGTATGGCAGTTCTTCGGCGTCTCGTCGAGAATGTTTCCTTCACTCCCGATGTAGGAGTTGAGCGACATCACGAGGCCCTCGCGGATCGAATCGATCGCGGGGTTGGTGACCTGCGCGAAAGCCTGTTTGAAATAATTGAACAGCAGTTGCGGTTTGTCGGATAAACAAGCCAGCGGCGTGTCGATCCCCATCGAGCCGACCGGTTCCTCGCCCAACAAAGCCGACGGCGAAAGGATCGTCTTCAAATCTTCGTCGGTATATCCGAAGGCGCGCTGCCGCATCAGGATCGTCTCGTGGTCCGTGGGCCGGACATGCGTCGGGCTCGGCAAATGATCGAGAGTGATCTGGTTGTCCTTCAGCCATTGCGCGTAGGGCTTCCGGGCGGCCAGTTGCTTTTTGACCTCTTCGTCCGTAATCAATCGCTTTTGTTCCGTATCCACCAGGAATATGCGGCCGGGTGCGAGCCTGCCCTTCATGCGCACGTCTTCGGGCTTGATGGGCAGCACGCCTGCTTCCGAGGCCAACACGACCAGGCCGTCCGCGGTGACGGCGTAACGGCCGGGGCGGAGTCCGTTCCGATCCAGCTTCGCGCCAATAACTCGGCCATCGGTGAAGGCCACCGCAGCCGGGCCATCCCACGGCTCCATCAGCGAGGCGTGATATTCGTAAAACGCCTTGATATCCTCCGGCATGGTGACGTCGTGGTCCCAGGCTTCCGGGATCAGCATGGACATCACATGCGGGAGCGTCCTGCCGGCAAGAGTCAACAGCTCGACCGCATTGTCGAGCATTGCGGAGTCGCTGCCGCCTGCTGTGATGATGGGCAGCAGTTTCTTGATGTCGTCGCCAAACAGAGGCGACGCCAGGACGGATTGCCGCGCGTACATCCAATTCATATTCCCGCGCAGGGTGTTGATTTCTCCGTTGTGGCAGATGTAGCGGTACGGGTGAGCCAGCTTCCAGCTCGGGAAAGTATTGGTGGAAAAGCGCTGGTGGACCAGACACAAGCCGCTGGTCAGCTCGGGATCGAGCAGCTCACTGTAAAAATCCGTGATCTGCGGCGCGAGCAGCAAGCCCTTGTACACGATCGTGCGCGAGGAAAGAGAGGGAATGTAGAAGAATTCCTTCTCCTTCATGTCGGTTTCGGCCACAGCCAATTCCACGCGCTTGCGCACGACGTAGAGTTTGCGCTCGAGCACGTCCTGATCCATGCCCGGCGCGCCCTTGATGAAAATCTGCTCGATGTATGGCTGCGTGTTGCGGGCCAGGCGCCCGATCATATTGCCGTTGATGGGTGTGTCGCGCCATCCGAGGATGGTGAGCCCTTCTTCGCGGGCGATCTTCTCGATCATTCCTTCGCACAGAAGCCGGTCGTGCGGATCGACTGGAAGGAAGACCATGCCCACGCCATATTCACCCGGTGCCGGCAGCGAGAACCCAAGGCTCGATGTTTCGCGGTCGAAAAAAGCGTGCGGAATCTGGATCAGAATGCCCGCTCCATCGCCGGTCTGTGGGTCGCAGCCGCAAGCGCCCCGATGAGTGAGGTTGATCAGAATCTGCACGCCCTTGAGCACGATGTCGTGCGACTTTCGGCCCTCAATGTTCGCGACGAATCCGATGCCGCAAGCATCGTGCTCGTGCTCGGGCCGGTACAATCCTTGTGCCGCGGGCAAGCCGTGAAATGGGTAGATTTCCTTCATGTTAGCCGATATCTCTGTCCGAGTGCCCTGGGGAGCCGCGAGCAGGGGTTCATTCCATCCTGGCAAACCACTCTTAGCGTCACGATCGCAGGCGTCCCGGCCTCCTTTTCGTGTGACTCTTTTTATTTCCCTAAACAACGCCGGTCAAGATTCAGGCGGGCTCCAATTAGAGACCGCAGCCCTACACTCCGGCACGGGAAAGCGGCTGTTCAGACACTTCTGCATAGCCGCTTTCCATCGTGCTTGCGGAATCCGCCTATATTATCATTCCTCCGGCTCAGTTGTCCCCCACGCTGCGGCATGGTAATTTTTATGCAGAGGATTGGAATTTTGAATTGATTGCGGTCCGCCATGCCGGTTCTGCTATAATCCAGCCTCAACATTATGGATTTCGACCAACTTACAACCTTTATTGAGATTGCAAAACTCGGCAGTTTTTCACGCGCGGGTCAAAAACTCTTCCGCTCCCAGCCGGCCGTCAGCGCCCAAGTCCGCCAATTGGAACAGGAATACGGCGAAAAGCTCTTCGATCGCGGCCGGAAATCCGTCCGGTTGACTTCCGCGGGGGAGACGCTGTTCGAATACGCCGTCCGCCTGGTGAACATGCGCGGCGAATCCTTACGCGCCGTGGCCGATAAGGCTACCACTCCTCGAGGAGTGCTCGCTCTCGGAGCCAACGAAGCAACCTGTCTATATGTGCTTCCTGAAATCTTTGCCGAATACCATCGCCTGTACCCGGCCGTGCAGATCAGCATTTACCGCAATTTCAGCCACAAGGTGCTGCAAAAGGTCGAGGATGGGACGGTCGACGTGGGGATTGTCACCCTCCCCGCCAAGTCGCCTAGCCTGAAAATTCATTCGATTTTCCGGGACCGCGTAATGCTGATGGTGAACCCGCGCAATCCATTGGCAAAACTCAAGACCGTTCGCATGAAAGATATCGCCGAGCAGCCGCTGATTTTCCCCCGGACCGGCTTCACCCGGCAGTTGCTGGACAAGCACTTTCGGCCTTACAAGTCGCAACTGCAAATCACCATGGAGCTGACCAGCGTGGGAATGATCAAGTGCTTCGTCGCGGCGGGCCTGGGTGTGTCACTGATCAGCGCGAGTTTTGCCCGCAACGAAGTCCGGGCCGGTGAAGTGAAGTTGATTCCCATCGCCGATGTGGATCTCTGGCGCGAACTAGGCCTCGTCTACCGCCGCGACCGCACGCTACCCCGCTCGTCCGCCGCTTTCATCACGCTCCTGAGGCAGAGATCTGCGGAGAATCCCGACCTCGAAATCGCGAACAGCCGGTAAACCCAGCCAATAGCGGCTGAAACTATCCCGTTGACAGTGATTTATTCTCCGTGTCCTCTGTGCCCTCTGTGTTAAAAGTCTTTTCGCGGTTCGAGCAAAGCTTTCAACACAGAGGGCACAGAGACCACAGAGCATGCCGAGAGTCATGAAAGCACACGATGATCTGAATCATTCGCCCCGCGCCCGTCATCGGACTGCGATGGGCGCCACCGTCGAGCCCGTCCCGCCCCTGATTTTCAAAGGCTCCATGATGAAAGCGGTCTCATACGCGCGCGCCGCCGCAAGCTGTTCTAGCTTCAGATTTTCGAGAAGATGGACGCCATAGACAATCAGGAACATCGCATGAATCGGCAGATTAATTTTCTGCTCGGGGTAGGGCCTGACCTCCACGCAACAAGTGTCCGTCCCCACAATCATCGGATTCTGCTTTATCAACCACTCGCCAGCGCCGATTCCAATGCCGGGTGTTGTCTTCAAGTAGCGGGCTTTATCTTTCACGTTGTACAGCTTGCCCCATCCTGTGTTGATCATCACTGCGTCGCCTGGCTGCAGCGTGATCTTCTCTTTCGCCAATGCCTGCTGCAAGTCCTCGGCCGTGACGATGTAGGTGTCCGGCAACATGTCGACATTCTTCAGGCCCGCGACGTCGATGAGCACTCCCCGCGTCATCATGTCGGGAACTTTCTCGACGCCAAGTTTGGGAAAGCCCTGCCGGCCACCGGCCGCGAGGTCGCCACTGCCCGCCGCATTCATTTCTTCGTCCTTGATGCAGTTGTAGTATTCGCCGCCATACATCTGGTGGGCAAAACCGTCCAGTTGAGTGCCCACTTGGCCTAGCTCCGTGATCACAATTTCTTCGTTCTCGCCGCGGGTGCCGGGCGCCGTCGCGGTGCCGCGTTTCATGTGAAGGTCGAATCGGCGGCTCCCAATCAGGGGCAATTCCGCGAAAAGATCGAAACCGAGCTGGAACACCTCGCCGGTGTGAATCAGCTTTGCCGCACGCAGCGCCATTTCCGGTTTCATCAGGTTGCCCGAACCAAGCTCGTCCTTGGCTCCCCACTTTGACGGACACCGCTCCGCATCGCTGGGCATCTGCCAGGATTGCGCGTGAAGCGCGGCACAACCGAAGCCGAACGCCACCGCGATAGCCATCACGCGAATCATCATACCGAACCGCATATTTTCGTCCTCCCCTTCAGTGCCAATTATTTGTAATTTCCCGGGTCACAATCCGCGCACAGCCGACTGTAGGCGACAGAGAGATATCACACCCCGATATCCCGGTAAAGGTCGGAAGGGCTGAGTCAAGCGGAGGAGAGGCAAAGAGCACCGCTAGGAGTTTGTCCCACAGAAAACCGGAGTAGTGGTAATCTGCGCGAGAAGTTTTTTGGAGCGCGCGATGAGCACACGATTTCGTCCTTACTATCCCGAGCAAAGGTATCTGCTGCCGCCGTCCCCGTCGGACTGGCTGGCGGAGGGGCATCTGGCCTATTTCATTGCGGAAATCGTGGACACGCTGGAGGTGGACGGTTTTTACGCACCGTACGAAGGAGACGGGCGGCGGAACAGTCCGTACGATCCGAGGATGCTGTTGAAGGTGCTGGTGTACGCGTACGCCAGCGGGGTGTTCAGCTCGCGCAAGATCGCCAGGAAGTTGGAAGAGGATGTGGCGTTTCGGGTTCTGGGCGCGGGGAATTTTCCCGATCATCGCACGGTGAACCGGTTTCGGCAGGAGCATTTGGAGGAGTTCGCGGGGATCTTCGGGCAAGTGGTGAAGTTGGCGCGGGAGATGAAGCTGATCGGAATGGGGACGCTGGCGATCGACGGGACCAAGGTGCGGGCAAACGCGAGCAAGCGCAAGGGGATGAGTTATGGGCGAATGAAGGAAGAGGAGCGAAAGTTGAAGGGAGAAATCGCGGAGTTGCTGCGGCGGGCGCAGGCGGTGGACGAAGCCGAAGATGAGCAGTATGGAGTGGAACGGCGGGGCGATGAGTTGCCGGAAGAGTTGCGGCGGCGCGAGGATCGGCTGAAGAAGATTCAAGAAGCCAAGCAGCGGCTAGAGGATCGGCAGAAAGAAGAGGATCGCGCGGCGGGCCGCAGCGAAAACGATGCAGGTTGGGCGTCCGGAGTACGGCCGCAAGGCGGACGCTCGCGGCATCATCGGGAGTTTGGAGAGGTGCCGGAGAAAAAGACGGAGAACTTCACGGATCCGCAGAGCCGGATCATGAAGACGCAGGATGGATTTCAGCAGTGCTACAACGGACAGATCGCGGTGGAGTCGGAGTCGGGATTGATCGTGGCCAATGACGTGGTTCAGAATGCAGCGGACAACGGATGCTTGGTGGAGATGACGGAAGCGGCCCAAGCGCAGGGCGGAGAAAAGCCGGAACGAGTGCTGGCGGACGCGGGGTACCGGTCAGAAGAAAACTTTCGGAAGCTGGCGGAGAAAAAGATCACGGCGTATGTGGCGCTGGGGCGGGAAGGCAAGAGAGGCAAAGACATTTTGCCGAGCACGAAAAATCCGCACACGCAAGCGATGCAGGAGCGGTTGCGAAGTGAAGAAGGACGCTACTGGTATCGCCAACGGAAGTGGCTGGCGGAGCCGCCGTTCGGGTGGATCAAGCACGTACTGGGCTTCCGGCGCTTCAGTTTGCGGGGCCACAAGAAAGTTCAAGCGGAGTGGCAATTGGTCTGCGCGGCGTTAAATCTGAAGAGAATCGCGGTCCTGACCACCTCCTGACGACAACCGGCAAGGCCCGCAAAACCGCGTTGCGAGGAAGAAGGAAAATCAATCCGCCGTTCCTGGTCGCGCTACACGCCGAAAGCACACTAGATCGTTTCCTGAAAATGTTCTGTGGGACAAACTCCTAAGGGGCATTTGAATCCCTTTAAGCGCCTCTTCCAAGCAATTGAAGGCAGGTTTGTTAGGGAATGGTTAGCACAGGCTTTTTTGAGCGGCGATTGCGCGCACTTCAGAATGTCTAAACTTTTATAGAATTGCTGGACATCTATTGATCGTAGATCGGGATCTGCCCCTGCCCGGGAACGGGATTCGCCTTCAAATCTGACGGCGAAGACCTCGTCTTGTACCTGGACACAGGATCGGCTGAAGGGTTACTCGCTTTTTGAGCATTTCGGAAATTGCTAAGTCGTTGGCTCACAGGAAGATTACTCAGTTCGTTTTGTAATTTCTCCTTCTTCTGATGGTACGTCATCCGGCTCAGCTTCCGGTGACGATCAAGACTCGCCACATGCGAGGGAAACTGTGGGGCAGCGGAAGCCAGAGCAAAACTCAGGACAGCCGCTCCAATGAAGAACCTCATGGATTCTCCCTCCTCGCGCGGGACTGAAAACGGGGCTGACGTTGTGAATACCATCTTGCCAGCGGGGAGCAAAGACCAAAGAAGAATGGGGCTGCTCAAATTAGCAATCCTCTTGGGACCACGTTCAGTCTCAGCGGATACGCTCGCGCGACCCTCGGCACGGGTTTCCTTCGTAGAAAGTGACATCGCCTCAACCGCGCAAGTAAAGAGGAAATCAAGACTTCGCCCTTGATCGGAGGCAGAACCGGCTGGCCCTTGCGCACCCTCTGCAAACGTTCGAGTTGGCTCAGGATTCTGCCGAATTCACGACTCAAGTGAGACTCGTAGCGAAGGAGGCGATCCATTCCTCGAGAGTCGGGAACTCGTTGCCGGAGGATTTCCGCCTCGGTTCGTTCGGGTTCGATCGATCCTGGTTTCTTTTTGTACTCTTCGAGGCGCTTGATTTCGGCAGCAATCCTTCGTGACAAATTCACCTTGCATTGGTCTGGTGTCGGATATGTTGCCACTGATTGCAACCTTTGTAGAACGCGTCGACCGCGGACGCTTGCATTAGGTTACTCGAGATTGTCATCTTTGTCCCATTTGGTGGGACTGTCTCCAGGCCCTAAGTCTTTTAAATACCGTAACATTCGCAATGACCGGTATCCCAACAATTTGGAAATTTTGGACAGATCTCTGGGCCTATTGGGAAGGGATCCCACCCTCGGCCCGAATGATGCAGCCGGCCGTCCCACGGGCGGTGCACGTGGCCGAATGTAATAGGAGTGAGGACAGAATCACAAGCGGATTGTGAAAGTTCAAGCGCGCTAATCGCCACTACTATCGCCAGATCGTCTTTCTGATCGTGGCCAGTTCGGACGTCTACATTCCCGTCGCTAGATCTGTGCACTTCGAGAGATCGCAGTTGACGCAGCAGTTCGGGTATGTCGAGCAGTTCGATCCGTCGCTGTTGAATAAGGTGCTTCAAATTGTTAAACAATTGCGCACGGGTGTTACGAACAAAAGTCACTTGCTGATAGGTGATCCCCAGTTTCAGGAATTCCTGCTGAATCGCCGGTGCCGCATATTGGTCTCCTTGAACGATGTTGATTCCGTAACTTCGGAGAATCTCGGCAACTTCCTGGCAGACCCATTCAAATCCCAATGGTGCGCGCTTAGATCCGGTCCAACAAGTCACACGATCTACCACAATCAGGCCTGTACTGGTGCGATGCTCTATTGCTAATGCAAAATCCGAGTTTTTGAACGCGGGGTCGACCGATGCCGAGTAAGTCGCGTCGCTCACTCGAGGCAATCCCTTTCGACCGTCGATAATACAAGGAGCGAGCACTTCAGGCTCTATCCAGGAGAGGACGCTGTCTGTAAATTCTGCTTGATATTCCCGCTTGTATTCCTCTGGACTGCGCTTTTGCTCAGACGCAAGAAACTCGATCGGAATCGTGGGATTCAACTCTCGCGTCGACAATTGCCAAACGAGATGATCGAGTTCATCGCGTCTCTGAAATTCTTCCCAAACACCCCCTCTTTTCACGTTCGGCGTCGTGATTTTGATCAACTTGCTG
>WNGH01002557.1_pt1 | contig 19591 bp, 23 predicted proteins | sample 5400631 | NCBI WGS metagenome assembly WNGH01 (sample SAMN13153373, study PRJNA577476) | soil metagenome | isolation source: 115 cm soil or saprolite under Garry oak tree replicate 1 | place: USA:California | collected 2016-06-15
AAGCGCTGCGGATCTGGGCCCGGCATCATCTGTTCGACAGGTACGAGGAGGGGCGCGGCGAGGCCGCCGAGCGCTACCGCGAGGCGGCGGCGCTGGGGAGAAAGTACGTGGGGTATCTCGAGTCCCTGCCGATCCGAGGGCGTCTCGCCGAGCTCAGGGCCTACCAGAGACGGCCGATCTCGGAGACCTTCCGGCTGCTGGCGAACCCGAACTGATCGGGCGGGTCGCCGGAAGCCTGCGGGGATCTAGCGCTCGGCGGCCTCGCTGCCACGAGGCAGGGAGGCGAGGTGCTGGGCCTCGGGGAACAGCTCGAGGGCCCGCTGGATCTGCCGATCACTCTCCGCATAGACCTTGTACGCCTCCTCGAATCCCCAGAGGGCCGAGGCGATCGCCTCCTTGATCTCGCTCCTCAGCCGATCCCTGTTCGCCTCGATGTCGGCCGCGGTCCACTTCACCTTGCGCGCGGTCAGGAAGTCCTGGAACTCCCGCACCACCTCGGGCGTGACCTCGAAGGTCCGCGGCACGCTCTTGTGCCGGGCGTTGTAGTCGACGGCGAAATGGAAGAAGAGCTGCTGCCGCTCCACGGCGTCGACGAACTTCGACGTCGGATCGACGTCGACCATCACGTCGGGCCGGATGCCGCCGCCGCCGTAGACCGTGCGCCCGGCATCGGTCTTGCGGATCTCCTTCGAATCCTTCACGAGCTGGTCGTCGTCCTCCTCGTGCGACAGGTAGTCCTCGAGGGAGTTGTAGTCTCTCTGGATCAGGCGGCCGCTGGGGGTGTAGTAGCGCGCCGTCGTGAGCGCCAGGGCGGCGTCGTGGCTCAGTGGGTAGACCGTCTGAACGAGCCCCTTGCCCCAGGTGGTCTTGCCGACGATGAGGCCCCTGTCGTGATCCTGGATGGCGCCGGCGACGATCTCGGAGGCGCTCGCGCTGTACTTGTCCACCAGGACCACGAGCGGCAGATCGCTGCGGCTCCCGGCGCCGGTCGCCCGGTACTCCTGGTCGGCGCCGCTGATCCGCCCCTTCGTGTAGACGATCATCTGGTTCTTCTGCAGGAAGCGATCGGCCACGCGCACCGCCTGCTCGAGAAGGCCTCCCGGATTGCGCCGCAGGTCGAGAACGAGCCGCGTCATCCCCTGCTTCTGCAGGGAGCGGATCTTCTCCTCAAGCTCGTGGTCGGTGGTGCGGGTGAAGTTCTCGATCTTGACGTACCCGACGCCCGGGCGGATGAGGAAGGCCTGGCGGATGCTGTTGGTCGGGATCTCATCCCGGGTGATGGTGAAGTGCAGGAGCTCGTCGTACCCCGGCCGCGTGACGGTGATGGTGACGCGGGTCCCCTTCGGCCCCTTCAGACGCTTGAGCGCCTCGTCGATCGTCATGTCGAGCGTGTCCACACCCTCGATCTGCGAGATGATGTCGCCCGCCCGGATGCCGGCGTTCGACGCGGGCGTCCCCTCGAGCGGCGCGATGACGGTGAGAGGCTTGTCCTGCGACGGCTTCGAGATGACGATGCCGAGGCCCGAGAAGCTCCCCTGCTGCTCCTCGAGCATGTTCTTGTAGTCGTCCGGATCGAGGTAGTTCGAGTGCGGGTCGAGGGTGCGCAGCATGCCCCGGATCGACCCCTCGATCGCGACGCGCGGATCGACCGGCTCGGCGGCCCGCGCCTGCACCGCGCTCAGGAGCTGGGTGTAGGTGCCGAGCTGCTCGCTGGTGCGCTCGGAGATCGTCGTGCTACGGCCGCCGAGCAGTCCACCGGCGAGGCTCCCCGCGACGACAAATGCCAGCCCCCCCGCGATCGATCGCCTGCCCACCTGCACTCTCCTCGCCTCCGGCTTCATCAAATTATAGTGCCCGGTCGGGAGCATGTAAAGAAACGGCGGAGGGATGACGGGAGCGTCAGGCGTCCGTCGGGCTCCATCAGTCTTCCGCCCCCTCGGAAAGGGGCCGCGTTCGGGGGCGGAGCCCGGGGGAGATGAAGGCCCAGACCTGGTAGAGGACGATCGGAGCCGAGAGGAAGAGGGACGCCAGGAAGGCGACCTTCATATAAAGCAGGAACGGTTCGGTGAGATCGATGAAGACCGGCCTGGCCTCGCCGAGCCGCAAGGCGGCATCCGACCTGAAGGAGACGCTCGACACCGAGGTCAGCCGCGCGGAGACGCCTGCCCGACGCGAGGCCCTGCCGGCCGCCCCGGGCAGCGAGGAGAAGCGGGAGTCGTCGGCCGGGACCGTCGATGCCGGGACGCCGGACGAACGGCGCTGAACTTCCCACGATGACCTTTCTGGAGCACCTCGAGGAGCTCCGGAAACGGCTCGGGTGGTCGCTGGTCGCGGTGGGCGCGGCGTTCGCCCTGTCCCTCTCGTACGCGCGGCGGATCCTCGAGTTCCTTCTCGGCCCGATCCGGCCGATGCTCGGCGAGGCCAGGCCGGTCTTCATCGATCTCACCGAACCGTTCCTGCTTTATATGAAGGTCGCCTTCCTGGCGTCCCTCTTCCTCTCGGCTCCGATCGTCCTCTACCAGGTCTGGGCCTTCATCTCCCCCGGGCTCTTCTGGGCGGGGCGTTCGGATACTACGTCGGCTTCCCGACCGCCTGCCGGTTCCTGCTGAGCGTGGGGGAGGGATTCCAGCCGGCGCTCCGCATCAGCGCGCTTTTCGGGTTCGAGAGCAAGATCATCCTCGGACTCGGGCTCGTCTTCGAGCTCCCGACCGTCATCTACTTTCTCGCCCGCCTGGGCCTGGTGACGTCCGGCTTCCTCTGGCGCCACTTCAAGTACGCCATCCTGGCGATCTTCATCATCGCGGCGATCATCACGCCGACGCCCGACGTGGTGACGCAATGCGTCTTCGCCGCGCCCATGATCCTGCTCTACCTGATCGGCGTCCTCGTGGCCCGGATCTTCGGGCGGCCGCGCGAGGCGCCGGTGCCGCCGGACGAGGCGTGAGCCGCGACGGGCCCCCGCGGGTCGGCCGGGACGCCGGGCTTCCGCCCGGGTACATTCGGACGCGCTCCCCCGGCGGGAGCTGGGTCGTCCGCCCGGAATGCGCGGAGGCGGTCGAGCGGGGCGAGGCCGACCGGCTCCTCGCCGGGCGGGGGCGACGCGACAAGCGTCCCGGGACGGGCCGGGGCGGGCTCGTCGTCTTCACCCTGGCCGGCGAGTCCGCGATCGGAAAGAGAGCGCTCCACGGAGGCGTGGCCGGCCGGCTGCTCGGCGGGATCTACCTCGGACCGGGACGGGTGCTGGCGCAGGTCGAGGCGGCGCACCGCCTGGACCGAGCCGGCGTCCCGACGCCCGAGGTGCTGGCGGTCGGCTGGCGCAGGGCGCTCTTTGTCTTCACGGTCCAGGCGATCGTGACCCGGGCCATCCCGGGCGCGGAGAACCTCTATGAGGCCGCGCGGCAGGACTCTCCCTGGCGCCGTCGTCGGGCGATCCTGGCGAGGAGCGCCGAGCTCGTCCGGTCGATGCACGAGGCCGGGTTTCTGCACGCCGACCTGAACGTCACCAACCTCGTCCTGGGCTCGGGGCCGGGAGGGGACCAGTTGCACGTCGTCGATCTCGAGAAAGGGAGGTTCGTCCGCTTGGTGTCACCCTCCGACCGGTTCTCCAACCTGGCGCGCCTGCTGCGGTCGTACGAGAAATGGATCCGCGGGCGCTCCAGCCTCGGGCCGCGTGACGAGCTCTTCTTCCTCGAGCGCTACTGCCGATCCGATCGCGCGCTGCTGCGTGATCTGCTCGGCCGCCTGCGCCGCCACCGCTCGGGGCGGCTGCGCGTGCGCGTCGGGCCGAAGCCGCACGCGGCCCCCGCGGGCTCAGGCGCCGGCCTCTCGCAGCAATGAATGGGAGGCACGCTCCACCTCCTCGACCGTGATCTCCTCGAGGCAGAACGGCTTGCCCGAGGGTGCGGGGGAGCACTCGCGGAAGAAGTCCTGCCGGCACGGGGAGCAGGGGTAGCGAAGGCTCAGGATCGCCCGCCGGCCGGACCGGATCACGGGGGCGGTCAGGGCGGGGGATCCCGGGCCGAAGAGGCCGACGGTCGGCACGCCTAGCGCGGCCGCGATGTGCATCGGTCCGCTGTCGTTCCCCACGAACAGACGGCAGCGCTCCAGGATCCCCCCGACCTCCTTGATGGAGGCTTCGCTCCGGGGCAGGAGGGCCCTTCCGGCCGGGATCTGGACGGCGATCCGCTCCAGGAGACCCCTGTCCTCCGCGCCCCCAAGGAGGACGAGCTGGGCCCCCGTCCCCTCCGCCAGGCGCCGCGCCAGCTCCGCGAACCGTTCGGGATGCCAGGCTCGCGGCTCCTTCGAGGCCCCCGGATGGATCGCCACGAGAGGCCGGTCGTCGATCCGCCCCGCGGCCTTCAGGAGCGCCGCCGCCCCTTCGCGCGCCCGCGCGTCCAGGTGGAAGGAAGGAAAGGGGTCACGCACCGGGCATCCGAGCGCGCGGGCGATCCCGAGGAACAGATCAACGTGGTGGGTGCCGGGCGGCGGGAGTCGCAGAGGATGAGTGAGAAGAGGGGTCCGCCAGTCGGTGGCGTACCCGACCCGCACCCGCGCTCCGGCGAGGTAGGCGAAGGCGGCGGCCTCGAAGGCCTTCTGGAACAGGATCGCGAGATCGAATCGTCCCCGGCGTAGCGCCGCCACCAGGCGGCGGCGTCCGACGATCCCGCGGTGCGCCCCCCGCCGGTCGTACTCGATCAGGTCGTCGTAGTCGGGGCTGCCCCGGAGCGTTTCGAGGACCCAGCTCTTGGCCAGGATGGCCACGCGAGCCCCGTGGAAGTGCTCCCGGATCGCACGGACCGCCGGCGAGATCATCACCACGTCGCCGATCCAGTTGTTCGCACGGATCAGGATCCGCCGGACCTCGGAGGGCGCGATCGAAGTCACGGCGGCGCCCCGGCCGCCGTGTGGAAGACGAGGCGTCGCGACAGATGCGGCGCGTCCGCCGGCCCGCGCACGGGCCTCCTGTTCTGAAGGAGGCCGCGGGCGGCGGCCAGGACGTCCTCCGGAGCGATCGTCGCGGGGGAGGCCGGGTTGCGCAGCACCACGTGGCCATCGCCCAGAGGTGCGTTGAGCCGCGGATCGGTGCGTCCGAAGAGGGCGATCACAGGGCAGCCGACTCCCCACGCGAGGTGCATCGGGCCCGAGTCGGCTCCGATGAACAGGGTCGATCGCCTGAGGAGGGCCGCCAGAAGCCGCAGCGGGACCGCGGGAGCGAGGTGGGCGGCGCCGGCCGATCCGTCCACGACGGCTCGGGCCAGAGGCTCCTCGCCGGGCCCCCAGGTCACCAGGGGCGCCGCCCCCAGCGACCGCCGGAGAAACACCGCCAGGCGGGCGAAATGATCCGCCGGCCACCTCTTGTGACGCTGTCTCAGGCTCGTGCCTGGAGAAAGCAGGACGACCGGCTCGCCGCCGGGGGCGGCGTCCCTCAGGATCGCCTCGGCCCGCGCTCCTTCGCCGGCGGGCTCGGGCAGGATCATGGTGACCTCGTCGCCCGGTGCGCCCAGTGCCTCGGCCATCACCAGGTTCCTCTCCACGCGATTGAGCCACCGGGACGGGGGCCGGACCCATTCGTTCGTGAGGAGGAAGCTCAGCTCGCGACTGTGGCCCGGGGCGAACCCGACGCGCCGCGGGGCCGACGAAAGCCAGGCCAGGATCCCGCTCTTGAGGCTCCCCTGGAAGTCGAGGGTCACGGTGAAGGCCCGCGCCCGTAGGTCTCGCCGCAGCCCTGCGAGGGCCTGCAGGAGACGCGCGGGACGCGATCCGGCGCCTCGCAGCGCACCGCGCGGGAAGCGGATCACCTCATCCACCTCCGGATGGCCCTCGATTAAATCACGCGACAGGTCCTCGACGATCCAGGCGAGGTGGATCGACGGGTAGGCCGTCCGGATCAGGTGCAGGGCCGGCAGCGTCCGCAGGACGTCGCCGACGGCGCCCAGGCGCACCAGAAGGACGCGATCGCGCGCCGCGAGGGGGGCGGGAGGGTGCGGCATCGGGACGTGCATCTTACAACCGGGACCGGGACCGCGCAAACCGCACGCCTCCCGGCGCGCGGAGCGGGCATCCGTGTTGTTTGACAACGGTTTCGGCGCGGTGCTATAAGTCGCCCGCCCGCGCCGGAGAGTCCCGTGGCCCTCGATCCGAAGCTCCTCGAGATCCTCGCCTGTCCCGAGTGCAAGACGGAGGTTCGCCTCACTCCGGACGGCTCCGGTCTCGTGTGCCGGACCTGCCTCCGCCGCTACCCCGTGGTCGAGGGCATCCCGATCATGCTGGTCGAGGAGGCCTCGCTCGAAGGCGAGGATCGCCCCTGACCGTTCCCTTCGCGCCCGTGCCGCAGCTCGGTCCGGGGCGGGCGGACGCCATCACGGCGCGCTTCCCCGACGTCGCCCTTCTCGTCGTCGGCGACCTGATCCTCGACCAGTTCGTCTGGGGGAACGTGTCGCGCATCTCGCCGGAAGCGCCGGTTCCGGTGGTGCGCCAGGAGCGCGAGAGCCACTCCCTCGGCGGCGCCGGCAACGTCGCTCGGAACGTCGTCGCCCTGGGAGGCCGGGTGATCCCGGTCGGGGTGCGCGGCGAGGACGCCGGCGGGGATCACCTCCTGCGTCTCTGCCGCGAGGCCGGCCTGCCGATCGAAGGGGTCATCGTCGCGCCCGGGCGCCCGACCACGGTCAAGATGAGGGTCGTGGCGCAGCACCAGCACGTGGTGCGTGTCGATCGGGAGAGTGACGAGCCTCTCGAGGCGCTCGTGGCCGGCGTGCTGCGCGAGAGGGCGGTGTCGCTCCTCGACAAGGCGATGGGGCTGGTCGTCTCCGACTATGACAAGGGGACGATTTCGCCCGCCCTTCTCGCCGCGCTCCTCCCGGAGGCCGCCCGCCGGCACCTGCCGATCATCGTCGATCCGAAGGTCCGCCTCTTCGCACACTACCGCCCCGCCACCGTGGTCACCCCCAACGCCCGTGAGGCGATGGAGGCGGCGGGCCTGAGGGCACGCTCCGATCAGGACTTCGAGGCGGTCGGCCGGAAGCTGCTCGCGCTCCTCGGGTCGGAGTACCTCCTGATCACGCGCGGCGAGCGCGGCATGCTTCTCCTCGGCGCCGGGACCGGAACGCTGTCGATCCCGACCGTCGCGCGTGAGGTGTTCGACGTGACGGGCGCCGGCGACACCGTCGTGGCGACGCTGGCGCTGGCGCTGGCCTCGGGCGCCACGATGGAGGAAGGGGCGGTGCTGGCCAACCGGGCGGCCGGTGTCGTGGTGGGAAAGCTCGGGACCGCGGCCCTCACCCGGGAGGAGCTGCTCGGGGCGACGCAGCCCCGCGTGGGATCAGCCGAGGGCTGAGAGCCGCTTCACGATCCCCAGCGTCAGCAGGGCCCATAACAGCCTGCAGATCTCGAAGTCCTTCATCGTCGACGCCCGGCAGATGTCGCGCAGCGGGATCGGTTTCTCGAGGTGGGAGAGGAGGGTCCACTCGTCCAGGGAGAGCTGCAGGTCCCGCGTCCTGTCGGCGATCCCCTCGACGGTTCGGTACTCGGCGTCCAGACCTCCGACCGCCTCCCAGATCCGGTCCCAGCTCTGGATCCGGCGGATCCCCTCCAGGATGATGTTCCCGGCGGAAAGCCTCAGGGTGATCACCTCGTCGGAGGGAAGCGGCCCCGGCACGTACCGGTATCGCCCGCGCGTCCGGAGGAAGAGTCCGCAGATGATGTTGCGGACCTGGGTCAGGACCCCCTCGACCAGGTCGTGCGGCTCGATCAGCCCCATCTCCACCAGCAGCGTGCCCAGCCGCTTCTTGGCCGTGGCGCATCGCTCGAGGGCGGCCATCAGGTTCTCGAGCGGCACGAGGCCGGACTTGAAGAAGACCTGGCCCAGGCGATCGTCGCGGTCGTTGGAGGTGGCGAAGACCGGCCGTCAGGCCTGGATGTAGATCGACTTCTCGGTCGTCTCGTCCGTGAGGGTGAGCACCCCCGCCTCCTTTTGCAGGAGGATGGAGTAGACGAGCCCCGGGAACGTGGTGCTCGAGAGGATCCCTTCGCGTGATCGGCCGTGGGTCGCCATCGCTCCTCGGTCGGCGGGATGGTAGGGGCGAGCGCCCCCTTTGTCAAGGCGCGCCGGGAGGGGCGGCGACCGGGATCGGCCTTGACGTCACCGGACAGCCCAAGGCGTTCAGGCAGCACGGGTTGGCCCGTGCGGCATCCGAACCGCATACCCATTACGAATTTTTCTTGACAGATCTTTTTTTCGCGGCAGCCTTGCGGGAGGAGGTGGTTCCTCGTATTCTACTGTCACTCAGCACGAGGGGGGGATCCCGTCGATGGAACAGGAGTTGCGAGGCAGCGCACGGCTGGGCAACTACCTACGCCGCCTGAGAGTCGGGTACGGACTCTCGCTGAGGCGGGTCGAGGACAAGGCGAAGTCGGAAGGCGGAGAGATCGACAACTCCCAGCTCTCCCGGTACGAGAGGGGGAAGTGCTACCCTTCGTTCGACAAGCTCTGCCTCCTGGCGAACATCTTCAACGTCCCGATCCAGAACTTCTCCGACCTGCTCGATCTGGAGAGGGTCGAGTCGTTCGAGCCCGGCCCCGAGGCGAACTACGACGAGATGAAGGCCGAGGCCAACCGGGAGTGGGAGCAGGGGAACTTCGTGCGCGCCTACGCCATCTACGAGAGCGCGCTCGCCCGCCTGGAAGAGGGCCTCGAAGGGGCGGTCGACCCCGACACGCTGGCGCGCGCCCGCTACAACCTGGCGCGCACCCTGCTGCGTCTCGGGAAGCTGAGCCTGGCCGAGACCGAGGCCCGGCTGATCCTCAGGCGCTACCGGGAGATCTCTCCCGCCACGACCTACCTGGTGTTCCTCTGCCTCGCGATGGCGCACGATGAGAAGGGGGACAGGTTCCTGGCGCTCGCGGAGGCCGAGAAGTGCCTCGCGATCGCGCGGGAGATCGAGAACCCCGAGTACGAGGGGTACGCCCGCCACTCGATCGCGCGTACCCACTTCACGCAGGGCGACTACGAGAGGGCGATGGAGAACTTCCGCGAGGCCCGCACGCTGCTGGAAGGGCGGGCCGGGCGGCACGACTTGATCCTGATGCGCATCAACATCGGCTTCTGCCAGGCGATGGTCGGCAAGATCGATCGCGGCCTCAGGGAGCTGAAGGAAGCCCTGCAGGCCTCCAGCGCGGAAGGGTACCGCCGCTGCTCCGCGTACGCCCTCCTCTACCTGGGGCAGATCCATCTGATGAAGGAGGAGCCGAAGAAGGCGCGCGACTATTTCGAGGAGGCCGAGCTGATGGCCCACGGCGGGGAGGAGCGCTACCTCGACATCCTCTTCAAGACCGCCTATCACCTCTGGGTCATGGCGCGGTCGTCCGGGAACCAGGTGCAGGACAAAGTGTACTTCGGGCGCCTCAAGTTCCTGCGCTCGCAGCTCGACCGCCACTTCGTCGAGGTGGAGGAGTTCGATCAGTTCATCGAGCAGGGAAAAGGCAGGTGAGGTCATGAAAACGGTTCGCAAGGCCCGGTCGGTCGCTCTGGCCCTGTGCTTGGTCCTGCTCCCGACTCTGGCGCTCGCCGAGGTCTCGGTCGTCGTCGGCCGCGATGGGGAGGTGAGACGTGTCCTGGTGCTGACCCGCGGCGCCGGTCATGGGAAGCTGATCTGGGGCCAGGTGCGCCCCCGCGTGCCGCTTGATCAGATGCTCAACCCTCTCGGTGATACCTACGGCGATCTCGCGCCGGCCATCGCCAGGAACCCGGCGACCGGCGGAACCCCGTGGGCCTTCTGGTCGATGAACGTGGCCAACCAGAAGAGGATCGGCTTCTCCCTCTGGGACGGCCGTCGCTGGAGCCCCGCGGCCTTGGTCGTCGCCGAGCCCGGTCCCTACTTCCAGGACGAGCTCGACCCGTCGGTGGCCTTCGGCGCCAACGGGTCGCCGTACCTCGTCTGGTGGCGCGCCGAGCCTGTCGCCACGCTCTACTTCAGTACGCTGGTCAATGGCACCTGGAGCAAGCCGCTCCCGCTCACCGACGGGAAGGTCGACAGTCGCAAGCCGGCACTCACGCTCGACGGCACCTCGCTCGTCGTCTCGTACGGCACCCCCACCGGCCCGATCACCCAGACCTACGACACCGCCGTTCTGGTGGAGAGCGCCGCCAACCTCATGGACTCGCCGATCCCGCCCGGCAGGCAGGGCGACCCGGGATCGGGGTCGGAGGGCGGTGGGGGCGGCGGACCCCTCCCCGACAAGAGGAAGCACTGAGATCCGGAGCCTGCCGGGAAGGCTCCTGCGAGCCCGTCATGATGGCGATCCACGCGGGCTCGCGACGAACCCCGGTGGGACATCCGGGCTAGAAGAGCGGCGCGTCGTGACCGGGCGCCGGCCCCTCGACGGTCCCCGTGCCGGACCCGGTGCCCTCGTGGCGCGCCAGCCGCAGTCGCAGGTCGTCGGCCTCCTCGTCCAGCCGCCGGAGCTGCCTGCGCAACTGACGGTTGGTGATCCGGATCTTGATCCCGTCGATCACCCCGACCGCGCACGCGAAGGCGACCCCGAACACCACGGCCATCGCGATCACCAGCCCCATCGGCGCCGGCCCCAGCTGCCAGAGGATCAGGTTCACGGTCACGTCGCCGCCGTTGTAGACCCCGACGACCAGAAGCACGATGAGGAAGAGGCACACCAGGAGGTAGATCAGGATGTTCACCGGCGGGCCCTCCCGGCGCGCGGGCGCGCCCCGTCCTCCCGGGCCGCGCGACGGGGGAGGAACCATCCCACGATCTCGTCCCATCGCCCCTGCGCCTTGAGGATGGCGTCGATCACCTCGCGGACCGCGCCGCGACCGCCGGGGGCGCGGGTCACGAACGGAGCCCGGCGCAGAACCTCGGAATGGGCGTCGGCGACCGCGACCGGCAGCCCGGCCCGTCCGAGGACCGGCAGGTCGACCAGGTCGTCGCCGATGTAGCAGACCTCCGCGTCGGAGAGCCTCCGCCGGCGAAGGATCCTCCGGTACGCCTCGAGCTTGTCCCTGACGCGCAGGTGCACCTCGTCCATCCCCAGCTCGGTGGCGCGCCGCAACACCGCGGCACCGGCCCGTCCCGAGATCACCCCGGTGCGCAGCCCCGCGCGCCGCGCGATCCAGATCCCGACGCCGTCCCTGGCGTCGTAGGTCTTCGCCTCGCAATCTGACTCGATGAAGGAAATGCTCCCGTCGGTCATCACGCCGTCCACGTCCATCAGCACCAGGGCAATGCGGCGCGCCCGGGGCGCGAGCGGCGTGCGGCACTTCATGCGGGCGGCCCTCCGGCGATCAGAAGAGCTGGGTGCGCCACAGGTCGTGGATGTGGAGGACCCCGTCGACGCGCCGCGCCGCGTCCACCACGATCAGGGAGGTGATCTTCCGCCCCTCGAGGACGCTGAGCGCCGTGGCGGCGAGCTCCTCCTTGCCGATCGTGATCGGAGAGCGGCCCATGGCGTCGTCGACCGTCATCCCCAGGAGGTCCTGGCCCCGCCCCACGACCCGCCTGAGATCGCCGTCGGTGATGATCCCCGCGAGGGTGCCGTCGGGATGGACGACGCAGGCCATCCCCAGCCTCTTCTCGCTCATGACGCGGATGGCGTCGCGCATCGAAGCGCCGGCCCGCACCACTGGTGCCGCCTCCCCCGCGTGCATGAGCTGACCGACGGTGAGCACCTTCCTGCCCAGACGCCCGCCCGGATGCAGCCGTGCGAAGTCCTTGAGCGTGAAGCCGCGCCGCTCGACGAGGGCCATGGCGAGCGCGTCCCCCATCGCGAGCGCGGCGGTGGTGCTGGCGGTCGGCACCAGCTCCAGGGGCGACGCCTCCCGATCGATGCCGACGTCCAGGTTGATCCGGGCGTGCCGGGCCAGCGTCGATTCCGGGTTCCCGGTCATCGCGATCAGAGTCACCTCGACGCGCCGGATCAGCTCCAGGAGGCGGAGCATCTCCTCGGTCTCCCCGCTGGAGGAGACGGCGAGCACGCAATCTCCCGGGACGACCATGCCGATGTCCCCGTGGACCGCCTCCGCCGGGTGCAGGAACAGCGACGGCGTGCCGGTGCTGCTGAAGGTCGCGGCGATCTTCGCGCCGATCAATCCGGATTTGCCCATCCCGGTGACGACCACGCGCCCCTTGCACGAGTGCAGGACCTCGACCGCCTGCTCGAATCCGTCGTGCAGGCGCGGGATCAGGCTCAAGATGGCGCGCGCCTCCAGCTCCAGGACCCTGCGGGCGATCTCGCGCGCCATCAGGCTCCCCGCGCCACGGCGTCGATCGCCAGGACGGCCTTGAGGAGGCGCTCGACCACGGGCAGCGGCAGGGCGTTCGGGCCGTCGCTCTTCGCCGACGCCGGGTCGTCGTGCACCTCGCAGAACAGGGCGTCGATCCCGACCGCCGCCGCGGCGCGCGCGAGGTACGGGATGGACGAGGCGTCGCCCCCGGAGCGGTCTCCCAGGCCGCCGGGGAGCTGCACGGCGTGCGTGGCGTCCATGACCACGGGATGACCGAAGCGGCGCATGATCACGAGCGATCGGTAGTCGACGACCAGGTTCTGGTACCCGAAGGCGGTTCCGCGCTCCGTGACCAGCACCTTGTCGTTCCCCGTCGACACGACCTTGTCGATGGCGTGGCGGATCTCCCACGGCGAGAGAAACTGCCCCTTCTTGATGTTCACCGGCCGGCCGCTGCGTCCGGCCGCGAGCAGGAGGTCGGTCTGCCGGCAGAGGAAGGCGGGAATCTGAAGAATGTCGATCACCTCGGCCGCGGTCTCCGCCTGGCCGGGTTCATGGATGTCGGACAGGACGGCCACGCCGGTCTGCTCCTTGACGGCGCTCAGGATGCGCAGGCCCTCCCGCAGGCCCGGGCCCCGGAAGGAGGCGAGCGCGCTCCGGTTCGCCTTGTCGAACGAGGACTTGAAGACGTACGGGACGCCGAGGCGGCGGCAGATCTCCGCCAGCGCGCGCGCCATCTTCAGGGCGTGCCCCTCGCTCTCGATCACGCAGGGGCCGGCGAGGAAGGCGAGCGGGGCGCCTCCGCCGATCGACAGGCCCCGGCCGATGTCGACGCGGCGGGTCGGGGCGTGTCCGCCGTCAGCGGGCGGCGGAGCGGAACCGCTTGCAGGCATCGATAAAGCTCCGGAACAGGGGGTGGGGCTGCATCGGCTTCGACTTGAACTCGGGATGGAACTGGCAGGAGAGAAAGTACGGGTGGTCGGCCACCTCCACGATCTCCACGAAGCGCCGGTCGGGCGTCTCGCCGGTCACCCGCAGCCCCCGTCGCGTCATGTCGTCCAGGTAGGCGCGGTTCACCTCATACCGGTGCCGGTGTCGCTCGCTGATCTCGCCCCGGCCGTACGCGCGCGCGGCGAAGCTGTCCGGCGCCAGGAGGCAGGGCCACTTGCCGAGGCGCATGTTGCCGCCCATCCGCTCGACTCCCTCCAGCTCCTTGAGCTTGTAGATGACCGGATGGGGAGTGGTGGGGTTGAACTCCGAGGAATCGGCGTCCTTCAGGCCGCAGACGTTGCGCGCGAACTCGATGACGCAGCACTGCAGCCCGAGGCAGATGCCGAAGAACGGGATCCTCCGCTCCCGCGCGTACCGGATCGCCTCGAGCATCCCCGCCACGCCGCGGATGCCGAATCCCCCCGGGACCAGGATGCCGTGACAGGGGGCGACCGCCTGCTCCAGCGTCCCATCCCCCATGTTGTCGGCCTCGATCCAGCGGAGCCGCACCCGCACGTCATTGGCGATCCCGCCGTGGGTCAGTGCCTCGTTGAGGCTCTTGTACGAGTCCTCGTAGGCGACGTATTTGCCGACGATCCCGACCGTGACCTCGCCGTCCTTGGGGCTCTTGGCGCGCTGCACCATCTGCACCCAGTCGTCCATGTTCTTGTCGCGGTACGGCAGATCGAGGTCCTTGAGGAGGATGGCGTCGAGCCCCTCCTTGGCCAGGACGAGGGGCACCTCGTAGATCGTCTCCACGTCCTTGGCAGTGATCACCGCCTCCTCCGGGACGTTGCAGAACAGCGCGATCTTCTTCTTGATCTCCTGGGGGATGAACCGGTCGGTGCGGCAGAGCAGGACGTCGGGCTGGATCCCGATCGCACGCAGGTCGCGGACCGAGTGCTGCGTCGGCTTGGTCTTCAGCTCCCCTGCGGCGCCGATGTACGGGACCAGGGTCAGGTGGACGCAGACGGCGTTCGTGCGGCCGGCCTCCAGGCGGAACTGCCGGATCGCCTCGAGGAACGGCAGGGACTCGATGTCGCCGACGGTGCCGCCCACTTCGACGATCTGGATGTCGTTGCCGGCCGAGATCTTGCGGATGGAGGCCTTGATCTCGTCGGTGACATGAGGGATCACCTGCACCGTGCCCCCGAGGTAGTCTCCGCGCCGCTCCTTCTGGATCACCTGCTCGTAGATCCGGCCGCTCGTGAAGTTGTGCTCGCGGGAGGTGACGGTCGAGGTGAAGCGCTCGTAATGGCCGAGATCGAGGTCGGTCTCGACGCCGTCCTCGGTGACGTAGACCTCGCCGTGCTGGTAGGGGCTCATGGTCCCGGGATCGACGTTCAGGTAGGGATCGAGCTTCTGCAGCGTCACGCGGAAGCCGCGGGCCTCCATGAGACGTCCGATCGAGGCGGCCGCGAGGCCCTTGCCCAGAGAGGAGACCACCCCGCCGGTGATGAAGATGTACTTCGTCGGCACGCTCACCTCCTCCTCAACGGCAGGTCAGAAGCGCCCGCTCCACCACGGCGACGTCCTCCGGCGTGTCGACGCCGTGATACCGTCCGCGCGCCTCCAGGACGCGGATCGTCCGACCTCTCTCCAGGGCCCGGAGCTGCTCCAGCCCCTCGAGGCTCTCGAGCGCCCCGGGCGCCCAGGACGCGAACTCGTGCAGGAGCCGCCCGCGGTAGGCGTAGATCCCGACGTGCCGGCGCCACGGTCCCGCTCCCGCCGGGGCCACGTCCTCGCCCGGCCGCACGTGGGGGATCGGGCTGCGGGAGAAGTACAGCGCCCGCCCCTCGCGGTCGCAGACCACCTTGACGACGTTCGGGTTGCCCGCGTCCCGCGCATCCGCGAGCGGCTCGGAGAGGGTCGCCATCTCCACGGCGGAATCGTCCTCGAGACCCTCGACGAGACGATCGATGTCGCGGGGGTCGAGCATCGGCTCGTCCCCCTGGATGTTGACGTAGATGTCGGCCGCGGTGCGCCGTGCCACCTCCGCCAGACGGTCGGTACCGGAGGCGTGTCCGGACGAGGTGAGCATCGCCTCTCCTCCGAATCCCTCCACGACACGGGCGATCCGCTCATCGTCGGTCGCCACCAGGAGGCGCGACAGCCGCCGCGCGCCGCGGGCGCGCTCGTAGACCCTGTGCACGAGAGCCTTGCCGGCGATGAGGGCGAGGGGTTTTCCTGGGAAGCGCGACGACTGATAGCGGGCCGGGATCACACCGACGGCGTGCATCGGCGGCGGGCGCTCGCGGGACGGTCCATGCCGGCATCTTAGCCCACGCCGCTCGGGCAAGTCAAAAGCAATTTTCCTGGACAGGATGCCCCGCGATGCTAATATTTGATGCTGCGGCGCGCGCCGTCGCGGAAGTCACCGCGACCCCGGCCGCCGGGAGGACTCTCCGATGCCGGGCGAGGTCGAGAAGATCCTGGAGTCGCTGGGCTGGCATCTGCCCGAGGTCGGGAAGCCTCTCGGGTCGTACGTCCAGAGCGTGCGCACCGGGAACCTTCTGTTCGTCTCGGGAAAGTTTCCCAAGGAGAACGGCAAGCTCAAGCACGTCGGCACGATCGGGCGGGAGGTGACGGTCGAGCAGGGAATCGAAGCGGCCCGCCTCGCCGCGCTCGGCGTCCTCGCCACGGCCAAGCAGGCGGTCGAGGATCTCGACCGGGTCCGCCGCGTGGTCGAGGTGATCGGGTACGTGGCGGTGGCTCCGGGCTTCCTCGACGCCTTCGAGGTGATGGAGGGGGCCTCGGAGGTCTTCTCCAAGCTCTACGGCGATCGCGGCAAGCACAGCCGCGTCGTCATCGGGGTGGCCGGCCTGCCGCTGAACGCCTGCCTGCAGCTTCAGGCGACGCTCGAGGTCGAGTAGCCCGCCCGCGGGCGCGGCGGGGGAGGGTGGAGCCCGGGTGAACCTTCCTTTCAAGAAGCACGTCCTCATCTGCACCGGCCCGCGCTGCGGCGCCGAGCGCAAATCCAACCGTGTCCGCCAGGAGTTCCACAAGGAGTTCGTCCGCCAGGCGATGCTGACCGGGGTCAAGGAGACCCAGTGCATCTGCTTCGGCCTCTGCACGCACGGCCCGAACGTCATCGTCTACCCCGACGGAGTGGTCTACAGCGGCGTCCGGCCGCAGGACGTCGCCCAGATCGTCCGGGAGCACCTGGCCGGAGGTCGGGTGGTCGAGCGGCTCCTCCTCAAGAAGAAGGAGGAGCCGGCGGTTCCGCCGGAGGACGATCCCGCCGTCTCCTAGAGGGCCGCCCGGGAATCCAGGACAGGTTCCCGGCGACACGCGTATAATCGATCTCCGATGAGACCCGTACCCACCGCCTCGCCGACCCGCGCCGCGCTCACGGACCGCCACGGGCGGACGGCGCGCAGCCTGCGCGTCTCCGTGACCGACCGCTGCAACCTGCGCTGCCTCTAGTGCATGCCGGCGGGGTCGATCGCGTGGTTCGGGAAGGAGCGGATCCTGACCTTCGAGGAGAGCCGCAGGGTGGTGAGCGTCCTGGTATCGCTGGGCGTGAGGGACGTCCGCCTGACCGGTGGGGAGCCGCTGCTCCGCAAGGACCTGCCGATCCTGGCGCGGATGCTCGCGGAGGTCGACGGTCTCGAGGACCTGTCGGTCACGACGAACGGGCTGCTGCTCGCGTCGCAGGCCGCGCCGCTGCTCCGCGCCGGCGTGCGACGGTTCAACGTCCACGTCGACTCTCTGCGCCGCGAAGTCTTCGAGGCCGCCAGCCGGCGCGACGCCCTCGCCCAGGTGATGGACGGGCTCCGGGAGCTGGAGAGGCTGGGCGCCGTCCCGATCAAGGTGAACGTCGTCCTCATGCGGGGCATCAACGACGGTGAGATCCTCGACTTCGCCGAGCTGGCGCGGCGGCGGCCCTACCAGGTGCGCTTCATCGAGCTGATGCCGCTCGGCGGAGGCGAGGCGTTGGAGGCGGAACGCCTGGTCCCGGGCGGCGAGGTGCGCCGCCGCATCGAGGAGGCTCACCCCCTCGTCCCCATCGGCCGGGATCGCCCCTCGTCCCCCGCGACCCTGTACCGCTTCGCCGACGGCGTCGGCGACATCGGCTTCATCAACCCGGTCACCGAGCCGTTCTGCGGGGACTGCGACCGCATCCGCCTGACCGCCGACGGCATGATCCGCAACTGCCTCTTCGCGCGGCGCGAGACAGACCTGAGATCGATCCTGCGCGGCGGCGGGACGGATGAGGAGATCGCCGACGCCCTCCGCGCGGACGTGGCCGGGAAGGAGAGGGGGGGCTGCCTCGACCTGGGCGACTACTACCGGGATCGCCTGGCGCGCAAGATGTGGCAGATCGGTGGCTGAACGTCCCGTGACGGCCGGCGCCCGGGGCCGCCCGTCACGCCGCGGCGGCCGGCCGCTGTGCTATCCTGACGATTCCCGGAGGACAGGTTGTCGGCGGGCATCGGCATCGCGACCGGCTTCTTCACCAGCGCGGCGGCGGGAATCCTGGGCGCCCTTCTCGTTCCCCCCTTCAAGGAGCTGAGACGGTTCTTCTTCGCGCTGAACGCCGGGCTGGCGTTCGGGTTCCTCTGCCTGGCCGCGCCGCTCCGGCCGGCCCTCCTTCGGCCGGCTCCCGGAGCGGCCGGCGGCGCCGCGGTGTCCTCCTGGGCGGCGACCCTGGCGCTGGCGCTGGCGATCGCCTACATCGCGGCGCTCTACGTGCCGGGGAACAGGCAGGCGAAACCGATCCTCGGGCTCGCCACGGCGGCGGCGATCGTCGCCACCGCCGCCGACGGCTGGAGCACGGCGCGCGGCGGAGGGGAGGGATGGATCTTCGCCGCCAACGCCGTGGCGGCGGCCGCCCTCCTGGGGTCCGTCATCGTCGCGATGATCCTCGGCCACTGGTATCTGGTGCGCGGGCGCCTGCCGGTTGCTCACCTGGTCCGCTTCTCCCTCATCCTGGCCGGCGCGATCGGGCTGAGGGCGCTGCTCTGTCTGATCGGCCTGCTGATCGTCGGCGCGCGCTCCTCGTCGGGGATCCGGGGGTACCTGGCCGCACTGGCGGTCGATCGCGGGTTCTTCTTCTGGCAGAGGATCGCGTTCGGGATGGTGGGACCCGCGGCCTTCGCCTACATGGTGCACGAGACGGCGCGCATCCGCTCGACGCAGTCGGCGACCGGGATCCTTTACATCGCCGTGATCTTCGTCGTGATCGGCGAGTTCCTGGCGCGCTACCTGACGGTCGCCGGAGTGGGGCCTCTGTGAGCCGCCGCGTCGCCCCGGGGGGCGGCTCGCTCGCCTTCGTGTGCGAGGGGTGTGATCGGCCGCTCTCCCTGGCCGTGGATCGGCCGAGCGACGGCGTCGCCTGCCCGACCTGCGGCCGGCGGCACGGGCTGGGCGTGGGCGCGGCCGACGTCGCGTCGGGGACCGTCGCCCGCTGCCTGCGGTGCGGCCTGGATCGGCTGTACCTCCAGAAGGACTTCAACAGGATGATCGGCCTGGGGGTGTTCGTCGTGGCGGCGCTCCTGAGCGTGCCCACCTGGGGACTGAGCCTCCTCGCGGCGACCCTCCTCGATCTCGGGCTCTACCACCTCCTGGGAGAGGTGACGATCTGCTACGCCTGCGGCGCGCAGCACCGCGGCTTCCGGCGGAACCCCGCGCACGGACCCTTCGACCTGCACGTGGCCGAGGCGGTCGATCGGCGCACGCGCGCCTGAGGAGACGATGGAGCCCGGGAGAGAACCGGCCGCCGTCGCCCCCGGGCCTGCCCGGCCGCCGCAGAGCGACGAGAGGAGCGACCTCAAGGTCGTGCTGCAGTTCTTCATCGTGCCTCTGTCGCTCGTCGTCGTTCTCGTCAGCGTCTTCTTCGGGCTGCAGATCCTGCGGAGCCGGCGACCCGACAGCGCGACGACCCTCCGGGCGCTCGAGCAGTACCACGGCTTCCTGGCGCGCTACGTCGGCAGGGTGAAGCGCTGGCAATCGGGGTACGACCTGTCGCTCCTCCTGCGGGCGGACGATCCCGGACCGATCCGCGCGCTCGTGCCGAATCTGACGGCCGCCTTCCGCGAGGCCGGGGAGCGCGGCGACGTGGAACTCCGCCGCTACCTGGCGCTGGCCCTTGGCCGCTCGGAGGATCCCCGCGCGGTCGCCTCCCTGCGCGCGGGGCTCGGCGACCGTGACGCGGAGACGCGGCTCTTCGCCTGCTGGGGGCTGCTGGAGATCGGCGATCGGGCGGCGCTCCCCGACCTGCGGGCGGCGCTGGCGGATGCCGATCCGGGTGTTCGGAAGGTGGCCATCTACGCCGTGGGTCGCATGGAGGACCGCGCCTCGCAGCCCGCCCTGCGCTCGGCGCTCGCCGACCCGGAGGCCGACGTTCGCTGGAACGCCGCCCTGGCG
>WNGH01000207.1_pt1 | contig 19575 bp, 18 predicted proteins | sample 5400631 | NCBI WGS metagenome assembly WNGH01 (sample SAMN13153373, study PRJNA577476) | soil metagenome | isolation source: 115 cm soil or saprolite under Garry oak tree replicate 1 | place: USA:California | collected 2016-06-15
AGTTTATTGCTTCCAGGCCCGAGCGCGAAATGCTGTACACTCGATCGCCGAGGCACGCAAACAAACTTGTTCACCGGAATCATCCAACATCTTGGAACTATCGAATCTCTCCATGTGCATCCCGACGGCGGCCGCGTGACGATTCACGCGCCATCGGTTGGGCCTTCGCTCTCGGTCGCGAACAGCATCGCCGTGAACGGCTGTTGCCTGACCATCGTGGGAATCCACAACGGGCGCTTCTCCGCCGATCTATCGGGCGAAACTCTGAACAAAACGTCGTTCGGCGCAAGCGACCGGGGCCTTCGCGCCGGTCTGCGCGTCAATCTCGAGCAGCCGCTTACTGCGGGCCAGGAATTTGGCGGCCACTTTGTTCTAGGACACGTAGACGCCGTCGGCCACGTGACGCATCTGACTCGAGAAGGCGAGAACTGGTGGTACGGCGTCGAAGTGCCCGATGAGTTGGCGCGCTACATCGTTCTGAAGGGATCGGTCTCGATTGACGGCATCAGCCTCACCGTCGCTCAGTGGCATCATGGCATCGCGGAAATGGCCATCATTCCTTATACCTATGACCACACCAACATCCGCGACCGAAAGCCCGGCGACGCGGTTAACCTCGAAGGCGACATCCTGGGAAAATACATCGAGCGCTACGTGGAGGCGCGAACCGCTGCGGTTCCTTCGCCACCGCTCACAGTAGCGCGCTTGGTGGAACAAGGTTTCTAGCCTGTAGGGGAGCTTCCCATGCCTTCTCTGACCGGCGTTCTCGAGACGTCCCTCTACGTGGAGGACCTGGATCGTGCGTCGCGCTTCTACGAAGAAACCCTCGGCCTGACCCGCATCGAAGGTGACGACCGATTTCGCGCGTACGGCGTCGCTGGCCGCAGCGGGCTTCTCCTTTTTAAGCGTGGCGCGTCGAATCGCGTCGCCGGGCTGCCCGAGGGCGGATTGGGCCCGCACGACGGCCGCGGCCCGCTGCATCTGGCATTTTCCTTCTCTGCCGAAGATCTACCGGCATGGGAAAAACTGCTCGTCGAGCGGGGAATTGCGATTGAGACTCGTATCGAATGGCCGCGCGGCGGCAGGAGCATTTATTTTCGCGACCCGGACAATCATTCGGTGGAACTGGCCACTCCGGGTATCTGGTCGATCTACTGAGCAGCCGAGCGCTCCTCGGCTTCTGGCGCGCTCCCGCCAGAAAGCGGTTTCTTCGCCACTCACCGTGCCCGCTTGATGGAAAAAGGTTTCTGACTTGCTGGAGCGTCCCTTCCAAGCTAACCTTCGCGGGCCTTCGTTCGAGCTCCGCGAAAATAAAGGAGCAAACCCAGCGCGAGTGAACCGGCTGTCCAGCTCACGACCTTGAAGAGAAAAGATCCGCGATTCGCCGATTCCCCGGGCGGATATAAAGAAACGCCGATCGAAAGAAGCGTGACCGCGAAACCGAGCCCGCTCGCAATCCACACGCCCGCCTTCCCGCCTGGAACCAGAACGGCATGCGGATTCTCCCTGCGGTCTCTTCTGCCAGCCAGCTTGATCGCCGCCGCGAACATGTATAGAAACGGAATGAAATAGAGAATGATGGCCGCATCGATCAATACCTGGTACGCGCCGCGCGTGGTCTCATTGATCTGACTCACGCGAAGCACCAGCGCCGAAACGGCGGCCTGCACCAGAATCGAAACATACGGCGTCTTCCAGCGCGAATGAATCTTTCCAAACGCTTTCGGCAGATAACGGTCAATCCCCACAACAAAAGGCACGCGGGCGATTCCCGCCACCGTGCTTCCAACACCACCGGCGTTCCCCACCGTCACCAGGAGCGCTGCTAGAATGCCTACAAACGCCACCTTCAGAGCCACCGACGCCACGGTGATGGCATGAAACACGCCGCTTTTCGGATCTACGTCCGCTGCCGGCACGAGCACGAGCACACAAACCGTCCCGACGATGTACATCGCCGCGATGAGCGCGCCGGCCGCGAGCGCTGCGCGGGGCAGGGTGCGCCTGGGATCCCGGATTTCCCCGCTCATCGCTGAAACCAGCTCCAGTCCCGTAAATGCAAACGCGATCTGCGACCAGAAATTCACGGTGTCCCAATTCCAAACCGGCAGCATGCGGGACCAAGTGAATTGCGTCACCGACCCGTAGTGCACCCACATGATTCCCGCTACGGCCGCCAGCATTAGCAGCGGCAAGTACGTTGCAACGCCACCCGCGTTCTGCAGCCACTTCCCGACGTTCAAGCCGATGATATTCAGCCACACGGCAACAAGCAGTAATGCGTAGGACCCGATCTCTAGGTAGACGCGGTTTTCTGACAGCTCAACGCCCTTGCCACCGAGCACATAGGCGCTCATGGAAACGCTAGCGAGCAACAGTCCGGGAAAATAAAAAACGGTATAAATCCAATAGTTCCATCCGGCTACGAAGCCGTGAAAATCTCCGAATGCTTCCTTCGACCACACGTACAATCCGCCTTCTTCCGGGAATCGCGAAGAAAGTTCGTTGATGATCAACGCCATGGGGAGAAAGAAAAAGGTCGCTGCCATCACCCATAGGCTGATCGAAGACGTGCCGTTATGCGCGGCGGCGGCGATCCAGCGAGGCCCGAGCACGGTTGCGATATTGAAAAGAAGGACGTCCCAGAAACCCATCTCTTTCGGAAGCTGCTGGATGGGATCCGAGGAGCCGTTCGCCGCCTGGCTCACAGAGTCTGGTCCAGCGCCGGAATGAGGTCGTCCTGTTTGCGGAAATTAACAATAAACGGGTCGTCGGAACTCTCAAATCCGCCCCAGGGCCCGAAGTACGTCACGCGCCCTTCTTGCAGAAAAACGATGGTGTCGGCAAGCTTCTTCGCCAAGTGCGTGTCATGCGTCACCACGATCGAGGTTTTGTGAAATGCTTCTTTCAATCGCAAAATCAAGTCGCCCATGTGCCCCGCCATAAGGGGATCCACCATGGTCGTAGGCTCGTCGTAGAGAATCGCCTCCGGATTCTGTGCGAAGGCGCGCCCGATGGCCACGGCGCGCTTCATACCGGTGGACAGCTCACTCGGCGGTTTGTCGAGCACGTGTTCCACTTCGAGCATGTGCGCAATCTTCGCAACATACTCGTCGATGTCGTCGGCAGTCAGCCCCGGCTGGCCATCCAATGGAAACGAGATGTTCTCGCGAACCGTTAATGAATCAAACAGCGCGCCGGATTGAAAAACCATCGTCACCTTGCGGCGAACTTCGGCAAATTGTTCTTCGGTGTAATCGGTCACGTCTTCCCCGTCGATGATGACTCGCCCGGAATCCGCTTTGAGAAACCCCATAATGTGTTTCAGCGTGACGGACTTCCCCACGCCACTTCGTCCCATAATCACGGAGGTTTCTCCCCGCTTTACGGTAAAACTCACGTGGTCCAGCACGGGACGCTCGTCGAAGGCCTTCGAGACGTCGCGAAACTCGAAGAAATTCTGCGGCCTGGAGTCCAAATCCTCCGCAGCGGTCAGGCCGCTTTCTTCGCGAGGTAGACTCAGCTTCGTGGGCCCGCCTCGGTTGATTCTTAGTATGTCCGTCATTTTCCTTGCGCTTCGACGATCCGCCGCGCTTCCGCGTACTCCGCGGGGGTATTCATGTTCCAGAAGAGCCGCCCCATTTCATCAAAACGTTTCCACTCCTTTTCGTCAACAACTTCCATGCTAACGCGTTTCATGGCGTCGGTCACTTTGCGTATTCCATCTTCAAACGAAAACTGCAACTTGTCTGTCGCGCTCGTGTGCCAGCACGCGCAGAGCGGCTCAAGCCCCCGGGCCGACTGCGGGGCGACGACGGCGGCCCTGGTCGTGACCGTGCGATCCTTGAGGTAGGTAAGCCACTCACGCGTGAGAAACGGCATGTCGCAGCCTACGATCAGGCACCAGGCAGGTTCATCATTGCGTGTGTGCGCATCTATCAATGCACTGATGATGCCGCCAAGCGGCCCTTGGCCCGGCCAGTGATCCTCCACAAGGCGCTCGCCAAATTCTGCGTAGCGCTCAAATGGCGCCACGATGCCGACCGATCCGGTAACCTCCTTAACCGACTTGCACATCCGCGCGAGCATGGCCTCGCCGTTCAATTCCGCGCGCGCTTTGTCGAAACCAAATCGCGTGCTTGCGCCTCCGGCCATAACGTATCCGTTTATCGTGACGCTGCCCATTGTTCGAATTCCACGGCAAACTCTCTTTGCTGACAGCAAATCAACAACTACGGATTAACTACTCATCTTCCAGCGGTTCGCGCCCGGGCCGTCGAATCCCCAATTCCCGCAACTTCTCCTGCAAACTCTGCCGGTGCAACCCAATCGTCGCCGCTGTGCGCGAAACATTCCAGCGATGCTCGGCCAACTGCTTCATCAGATATGCCACTTCGAATTTCCGCTTGGCTTCGCGAAAATCCCGCTCGCCCATTCCGTTATCCGCCTGGTCGCCGTCGTGTTTCACTCGGATTGCTTCTCCCTGCGCCACCTCCGCCGGCAAATCCTCTACGCCAATTTCTTCCTCGCGGCAGAGCACTACGCCGCGCTCCAAGGCATTCTTCAATTCGCGCACATTGCCCGGCCAATCGTATTTCTCGATGGCGGCCAGCGCCTTGCGGCTCAGGCGTGGGGTTCGCCCCACCCTTGCGCCGTGCATTTGGAGAAAGGTCTCGGCCAGCAGGGCCGTGTCGCCCTTGTGCGCGCGCAAGGGAGGCAGCTCGAGGGTTACCACGCGCAGCCGGTAGAACAAGTCTTCGCGAAATCTTCCACTTCGAATCTCTGCCGGGAGGTTGCGGTGCGTCGCGCTGATCACCCGCACGTCCACGGGAATCGAATGTGTCCCGCCCAGCCGCTCGATGGTCCGGTTTTCGAGTACGCGCAGCACTTTGGCCTGCGTCACAGGGTTCATGTCGCCAATTTCGTCCAGAAAAATCGTTCCGCCCGTTGCCAGCTCGAACTTGCCTTTTTTCTGCTGGGCTGCGCCGGTAAACGCTCCGCGCTCGTAGCCAAACAATTCCGATTCAATCAGCGTTTCCGGCAACGCCGCGCAATTCACCGCCACGTACGGCTTCCCCGCACGCGGCGACCGCGCATGAATTTCCTGCGCCAGCAAATCTTTCCCCGTCCCGCTTTCCCCGAGAATCAGCACCGTCGAGTCCGTTGGCGCCACGCGATCCGCCATCTCGAACGCCCGGCGCATTTCCGCCGAGCGCCCAATCATCTGCCCAAACTGGCCGTCCGCGGCCATGCGGCGGCGCAATGCGTCGTTTTCCTTTTCAAGTGTCGAAAGCTTCACCAAATTGTCCACGCGCTGCCGCAGTTCGTCCAATTCGAATCCTTTTACAAGGTAATCCGCTGCGCCAAGCTGCAGCGCCTGGACCGCCGTTTTTGCCGTGTCCAGCGCAGATACCATGAGCACCGGCAGTTCGCTTCCTTGCTCCCGCATCCACTTCAAGAACGACAACCCATCTTGCCCCGGCAGCACGACGTCCAACAGCAGCAAATCCGGTTGCTCGCGCGTCAGCGCCTCGCGGGCGGCTTCCGCCGAATCCGCTTCCGCGATCCGATACTTTGCTTCGAGCGCCTTGCGCAGCCCGTATCTGGCTGCCGGTTCATCATCCACAATTAATATCGTTTTCATGGGTTTTGTTCCTTGCGTCTTTAACTCTCTTACTTTTTTGGTTCCTCGACTGGCAGCGTCACCTTGAATCGCGTGCCATGGCCGTCTTTCACTGGGCTCTCCCAATCCACCTTCCCACTAAATTCCGCCACGCGACGCGCCACAATCGCCAAACCCAGTCCGGTTCCTTGCGACTTCGTCGTAAAGAAAGGCTGCAGAACCTTTTCCCGCAGCGCCGCTGGAATCCCCGGCCCATCGTCTTCCACCCATACGCATAGACTTCCGCTCTCCTCGACGGCGTTCACGCTTACGCTTCCTCCACGGGGCGTGGCCTCCAGGGCATTCACCACCAGGTTCGACAGAATGTCATTCAGCGCTTCGGCGCTCACCGCAACCTGCCCGTGGGCGCCCCTCCATTCGGCGCTCAAATTGAGCCCGCGCCGCTCTGCTTCATGCGACAAGACGCCCGCCACCTCTTCAATCGCCGCCGCTGCATCACAATAGGCCACGCCTTCACCTCTCCGCACCGTCGGCCTGCTGAATTGCAGCAATTGATTCAGTTTGGCAGAAAGCCTGCCAATCTCCTCCAGCAGCATCTTGGCCTCGCCGCGAATCGACTCCGGCAACTCGGGATTTTCCAACTGCACTTGCAGAATCGTCTTCATCGAACCCAGCGGGTTTTTCAAGTTGTGTGAAATGCTCGCCGCCATCTGCCCCACCACGGCCAGCCGCTCTCGCTCCGCCAATGCCCTTTCCAGCCGCAACTTCTCATCGATGAGGCGGGACAAATCGAGCGCCCCCGGCAGTTGCTCACACAAGAACTCCAGCGCTGCGCGCGTGTCTCCTGAGATAATCGCCCCATGGGGTTCGACATGAAGCACGCCTTCCCTTTTTCCCCCGCGCTGAACAGGGAACTCGCGGGGATCGAAAGCGAGCGCCGCTCTAGGTTCCTGCGAGCGCGGTTCCGCCGGGCTCTTCCCATCCGGTAGGTCCAGCCACACTTCGCGCAGCTCCAACTGCTCTTTAATCCTGCGTTCGATAAAATAGATGAGTCCCGCCACATTCCCCTGCCGCGCTTCCTTGTGGATTTCCGTCATCAGCTTCTGAACGCGGTCCATTTCGAGTTGCGCCGTCTGTCTGAGACTTCGTCCCAGCACGCGCTGTAGCGGCTCGATGAAAATCACCAGCACGAACAACAGGATCGATGCGGAGGCTTCCGGAGGAAGCAGCGGCTCCAACCAAATACCCACTCGGTGCACCAGCCTCAGGTAGAGCAGCGCAAGGAAAGTCGCGGAGACGGCATACAGCAGATTCTTCTGCCTGCCGATCTGCAGGAAGTTCCTCCGGTACACCAGGTCCATGAGCATCGTGAACGGCACGATCGGCAGAAGTGAAAAAACCGTTTCCAGGGCCTGGCTGGTTTGCCGGGGGATTGGATACGCGGCTACATGCAATACGCCGGTGGCCAGGAACGCTACGGCAAAGAAGAACAGCAGTGTCCAGTGAAAATAGCGCTGCGGCTTGTCAGGAGCGGTTGTCGCGAAGCGCCTCTCCCAGCCGGCGCACCAAGCCAGCGCGACCGACAACACAATGGCGAAACCCGTGCCCAGGGAGTTTCCCGGCCCGATGAAGTCGAAGGCCCCCACCCGCAACAGCAACGGAATGCGCTGGAGTGTCAGGTAGAATCCTGCAAGGTAAAAAAGAGCCAAAACTCCGCGCTTCCACGCCTTAACCCGAAGCAAACCGCGGGTGTCCGCGTATTCCATGTGCAGATGCAGCAACAGCGCGGGGGACATGCACAGGCCCGCTGAGATAATGGCGATGGCAAAGCCCTCAACTCCCAGGGGCGGTTGGGGGTAATAGATTTGCGAGTTCAGGGCCAGCAGCGAACCACCGTAAAAAAGGAAGAAGGCGAGGCAGAGGAAAAAGAACACGCGCTCGAAATTCCGCCGTCTGCGGTACCCGAGAATGACAACCATCCAGAAGAGCTGGATCAGAGTGCCCAGGGTATAGCCGATCAACCGGAGATAGAGCAGCAGGGCCACAACCGTCTGATCCGTCGCAATAGTTAGGGTTGATGAATGCGCGAAAGAAAACTTTGTGAATCCTACTCTGCCTAATGAAGCAAGGCAACCGCCAAGTGCAAGGCTTTTCCTGCACTTATTTAAGTCTCTGCAACCAAAAGCTTTACCTGAGGCGAGCCGCTTCGCGGGGGATTCTTCGATGGTCAGAGAAACGCTTGACACGCAAGGCCTTCATGCTATATTAGCAGTCGGTTGCGAGGAGTGCTAAGGCCCTGTTCCGCTCCCCGAACCACTTTCAAAAAGCCGCTAGATCACCTATGGAGGTTGTCCAAGATGGCAGTACATCTGATCCCGCTCCACGACCGCGTCATCGTGAAGCGCATAGAAGAGAAGGAAACAGTGAAGGGTGGCATCATCATCCCTGACTCTGCGAAAGAAAAGCCCATGGAGGGCGAAATCATCGCTGTTGGCGCCGGCAAGCGCGAGAAGGGCGAGTTGATCCCTCTCGACGTCAAGGCTGGCGACCGCGTTCTCTTTGGCAAGTACAGCGGTACGGAAATAAAGATTGAAGATGAAGAGTACCTGATCCTTCGCGAGGAGGAGATCCTGGCGAAGCTGAGCGGCGCGGCCAAGGCTGCCGGTTCGCGCAGGTAGTGGTCTGTAGGCTGTAGTGGCGGGTCTTCCGACCCGTGCTCTTTCTTGGGGGTTTCGCAGTTCGAAGATTATCAGGAGGAATGGAGAAATGGCGAAGCAGATTGTAACTGGTGAGAATTCCCGCCAAGCGATTTTGCGCGGCGTGAACGCTCTTGCCGACGCAGTGAAGATCACCCTCGGCCCCAAGGGCCGCAACGCGGTGATCGAAAAGAAGTTCGGCGCGCCCGTCATCACCAAGGACGGCGTGACCGTAGCCAAGGAAATCGAGTTGAAGGATGCGCTCGAGAACATGGGCGCGCAGATGGTGCGCGAAGTCGCTTCCAAGACTTCCGACGTTGCCGGTGACGGCACGACCACTGCGACCGTGCTCGCGCAGGCCATCTTTCGCGAAGGGGTGAAGACCGTCGCGGCGGGCGCCAGCCCCACGGCTCTCAAGCGCGGCATAGAAAAGGCCGTCGAAGTTGCCGTCGAGGAAATCAAGAGGCTCCACAAGGACGTCAAGGGCGAAATGATCGCGCAGGTCGGCACCATTTCCGCCAACAACGACAAGCAAATCGGCGGCATCATCGCCGAAGCCATGAAGAAGGTGGGCAAGGACGGCGTCATCACCGTCGAGGAATCGAAGACGATGGAGACCACGCTCGAAGTTGTGGAAGGCATGCAATTCGACCGCGGCTACCTCTCGCCCTACTTCATCACTGACCCGGACCGCATGGAATGCGTGCTCGAAGATGTCCGAATCCTCATCCATGAGAAGAAGATTAGCTCGATGAAGGACTTGCTGCCCCTGCTCGAAGGCATCGCCAAGGCAGGCAAACCCCTGCTGATCATCGCGGAGGAAGTCGAAGGCGAAGCGCTTGCCACTCTGGTGGTCAATAAGCTCCGCGGGACGCTGCAGTGTGCCGCAGTCAAGGCCCCGGGCTTCGGCGATCGCCGCAAGGCAATGTTGGAAGACATCGCGACCCTGACCGGAGGCAAGGCCATCACTGAAGATCTCGGCATCAAGCTCGAGAACGTGAAGATCGAGGACCTCGGCCGCGCCAAGAAAATCACCATCGATAAGGACAACACCACCATCGTGGAAGGCGCCGGCAAGCCGTCGGAGATCGAAGGCCGCGTCAAGCAGATTCGCCAGCAAATTGAAAACACCACCTCCGACTATGACAAGGAGAAGCTCCAGGAGCGCCTTGCCAAACTCGTTGGCGGCGTCGCCGTCATCAAGGTTGGTGCGGCCACCGAAACCGAGCTCAAGGAAAAGAAAGCTCGTGTCGAGGACGCCATGCACGCCACTCGCGCTGCCGTCGAGGAAGGCATCGTTCCCGGCGGTGGTACCGCGCTTATCCGCTGCCTTGCTGCGGTCGAGAAGCTCAAACTCCACGATGACGAGGCTGTTGGTGCGGGCATCGTGAAGCGTGCTCTCGAAGAGCCCGCCCGTCAGATTGCCCACAACGCCGGTTCAGAAGGCGCTGTGGTAATCGGCAAGATCCGCGAATCGAAGGAAGAGAACTTCGGCTTCAACGCGGAGACCGGTGAATACGGCGATATGGTAAAAATGGGCGTCATCGACCCGGCCAAGGTCACACGCCTGGCGCTGCAGAACGCAGCATCCATTGCGGGCCTGATGCTCACCACCGAAGCACTCGTTGCCGAGCTCAAGGAAGAAGAGAAGAAGGCCGCTGCCGGCGCTCCCGGCGCAGGCGGGATGGGCGGCATGTACTAAGATCCCCGGCACCGGCACTCCTGCCGGTGCTCTGGGCTCGCCTTACAGGCTTGCTCAGATTACGATCTGTAGAAGAAGGGCGGTCCGGTCGCCGGTCCGCCCTCTTTGTTTTCACAAGTCATGCTGCTTGGCGCGGTCCTCTTCAAAGCCGTGGCTCGGCTCCGCTTATAGGCCAGCCTATAAGGCGCAGGGTTTTGGTGTATAGTTCTTTTGTCGCAAGACCTAGGGCCGGGCAGGCCCCGATGTGAAGCCTGCGGAGATGCGGCGCAGTAAGGCCGATCGATGAAACAGGAACCCGCCGAAAGTGCTCTGGTTGAAACCAAACCAGGCTTCGTAGGAATCCTCGCCTATTTTTGAGGGCGGGGAGGATGTCAAATACTCCGTGCACGCGGAAGGCTTCTGTGAGCAATGAAACTGCCCCCGCACCCGAAGGATCCTCAACATCGAACTTCGCGCTTCTCATCTTTCGCCTAGCCTGCGCGCTCCCGGTTCTGTATCACGGCAGCGGCATTCTGTTTGGGGCCTTTGGCGGCCCGGGGCCGCGGGGCTTTGCGGCTTACCTGCATCTTCCCATGATGGACGGCTATCTGGTTGGCTTGGCTCAATTTGCAGGCGGACTGGCCATCCTTCTCGGCGCCTTCGAGCGTGTCGGATCGGTCTGTGTCATCATCGTCATGATTGGCGCCATCTATCGAGTCCATCTGCCTCACGGCTTTGACATTGGCAAAGGCGGAATAGAGTTCGCCCTCACGGTTCTGCTGCTGGCTCTGGGCCTGTTGTTCACCGGCCCCGGCTCCTATTCTCTTGGCCGCATTTTTCCTGGTCCCTTGAAGAAACTCTGAGCTGGTCTTTCCCGGGAACTTTGCACTCTCTTACTTCTTCTCCGGTGACTTCTCCATACTCTTCGCCGCGGCCAGATTCCCGGCCCTAATGGCATTGCGCTCCAATATCTCGTAACGCGTCAAAATACTGCGTCATCATCAGCAGCGCCATCACTTCATGGGGGTCGACCCCCTGCACACCTCCTTCAAAATTGAGCACCGAGTCGCGCAGCCCATTCGCCTTGCGCTCTCGCGCCACGCCCTGCCCGGCCAGGGCCTTCGCTTCAGCCTCCGCTTCCGCCTGACACACTAGCGTAATCTTGTTTGCCTCGGCTCGCGCTTCCGTCGCCACTTTTTCCCGGCGCGCCGCGTTGATATCGTTCATCGCCTTCACCACGGCATCGGCAGGCACGATTTTTGTGACCAAAGCGTTCTCGATCGAATAACCGAATTTCGCCATCACGGTTGACAGGCTCTCCTTGATTCGCCGGGCGATCTGGTCTTCCTGCTGATAAGTATCGTCGAGGTTGATCTTAGGAATGTAGCTCAGGATCACATTTTCCACGTGGGCCTTGATCTAGTCTTCGGGATCGTCCAGTTCGTAGTAGGCCTCTTTCACCTTGCCGGGCAGCACGTAGTACTGTACGCGCACCGGCACGGTCACCGTCGCATCGTCCTTCGTCTTGGACATTACCGGCACACCCATCAACTGCATGTTTAGGTCTTCGATGTAGACTACCTTCTCGATGAACGGGACCTTGAAATTCAGCCCCGGCCCCGCGAGGCGTTCGAATTTCCCGAATTTCTCGATCACCGCGGCCTGCTTCGTGTGAATCGTGAAAACCATCTGCGATACAAGAAACGCAAACACTGCCAGCGCTATCGCTCCGCCTGCCAATCCCCAGGGAAAAATATCCATTCCCTCCTCCTTTTTCTTGCTCGCCCGGCTCATTACTCCGGGTCGCCACACCAACAGGGCATTCTTCGACAATACAATCAAAATTGTCGCCGGGCTTTCCCAAGGTGACCTCGCACTGTTAACGGAACAACAACGGAAAGAACTGCCCGCCCATCTTTTGACCTCGAGGAATGGCGGGAACGCCTTCGAGCAGCGGCTCATTCGAATTGGACGTCACCCCATCCCGGAAGGCGTTGATCACTGTCGCGCGCCGTGGCCGCGGCGTGTCGTTCGCCCCTGAACCGTGCATGGTTCGCGCGTGATGAAACGAGCCTTCTCCTTTTTTCATTTCCACCGGCACGGGCCTGAACTTCTCTTGCAATTCTTCCGGCAAGCTACTCCGGCTTTCTTCCAGCCCGCCCGCCAAAACCGGTTTGGGCAAGTCCGGCCACTTGTGGCTTCCCGGAACATAATGCAAACATCCATTTTCGCGTGTCGAGTCGTCCAGCCCTATCCAACAAGTGAGATGGGCCAGCGGCGTGGTTCTTGTCCAGTAGGAATAATCCTGATGCCACGCCACCACTCCTCCGTGCCGTGCCGGCTTGCAGAAAAGCTGGTCGTGCCAGAAACGCACCGGCCCGCCGAGCAGTTGCGACGCCGGCAGCAAAAACGCCGGATTCCACAGCAAGTCATGAAACCCGGGCAGCACGCGCCACGCGCCCAGCGCATGAAACAATACACGCTCTGGATCGGCCGATTCGTTGGAATGATATTCGTGGAACAAAGGCCGCCCCGGATGCTCGGGATTCATGAGTTGTTCGAGCTCGCCGCGGAGAACTTCCACCTGCTCGTCGCTCAAGATTCGAATCCCTTTCAGATATCCGTTTTCCTGAAAAAACTCGAGCTGCTCTTCGCTCAGGCGATAACCGTCCCAGTCCTCCGCTCGGGAACGGCAATCAAGCAACCTGCCAATCGGGCGATGATATTTCGATAAGTCCTCAACCATTTGAGCGATGTCCGATCACGAAACTCTCCGCCCGCCTCTCGGCATGATAACAAACCGAACCTGGCTGGAAGCAACATAATGCCGGTGTTAGCATTTGCCAGATGCGCCGTAAGGCTCCGTTCTTGAGAACGGGGATATAAGGCGCAGGTTTTGGTGTATAGTTCTTTTGTCGCAAGACCTAGGGCCGGGCAGGCCCGATGTGAAGCCTGCGGAGATGCGGCGCAGTAAGGCCGATCGATGAAACAGGAACCCGCCGAAAGTGCTCTGGTTGAAACCAAACCAGGCTTCGTAGGAATCCTCGCCCTTTTTTAAGGGCGGCGAGGATGTCAAAGCTGCCTTGTTCACGGACTCCTGATGGCCAAAGACATACTCTGTATCCGATCTATCGAGCAGCAGAAGATGGCCGGCGCCACATGCCTCTCGGCCCGCTCGGGATCCCTGGCCATCTCGGTGTTTCGAGCGATCTATTACGCGTGCACAGCAGTGGCAGGCTCGCGCTGGAATTGGCAATCAGTGCGCCCATCGCGTGGACGCTCGTGCGGGGTGATGGTTGGAGCTATCAGCTATGCCGGAACGAAAATCGAACTGCCTTGGATTGTTAGTTGCGCTCGATCTGATCGATCTGCTCCTTGACTTGACATCTCCGCTGTTGAAAGGCAAGGTTATTCTGCATTGCATGCGATGAGAGCCTTCCATGGCGCTGCGACCGTCTAACGCCTTCCCTTGATATTGTCCGCTGACCGCGGCTTTCGCCGGCAATTCCTTTCGTTCCGACTTACCGAATCCTACTGAGGACCAGGCTGCGATCCTGGAGGAGAGTTCGCCCATGAAATCACTCAAGATCAGTGTCGTGGGATTTGCTTGCACCCTCGCCCTGGTGGTCATGAGAGGGGCTGTTTCGGCTCCTGCGAGCACCAACGGACCAACACGCAACTTCGTATTTACCTACCTCACCAAAATCCCGGCCCTGTCTCCGGACGACAAGGTGTCACGAATGTGGATTCCCCTGCCGCAATCGGATCGCTACCAAACCATTCGCAATCTGAAGATTGACGCTCCTTTCGCCTATGCCGAGCGTCGCGATCCCGAGTATGGCAACGAATATCTCTATGTCCAGGTTCCGCCGTCGAAGCTCAAGGAGCCCTCCGAAGTCCGCGTATCTTTTGAAGCCACGCGTCGCGAGCATCGTGTCTCGCTCGATGCGCGCTCGGTCGCCTCCGAATCTCGTCCGATCTCGCCCGATCTTCAGCGTTTCCTCCAACCCGACCGCCTCATTCCCCTCCAGGGAACCATTGAGGAACTTTCTGCGCAGCAGACTCACGGGCATGCGGACCCGCTCGCCAAGGCCCGCGCCATTTACGACTACGTCGTCGCCACCCTGCGTTACGACAAGTCCGGCACGGGCTGGGGTAACGGGGATGCCATCTGGGCTTGCACCGCCAAGCGCGGCAACTGCACCGATTTTCACTCTCTGTTGATCGGTATGATGCGCGCGGCCGGCATTCCCGCGCGATTTGAGATCGGTTTCCCTCTGCCCGAGGATCAGCATGACGGCACCGTGCCTGGGTATCACTGCTGGGCGGAGTTCTATGTCGAGCCTTATGGCTGGATTCCCGTGGACGCCTCGGAAGCCTGGAAACATCAAGATAAGAAGGACTATTTTTTTGGCGCGCACGACGACAATCGCGTGCAATTTACCGTGGGACGGGATATTCGGTTAGATCCTCCACAACAGGGAGCTCCTCTCAACTACTTCATCTATCCCTACGGCGAACTGGACGGCAAACCCCTCGCCCTGGCCTCCCAGTTCACCTTCCACGACCGTATGAACGCCGCCGGCAGAGACTAGAAAACCGCTGGCCAATCGCCGGTCAATTTGCAAGCGAACGCCAGCATGCTGCGAGCTGCCAGAACAGCGTCCCGGCTTGCCTCTTTCTTCTCTTCCCTTTATAAGTTAGAAGTAGGCTTTTCCCTATGAATGAAACCAAATCTCCTTTTGCTACGGTGGAAGAAGCCGTGGAAGAAATTCGCCAGGGCCGCATGATTGTGCTGATTGACGACGAGGACCGCGAGAACGAAGGCGACCTCGCCATGGCCGCGGAGAAAATCACCCCCGAAGTCATCAACTTCATGGCCAAGTACGGCCGCGGCCTGATCTGCATGCCCCTCACCGAAGACCGCTGCGACGAGCTGCACCTCCCGCTCATGTCGCCCATCAACACTTCCGCCCACGGCACCGCTTTTACCGAGTCCATCGACGCGCGCGTCGGCGTCACTACCGGCATCAGCGCTTCCGACCGCGCCGTCACCATCCTCACCGCCATCGATCCGAAGACCAAGCCGCAGGACCTCGCCCGCCCCGGCCACATCTTCCCGCTGCGCGCGCGCCATGGAGGAGTGCTTGTCCGCGCCGGGCAGACCGAAGCTTCGGTGGACCTCGCGCGCATTGCCGGGCTTTATCCTGCCGGGGTCATCTGCGAAATCATGAACGAAGACGGCACCATGGCTCGCGTGCCGCAGCTCATGGAATTCTGCAAGGAACACGACATTAAGATGCTCACGGTGGCGGACTTGATTCGCTACCGCATGCAGCATGAGCGGTACGTCCGGCGCGTCGCGGAAGCCATTCTCCCCACGCGTTTCGGCGCATTCAAAATGATCGCCTACTCAAGCGACGTGGATCACGACCAGCACATCGCGCTCGTTCGCGGTAACCTCGAGGGCCATCCACCTGCGCTCGTGCGCGTGCACTCGCACTGCCTCACCGGCGATGTCTTCGGTTCCACCACCTGCGATTGCCGAGAACTTGTTACGCTATCGCTCGAAGCCATCGCCAAAGAAAATCGCGGCGTGTTCCTTTATCTTCATCACACCGGCCGTGGCTTCTCCGTCGATCCCGCCGAAGAGCCTGGCACGCTGCCACAGATTCATATACACAAGCGAGGCCAACTCGATCGCGAGCCCGCTCGCCAGCGCATGGTGCAGCACGAAAGCGGAATAGGCGCGCAGATCCTGATCGACCTCGGCCTCAGAGACATTCGGGTTCTCACCAACCATCCCAAAAAAGTCGTCGCGCTGGAAGGCTACGGCATCACCATCGCAGATCAGGTCCCGTTGCGCATCGAAGCTCCCAAGTCCCACCAGGTCCCAGGTTGAATCGACAGCGGTAAAACCATCACGTCCTTTTCGGGCCAAGCTAGCTCTCCCCCCTCGCTTGCGGACGACGGTCTTTCCCCGACAGGTTCTTTCCACGGTCAGGTATTTGCGCATCTGCAAGATCTCTCGCCCCGTCGTCGGACCGCCTCCCGGCACCTGCTGAAGCGCTCGCCGTGTGAGAAAGGAGCAGGCAGGGAGAATACACATCCGAGACTGCCACGCCACCCTGGGGGGCAGATGCGTACTTCAATCGCTGTCCTGCTTTGCTCCCTACGCGGCTAGAGCCGGTTGCCTTGCGCGTCGAAGAGTTCGACTTCCCCGAACAGCACCGCCTGCGATTCGATTTGCGAGCGGTCGCCCGCCAACACCATCTGCATGTTTTCCGAGTCAAGATATTTTCTGGCCGTTGCCAGTAACTCTTCGGGGGTGACGGCCCGGACCTTGGCACGATACGTTTCGAGGTAATCGTCCGGCAGCTCATGCTCCGCCACGGTGGAGAATTGCGTCAGCAGGCCCTCTTGCGTTGCCAGGCCCAGCGAAAACACGCCGCTCAGGTAATTCTGCGCATCGGCCAACTCCGCGGGTGGAACCGGAAGGGACCGCAGCTTGTTCAATTCGTACAAAATCTCTGTCAGCGATGCGGCCACAACGTCGTTGCGTACTGCCGCGGACACCGAGAAAAAGCCGTGCTGGCGAAGGGGCGTCACGCCGCTGCGCGGGCTGTAGGTATAGCCTTTGTCTTCGCGGATGTTCATCACCAACCGCGAATTGAAGGCGCCCCCGTACAGACAATTCGTAACGCCGAGCTTGATCCAATCCGGATGCTTGCGCGTGATGGCGTGGCATCCCGCCAGGATTTGCGTCTGAACAGCGCCAGGCATATGCACGAGATACACGCGGCGACCTCGCGGATTCGCTGGCGCCGGGAAAGCTTTTGCTTCCGGTTGCTTCCCGCTCCACGCGTGAAAAACCGTCTCGATCGTCTTCAGCATTTCTTGCGGATCAAAATCGCCAACGAGAAGGAGTAGAGCATTCCGTGGCGTATACAATTCGCGGTAAACCGTGTTCAAATCGTCGAGTTTGTAGGCGGCGACTTGCGCTTCAGTCGGCGCTACGTGAGCATACGGATGCGCGCCAAACAAAACCTTGCGCAGCCGTTCGCTAGCAAGGAAGCCGGGCTGCGTGCGCTGGAGTTTCACTTCCTCGAGTTTCTGGCGGCGTTCCCGTTCAAACTCCGCTTCGGGAAACGAGGCTTCACGCGCCAGCTCCTGCACAAGGTCAAGCAGCGGTTCCGCAAATTCCGACAGGCCGCTAAAAGAAATAGCACTCGCGTCCGACCCAGCGTGTGCGGAGAGGTCCGCGCCGATGCGCCGCAGGTCTTCTTCGATCTTGCGGCTGGCGCGCTTCCGGGTGCCCGACCGAAGCACGGTCGCGGTCATTTCCGCGAGCCCGATAGAACGATCCGCAGCTGCGGCATTTCCCGAGCGAAACAGGAGCTCGCCGTGAAACTTCGGAATGGTGTGAGACTCCGCGAGAATCACTTCCAGGCCGTTCGCCAGCCGCGTCCTGGTGCGCTTCGGCCACGTCACTTGCCGTTCGGGAGCAAGGGCGGGCACGCCAACAGCCACTTCCGCCGGGCGCGAACCCATTACGCGGCCTCCCGGACGCCCGCGTCCGCGGGTGACCCGATCTTCGCCGGAGCGCGAAAGACGATCGCGCGTTTTTCGTTGCGCAGATATTTCTTTGCCACGGAGTGAACCTGTTCAGGGGTCACGGCAAGAAATCCCTCGAGGATTCTATTCACCAGCTGCGGCTCATCGTCAAAAAGCGTGAAGCAAGCGAGCAAATGCATCAGGCCATATTTCGGCATGTAGTTCCCGCGTCCACTTTCCAGGGTCGCGTAATAATCCGAACGCCATTTCACCTTGAGCTGCTCAAGTTCGTCGGCGCCGATTCCCTCTTCCTGCACCTGGTGAATCACGGCGTTGAAAGCGGCGAGGGCGGCTTCGCCCGAATACTCCGGCTTATGAAGAATGCGAGTGGTCATCTGGCTAGGTCCGTTGTAACCGAAAAGATCATCGATGCCGCCGTCCGCCTCCACGGCGATTTGCTTTTCCAAAACGAGCTCGCGGTAAAGTCTTCCCGCTCTTCCGCCGTGCAGCGCCTGGTCGAGCAACGCCATCGCGCACCAATCCGCGGTGCGCCGCTTCGGCAGCAGGTAGCCGATAGCGATGGCGGGCAACGTGCCAAATTTCTCCTCGACCTGGCCGCGCCGTTCTTCGGTTTGTTCCGGTTCGCTAGGATCGGCGAACGCCGGTGGAGATCCGGCAGGAACGCCGCCAAAATGCTTTTCGGCCAGCGCCAAGCCTTCCGCAGGTTTGACATCACCAAGAATAAGAAGCACGGCGTTGTTGGGCACATAATAAGTCTTGAAAAAGGCCTGAACGTCCCCGAGGTGCGCGGCATCCAGGTCCGCGAAATCGCCGTAGAAATTGTGCGCGTTGGCCCAGTTGCGAAAGGCAACCGGTGGCATGTCGAGCCAGGGGAATCCGCCGTAAGGTTCGTTCATGACGTTGACGCGGACTTCTTCCTTTACGACATCGCGCTGATTTTTCAGGTTTTCTTCGTCAACCTTTAGCGCGTGCATGCGATCCGCTTCGAGCCACAGCACGCGTTCCAAGGCGTTCGAGGGAACGGCCTCGTAATAATTGGTCACGTCGTAGCTGGTCGAGCCGTTCAGCACGCCGCCGCTCGAGTTGATCAGCTTGATGTGCTGCATTTTGGGGGCATTCGCGGAACCCTGGAACATCATGTGTTCGAACAGGTGTGCGAAGCCGCTGCGCCCCTGTGGTTCGAGACGGAAGCCGATTTTGTAGTACACGCCCACGGTGACGACCGGCGCCGTGGAGTCCGGCGCAACGACCACGTGCAAACCGTTGGCTAATTTCCTGTGTTCTACGGCAATGTGCAGTCGATTCACCGGTTTCCTACTCGAACCTTGAGCTTCGTTTTTATGGCAGCAGAACTTCTTTCCAATTCCGCGGTGGTGCCAGCGGAATCCTGCGCGAGCACGCGCGCGGCAAGACGACTACGACCTTGATAGCCTTGGGCGATCTCCTCCGGCGAGCGGGCCGCTTCGTTGCATTTCATCCCGAGCGAGATGAGCAACTGCGTCGCCGCTTCCACCAAGGCAAGTACTTGGCCCGAGGCGAGCGTCGCGGCGGCGTGATACAGGGTTTTCTTGTCTAGGGCAATGTGCACCGGGGATCCGCCCAGCGCTCGGGCGATTTGCCTCGAGGCGCACGGCAACGACGTCTCCCTCCACGGCGAAGCCTTCGAGATCCGGCACACCGACTCCGCTGAAGGTCTGCAATGGGTGCATGCTGCCGACGGCCGCCCCGCACTCTTTCACCGGTGCAAGCGCCCGCCCGGCCCCCACGATGGCCAGGGTCTTTTCCATAGCGTGCTAGGATAACCTGAGGGCAACGCCGAGACCAATCTTCATGCATCTTTTGGGAATCGCGCTGTTTGGATGGATCGCGCTGTTTTGGCTCACCTACGGTCTCCGGGTTGCCTACGGAGCGATACGCCTTCCCTGGGTGAGAGATTTCCCGCCCGCCGCGGATGCGGACTGCCCGCGAATCTCCATTCTTTTCAGCGCCAGAGACGAAGA
>WNGH01004071.1_pt1 | contig 19575 bp, 17 predicted proteins | sample 5400631 | NCBI WGS metagenome assembly WNGH01 (sample SAMN13153373, study PRJNA577476) | soil metagenome | isolation source: 115 cm soil or saprolite under Garry oak tree replicate 1 | place: USA:California | collected 2016-06-15
TCCGCGAACACCCGCCGATCCCTCTGAAAGATATTGCAGCCAACCTCGAATTCGAAATGATTGGACGGCCCGATCCCGCGCTGAAGCCCAATACAGTCTGGCTATCGGGATGGGAGCGTTCCAATCTTGGCCCAGTCCTAGCTTCACATGGCGCGCGCCTTGCCGGCGATCCGCACCCCGATCAGAACTTCTTTGCCCGCTCTGACAACTACGTCCTGGCAAAAAAAGGTGTGGTGGCCCAAACCGTCTCCAGCTTCGGCCTCCATTCTGATTATCACCAGCCCAGCGACGACCTGGCACACATCGACTTCAAACATATGACCTGGGCAATTGAATCGCTGCTGCGACCTGTGCAGTGGCTGGTGAATTCAGATTTCAAGCCGAAGTGGAATAAGAATGGAAAGCCTTAGTGGAGTACGGGTCGGGGGTTCAGGTCTCACGTCTCAGGGTTTAGCTTTCGGTCTCGGGGGTTCAGATTTCAAGCTCTGGAAGTCAGAATTGTGGTTTCCTGAGACCTGGCCCCTGAGACCTGCCACTGGAGACCAGATATCTAATTCGCCTTCTTCGCTCTCGCAATCCGCTCGTCAACCGGCTTCCGTCCCGCGAAACCCTCACTGCTCGTATGCCAGTGGGTGATGCCCTGCTCGCCGAGCTTCCAGCAGAGCAGGACGACGCGGCCTTCCACCTTGCATGGAAAATCCAGCAGTCCAATTTCAATGTCTTTGACTTGCACGCCAATGGCGTTTATCTCAGCCAGCGTGTCCTTTACGCGGTGTATGGCTTTTTCCCGTTCTGCCTTCCGCCGCGCCATTTGCACGACATTCACCAACAAGCCACCGCTCATCAATACCCGATGAGCCAGTTCCTGGAGTTCGTTGTCCACGGCTTCGATCAGCTTCTTGCCGTCCATAGCGGTGCGCAGGAGTGATTCCAGCACAGGCAAAAGATTTTGAGCTTCCTGGAGAGTAAATGTGCGGTCTGCCATAAGAGGTATACCTTTATTCTAATTCATTCGGCGATGAAGCGGGGTATGACGAAGGGAACAGGAGTGGAGGTTACTACCGCAGTCCGCAGTCCGCAGTCAGCAGTCAACAATCAGCTCAGCCAGTGGCGATTTTGGGTGATCTCAACAACAACCGTCCGGGCTGAATGCTGAATGCTGAGTGCTCCTTCTCGCAGACGAGATCGCCAAGATCAATGAATTTCGAGCATGCGATCGAGCGCCACGCGCGCCCAGTGCTTAACGTCGTCCTTCACTTTAATCTGATTGACGATGTTGCCTTCCGCGAGGTTTTCCAGGGCCCAGCACAGATGCTGCGGCGAGATGCGGAACATAGTCGTGCAAAGACAACCAGAATCGTCCAGCGTGATGACCTTCTTCCCTTCCGCAGCGAATTCCTTGCCCATGCGGTTGACCAGGTGGATTTCGGTGCCCACTGCAAACATCGTTCCGGCAGGCGCGTTGCGGATCATTTTGAGTAAGCCTTCCGTGGACCCGATCCCGTCCGCCTTCTGGCACACTTCCCAGCGGCACTCAGGATGAACAATCACGCGAATTCCAGGATATTTCGTCCTGACGTTATCAACATGCTCAGGGAGAAAGCGCTGGTGCACCGAGCAGTGCCCCTTCCACAGGATCACTTTTGCCGCGCGCAAGCGCTCTGGCGTGAGTCCGCCATTGATCATGAACGGATCCCAGACAACCATATCGCTGAGCGGGATTCCCATGGCATAGCCGGTATTGCGTCCGAGATGCTGGTCGGGGAGAAACAAAATTTTTGGCGTTTTGGCGAACCCCCATTTAAATGCGCCCGAGGCATTGGAAGACGTGCAGACCACGCCGCGACGTTCTCCGCAGAAGGCCTTGATCGCAGCCGTGGAATTCATGTACGTGATCGGCGTAATGCCTTCGCCGGTGTCATCGGTCAGACCGGCAGCAATTAGTTGCTCCCAACAATTTTCTACCTGCGTGATTTCCGCCATATCGGCCATGGAGCAGCCGGCGTTGAGATCGGGAAGAACGGTCACCTGCCCGGGGCGGCTGAGGATGTCGGCACTCTCCGCCATGAAATGCACGCCGCAGAAAACGATGTATTTCCCATCCGCCATGGCGGCCTCTTGTGAAAGGCGGTAAGAGTCGCCGCGGAAATCGGCGTAGCGAATAACCTCATCGCGCTGATAGTGGTGACCCAGAATCACGCAGTCGCGGCCCAGCGCTTCGCGAGCCGCACCAATGCGTTCGTCCATGGTGTGATCGGGCAGAACGAGATAATTTTCCAAGCTGCAAATTGGAGCTGCTGTAGCCAATGTCATGTCTCCGCTTTCAGTTTCGGGTAGGCGTTTGCGGCGGCCAAAGCCGCATGAGGCAAATCGCTTTAAACCGAAACGGGGATGTTGAAAGCCTATCTAGTGGCTCCAGCCGATTCACTGCATCTTGCGATGCCCAACCGGCGGGGATGTTGAAGCCACTTCCATTCTAACAGTTGGATGCAGAGCTGCGGCAGAAAGAGTCACCTTTTTTGATGCCAGTAAACCTAGCGGCTAAAGCCGCTCCGGCTTGACCTTGTGGCACGACTAAAAGTCGTGCCCTTCAAAACACTACCCGCCGATATGCACCATCGTCCGCGAAGCTGGCACAAAATCCGGCTCGCCGATATGATGACGCTCTTCCTTCCGCGCCACTACGCCACGGATGAACTCAATCAACTCTCCATCCGAAGCACCGCGGCGCATCAATTCGTGCAAGTCGTGGTCCCAAACGGAAAAAAGGCAAGTACGAATCTTGCCATCGGAAGTAATTCGAATACGGCTACAGTGTCCGCAAAAAGGATGCGAAACCGGCGCGATGATTCCAATCTCGCCGATGCCATCGTCGAAGCGATAACGCCGCGCGGTCTCGCTGCGCTCATGCGGAATCTCCACCAACGGACGGTATTCCGACATGCGAAGCAGGATCTCATCCAAAGTCACGACCGTCTCCGGCGCCCAGACCCGATCTTCTTCCAGCGGCATGAACTCAATGAAGCGCACGATCACACCCTCTTCTCGGGCAAACATGCCGAACGGAATGATCTGATCTTCATTAAACCCGCGCATCAACACGCAATTGACTTTCACCGGCCAGAGCCCAACCCGCCGCGACGCCCGAATTCCCGCAAGCACATTGTCGAACCCATTGGACACGCGAGTGATGCGCGCGAAGCGGTCAGGATCAACGGCGTCCATGCTGACCGTGACGCGACGGAGGCCAGCATCCTTGAGTGGTTGCGCCATCTCGGCAAGGAGATGCCCGTTGGTCGTGATGGCGATGTCGAGCAGTTCGCCATCTGAATTGCGCAACTTGGCTAGCTCACCTACAAAATCAACTACGCCTTTACGCAGCAATGGCTCGCCGCCGGTAATGCGAACTTTTCTGATCCCCAACCCAACCAATAGCCGCGCCATCCGAAGATAATCAGCAAACGGCAGATCCCCGTACAGCGCACCTTCATTCCCCGTGCGGCAATAGATGCACTTGTAGTTGCAGCGATCCGTAATTGAGATTCGGAGATCGGTGATCGGACGACCGAATTTGTCAGAAAGGAGCACAGTGTTCAACCAGCACTTTGAAGGAATTACCGCACTCACACCAAGCCTGGATGGCTATATATGCCACGTCTAATTGCTAGATGCTTCGTTAGAGAAAAGGTGACAAGCAGGCGGACAAATACTCCGGCGAGCGTTTCCTTTCCAAAGGCTTCTCACGAAGCACGGGAGGCGCAAGCGTTTCCACCGGCACCCTCGGGAAACATGTGGCGCGGGCACTCGCCCGCGTACTGTTTCCTCCGCCACCGCAGCCAGGGTATGCCCGAAGGCCGCAGCGGTCGAAAACTCAAATACATTATAGACGCGGCGGGACAGTCAGGACAATTAAGGCTTGTTGGGATAAGCCTTTTCGATGGCAGCGGCGGCCAGCGCCGCCATAATGCTGTAACCAGCTCTGTTGGGATGCAATCCATCCTCGGCAAGATCTCGTTTGAGCAGACCTTTCTCATCTACCATCGCGCTGAAATAATCCAGATAAAGGTCGCCATGATCTGCGCAGTAACTCTTCAACCAGCGATTCAGTTCCACAATTTTCTGCGGCGAACGCTGTGCAAACAGATCCTGAGAATCCGGTGTGTAATTATGCACTGGAAGGATGGACGCAAAGACAACATGGATGCTATTGGCTTTCGCCAACTGCTCCATGGAAGCGTAGTTAGCCTCAATATCTTCGAGCGACATCGGTCCGGTATTGCCGGCGACGTCATTCGTTCCCGCCAAAATCACGACAACTTTGGGCCCGAGAGCGATCACATCTTGCCGGAAGCGGAGCAGCAGTTGGGGCGTAGTCTGTCCGCCGATGCCGCGATTGATGTATGACTTGCCGAGAAAATACTCTGCCAGATTCCACATATCGGTGATGGAATCTCCGAAGAACACGACCCGCTTTTCATCTGGGGCGGCAGGCTTAAGACTGGCATTGGCTGCGCGATAGCGAACAAGCTCGCCGAAATCATCTCGCAACGCCGCGGCTTTCGATTGCCGGTATTCCTCCAGGCGCTGAGCGGCACGAGATCCAGGAGGCGCTTGGCCTAAAACAGAAACACAGAGGAATAGTGCGACCATCAGTCGCGTGCCCTTGACCTTGAGAGACATCGTTTCCTTCTCCAGCTATCGACACTCACATCCCGTCGTAATTCGGGCCGCCCCCGCCCTCCGGCGGAACCCAAGTGATGATTTGATACGGATCGTGAATGTCGCAAGCCTTGCAGTGCACACAATTTGACGGATTCAAGCTGATGCTCTTGCCGTGTGGAGCAGTAGAGTCATCCAGCATCTCGTAAACGTTCGCCGGACAGAAATGCTGGCACGGACTGCCGAATTCTTTGATGCAGCGGCTGTTGCACACATCGGTATCGCGAATCACCAGGTGCGCGGGCTGGTCCTCTTCATGCCTGGTGCCGGAGTGATAGAGGTCGGTAAGTTTGTCGAATGTAAGTTTGCCATCGCCCTTAAATGGACCGATCAGATGAGCTTCCGCGCCACCGTCAGCGGGCAACTCAGCCAACCTCTTCATGTGCATATAGCCAGGAGTGGATCGAGCGCGATTGCGCAGGCCGCGTCCTCCGGTGATCTGTTGTAGTCCGGCATTGAGCATCCCCATCCAAAACCCGTGTTCGAATCCCTGATGAAAGTTGCGGACTTTCCAGAGCTCATCTTTGATCCAACTATTTTCGACTTTCTGCTGATATTCACCGAGAGTAGCAGCCGAAGAATCGCCTTTCGTCAAAGCCTCGAACGCTGTCTCGGCCGCGAGCATGCCGCTCTTGATGGCAAGGTGAATGCCTTTCAGGCGCTGTGAATTGAGAAACCCAGCGGAATCGCCAAGAATCATCCATCCGTTGCCAGCGACCAGCGGGATCGACCACCATCCGCCGTACGGCAGCGACTTCGCGCCATATCGAATCATTTTTCCACCAGCGAGCAGGCCGGCCACCAGCGGATGCTGTTTGAAAACCTGAAGCACGCGGTGGGGATCAAGACGCGGATCCGGATAATCGAGTCCCGTGACAAAGCCCAGAGAGACGATATTGTCTTTGCCCCCGTAGATCCACGCGCCACCATATTCTTTTGAAGTCAGCGGCCATCCCATGGTGTATATCACTTCGCCAGGAGCGATGCGGCCGGAAGGAATTTCCCATAATTCCTTTATTCCCTGCCCGTAAGTTTGCGGATTGCGATCGCGGTCGAGATTGAAGCGCGCGATCAACTGCTTGGTTAACGAGCCTCGCGGACCTTCCGCCAGGATGACAACTTTAGCGTGCAGATCGTAGCCCGGCTCGAAATTCGTTTGAATCTTCCTTTCTTGGTGAGGAAATAAACAGATTCCTTGCTGACGGCAGCGTCGAGCGGGGCTTCCTTCTCAAAACCTGGCAACAACTCGCGCATGGAGCGAGGATCGAGCAAAGCGCCGGAAAGGCAGTGCTGGCCAATTTCGCGAGCCTTTTCCAGAACGTGAATATTTTCTTTGCTGAGTTGTGAATCGGGATGCTGAGCATTGTGCTGGTCGATGAGTTGCGAAAGACGCAACGCACAAGCCATGCCGGCCGGCCCGCCGCCGACGATAACGACGTCGGCCTCCATACGAGGATGTTCGACATTGGCCCGAGGTTTGCGAAAGATCAGCATCGAGGTTCGCACTCAGCGAAGCGGGTCGGGGACTGAAAGCTGTTTGCAAATCCGAATTGCCGTAGGATTCTTAACTTCACGATGTCTCGGTACGGTGCTGGTGCGTTGCGCGGCAGGATTATAGTAAACGCTGTGGTTAGCACCTTCGTGAAGTAGCATGCAGCCATGCGATTCCAGGTGGCGAATCAAATTAACGCGCTTCACAAATCACGAGACGGGAACGGTAATCTTTTCGCGGGCAACTTTCTTCCCGCGATGAGACTTGCTGGCTAGCTCACGATTTGCCTGAAGCAAAAGTTCGATGGCGTCGCGGAGGTTTTCACGTGCCTCTTCCAGCGTTTCGCCTTCTGAAATTGCCCCCGGCAATTCCTCCGTGTACGCAACGTAACCGCCGCCTTCGGACTCTGGGACTTCTTCGTAGACCGCACTGAGAGTCAAGCTCATAAGAGTATTTTAGCCGGAAATTAAGATATTTCACTCATACTCAACCGAGGTTCAGCCCCCTGCCTTCGCTTTCTTGATCTCTTCAATCAACGGCGGAACGATATCGAACAGATTGCCCACCACTGCGTAATCAGCGATTTCGAAAATGGGCGCTTCCGAATCTTTGTTGATCGCGACAATGGCTCGCGCACCTTTCATTCCTACAATGTGCTGGATAGCGCCGCTGATCCCCAGTGCGAGATACAGTTTCGGAGCGACTGTCTGCCCCGACGATCCGATCTGCCGATCCATGGGAAGCCATCCCGAGTCGCAAATCGGACGCGAAGCGGCAATCTCTCCCCCCAAAGCTTCGGCAAGTTGCTTCGCGATCTCAATGTTCTTCTGCTCTTTGATGCCGCGGCCTATGGCGACAATGATCTCTGCCTGCGTCAGATCCACGGCCTGCTTGGCCTCTTTGAAAACTGCCTGCGGCTTGGTTCGAATGACGCTGTCAGGGATATCCACGGTGACAGTTTCGACAGGCGCGGTCGAGGAGCCCGCTTCGACTTTATCTCCGCGGAAAGCGCCGTTCTGGAAAGTAACGAACCAGGGAGCGTCACAGGCGAAGCTCACGTCGGCAGCCAGCTTGCCTTGAAACATCTGGCGCGTGAATAGCAGCTTGTCGCCATTTTTGCTGTACCCGACGCAGTCGGTGATCGCCGTACGTCCCATTGTGGTAGCAAGCTTAGGAACAAAATCTCGCACCTGATACGTATGAGGCATAAGCACCAGTTTCGCCGGATGCGAAGACAAAAATTGTTTGAGCGCGGTGACGAATGCATCGGGCGTGTACGGCTCAAGCTTGGGCGATTCGATGGCAAAAACTTTGGCCACCTTCTTGCCCGCGATTTCACTGGCCAGGTTGGTGACGCCACTTCCCACGACCGCAGCTTCGAGCATCCAACCGGCTTCCGCCGCCAGCGACTGCCCCGCGGTGAGCGTCTCCCATGAAACACGGTTCAGTTTGCCTTCGCGTTGTTCGGCTAGGACCAGAATATTGTCAGGCATGAATTCGTTTTCGCTTACAGAACTCTGATTTCGTTGCGCAGCTTTTCTACCAGTTTTTTGGCGACTTCCGCGGGTGGACCTTCCAGAAATTCAGTATTCTTCGTTTTCTGCGGAATGTAGAGCCGCTCAATCTTCTGAAGATTGTCGCCAACTGCGGACTGCACTTCTGCCAGCGTGACCTTGCGCAGCGGCTTGTTTTTGGCTTGCTTGATGCCGATTAAAGTAGCGTAACGCAGCTTGTTGATTCCGGATTGAATGGTCAACACTGCGGGCAGCGGCATGTCCACGAATTGGAAGTAGCCGGCTTCCAGTTCGCGTTTTACTCGAATCCCGCTATCGCTCTTTTCGATTTGCATGATGATGGTGGCATGCGGCCAGCCCAGCAGTTCCGCTAAGATGACGCCGGTCTGGGCGTACCCGTAATCATCGGATTGAAGACCGGTGAAAATTAAATCGAATTCCTCGTCCTTGATAGCAGCGGCAAAAGCACGGGCAGTGTTGTAGGCGTCGAAACCGACAAAGGCATTGTCCTCGAGATGAATGGCGCGGTCCGCACCTTTGGCCAGAGCCTCCCGCAAAACCTGTTGCGCCCGCGAGGGACCGGCAGTGATGACGACTACTTCTCCGCTGTGTTTCTCCTTTTGACGGAGAGCTTCTTCGAGCGCGTAAGCATCCGGCTCGTTCACTTCGTAAGACACGTCTTCACGAATCCAAGTGCCGGCCTCGTTCAGCTTCAGAGGAGCATCTTTCTGCGGAACCTGCTTCATGCAAACCAGGATCTTCATTATGATTCCTCTACAAATCACGTCGGGCCAGCGGAAACCAGCAAGTATAAATGACGGTGGTAGAAAGCGGGAATGCGGACTATTCGGTGAAGACTACGGACTGTACGCCGGAGATTTCGAAGCGTTTGCGACAGCGGATGTTCTTGCAGGCCATTAGATCGTCTTTACGCAACATATAGGAGCGGGCTTTAGCGAAACGGGCGCGATCGCGCTCGTCGGCGCGGCCAGCGAGTTGCCTTTTCTTGGTGCGCACGATCCATGTGACCTCATACTCGGCCGCCTGATGACAATGCGGGCAATTCAGCGTGGCCATCTTCTTTTCCGGCCGCTCGTCAAAGAATTCCTTTTCGTCCATGGCAGCTTGTCCGATTATTGCATATTCCAGGGAAAGTGCACCGATGGAGGAAAAAGACCGGATTAAACTGTGACTGAGCTAAAGTGAAAAAATGGCAAAGAGGAAAAAACCTAAGCCGTTTACCGCGGTGGAAGCGGTAAAGACCATGGCGCGCGAGCAGATTGGCACCCCGCCCGGGTTGCGAGTAGTTCCCGATCGCAAGAAAAAGAAAAAGCGGACCCAGAAACACAAACCCACGCTGGGAACATTCCTCGCGGAGGACTGAGAAACGATTCCACCTTTACCGTGCGGTCCTGACTGTTTCCGTGACAAACTTCACAAACCTCTTCACATCCTCTTCCGTCGTGTCGAAAGAGCACATCCAGCGCACTATTGATTCCTCTTCATTCCAGACATAAAAGAAATATCGCTTTTGCAGCCGGGCGATGGCGCGCCGCGGAATCTTGGCGAATACCCCGTTAGCTTCCGCTTTATAGACGATCGTCACCTCAGGGATATCGTTCAATCCTTTTTTCAGCAATTGAGCCATCCGGTTGGCGTGCCGGGCATTTTTCAGCCACAAATCATTAGACAACAGGCAATCGAACTGCGCCGAGATGAACCTCATCTTGGACGCGAGTTGCATTCCCTGTTTGCGCAAATATTGAAAGTTGTTGCTAACTTTCTTGTCAAAGAACACGACCGCTTCGGCGCCCATCAAGCCGTTTTTGGTCCCGCCGAAGGAAAGAACATCCACCCCGAGATCGCGGGTAGCCTGGCGCAGCGTCAGGCCCAGGCTGGCAGCGGCATTCGCGATGCGGGCCCCGTCCATATGCAGAAACATTGACCGCTCATGGGCGAAGCAAGACAGCGCTTTGATTTCTTCCGGACGGTAGACCGTTCCCATCTCGGTGGCCTGGGTAATTGAGATGACGCATGGCTGCACATGGTGCTGATCCCCGATGCCATGGTACGCACCCTCCACGGCTTCGACGGTAAGCTTCCCATCGTGGGTTGGAATGGGAAGCAGTTTGCACCCGGTAAATTTTTCCGGAGCGCCACATTCGTCGGTATAGATGTGCGCGGCCTCGGTGCAGATCACGGCATGATAGGAATCCGTCAGCGCTTTCAGGCTGAGGCAATTGGCAGCGGTGCCGTTGAACACGATGAAGACGTCAATGTCGGCGCCAAAATGCTGCTTAAATTTGCCTACTGCGGATTCGGTGTAGGGGTCATCTCCGTATCCAACCGCATGACCCTGGTTGGCGGCGAGGATAGCCGTTATGACTTCAGGATGGACGCCCGCGTTGTTGTCGCTGGCAAAGCTGCGAGCCGGTTTCATGGTGGCAACAATGTAGCAGAAGGCATCCGCTGGTTCCGGCCAGGCTCGGATAGCACAATGGTGGCGGTACTGGCAGGGGTACCTTGGTGACTTGAGAGCTGCGGTTCGCGAGGTTAGATTGAGGAGACTGGGAGCGTCCTGTGGGATTAATCGTAGCCGCAGTAATCATCGTGTTCGGCCTGCTTTATCTGGCAGTCGTGACGGAAGAACGCCACATGGATGACGCCACCAAACCTCGCAAGAAATAAACTTTCGTCCGCGCTTGGTTCCGCCTGATATTGGCCCCTATCCCGGCCTTTGGCTGGTGCCCGGCAGTTCCGGCAAAACCCTATCGCTTAATATTTTTCGGTCCTACGACGCTTATCTGGAATATATTTCCATTGTCTAATTGTTTATCGCTGAGCTTGCACGGTAGAGTGCACCCACATGAACTCAAAGATTGTTAATCGGAAAGTATGTCGAATTTCACCTCATGGTCCGCTCTCTGCAGCCCTGCTGGTGATAGTAGCGGGGCTGAGCAGCGGCTGCGGTGACAGTTCCGCCAAGAGTCAGCAACCGCAGGGCTCTCCCGGGGTCCCGGTCAAACTTCAGGTCGCGAAATCGACAACTTTTAACGACACCACGGATTACGTAGCGACGTTAAAGTCGCGGGATTCGGCGGTCATTATGCCGCAGGTGGAAGGACAGATTACCCAGATTTATGTTCATTCCGGAGATCGAGTCTCGACGGGCACACCGCTGATGCAGATCGATCCCTCCAAACAACAAGCGACTGTAAAAAGCCAGGAAGACCTGCAGGCGTCCAAGCGCGCCGACGTGGAATATGCGAAGCAGCAATATCGACGCATCAGCTCATTGGCTGCTGCAGGAGTGGTGAGCAAACAAGAGTTGGATCAGGCGCGCTCCGCACTGGACGCAGCGGAAGCTCAGTTGCGGGCCTTGCAAGCGCAGGTCAGTGAGCAAAAGGTCCAACTGCACTACTATCGGGTAGCGGCGCCGAGAGCGGGTGTTGTGGGCGACATTCCGGTTCGCGTCGGAGATCGAGTCACCAATTCCACCGTCTTGACCACTGTGGACAAGCCGGGCACGCTGGAAGTTTATGTTTACGTTCCTGTCGAGCGGGCTCCGCAACTTAAAATGAATATGCCGGTGCAAATTGTGGACAGCGCCGGAGAACTCATCGCAAGTAGCCGCATCAGCTTCATTTCTCCCGAGGTGGACAATGCCACCCAGACCGTACTGGTGAAGGCAAAAATCTCCAACGACAACAAAGACAAACTTCGCAACTCCCAGTTCATTCGCGCCCGTGTCATATGGGGAACGCATCAAGCGCCGTCGGTTCCGGTGCTCGCCGTATCGCGAATTGGCGCCCAGTATTTCGCGTTCGTAGCTGAAGACCAGAACGGCAAATTGGTGGCGCATCAAAGGGCGCTTCGCGTCGGCGAAATGATCGGAAATGATTACGTGGTACTGGATGGAATTAAGCCAGGCGACAAAGTAATCGTCTCCGGAACACAATTCCTGGTGGATGGAGCACCAGTAGTGCCACAAGGTTAGGTGACACTCTGACCTCGACACGGACCTGAATTCTGCACGCAAAACTTCAAATCGATTTCTTTTTATCTGTCACTCATGAAAACTGGATGCTCGAATCGAAACCGTAAGCCTGTCTAAGCCGACGGCTGAGGTCTTTCATTCATGTTTGTTGATTTCTTTATACGACGGCCGGTTTTTGCTACAGTCTGCGCTCTGCTGATCATTCTGGCCGGTGCCGTGGTGGTTCCCAGCTTGCCTATCGCGCAATTTCCCAGCCTGGCGCCACCGCAGGTATCGGTCACCAGCGCCTATGTGGGGGCCAGCGCACAGACCGTCGAGACTGCAGTCACCACTCCCCTGGAACAACAAATCAATGGCGCCGAGGGGATGAAGTACGTCACCTCCACCAGCAGTAACAACGGTGTGAGTTCCATCGTCGCCACCTTCGATCTGACCCGCGATCCCGACTTGGCCGCGGTGGACATTCAGAACCGAGTCAACGCAGCCCAAGGACGACTTCCGGGCGCAGTCAAATCGACTGGGGTCACCATCACCAAGGCCTCGAATAATTTCGTATTCGGCGCCGCGGTTTATTCCCAGGACGGCCGTTACGATCCCCTCTTCATGAGCAACTATCTGGACGTGTACGTCAAGGACGCGCTCAAACGCGTGCCCGGCGTGGCCGACGTCTTCATCTTCGGAGAACGGAAATATTCGATGCGCATGTGGCTGGATCCGGTACGCATGGCCAGTCGCGGCCTCACCGCTCCAGATGTCGTGAGTGCGTTGCAGGAACAGAACGTCGAAGTTGCAGCGGGACAGGTAGGACAACCGCCGATCAAGCCAGGACAGGATTACCAGATTAGCGTGCGGGCGGTCGGCCGTCTTACCGAGGCTTCAGAGTTTGACAACATCATTCTCAAAACAAATACCGATGGCACTCTGGTACGACTAAAAGACGTTGGACACTCCGAACTCGGCGCCGAAGATTACGGTTCCGACCTTCAGTATGACAGACACGATGCAGTAGGAATAGGAATCACTCAGCTCTCCAACGCCAATGCGCTTCAGGTAGACAGCCGCGCCATTGCCGAATTGGAGCGTCTTGCCAAGCGTTTCCCGCCCGGGATGAAAGCAGAAGTGGCATTCGATACTACCGACGTAGTCGGTGAATCGATCAAAGACGTGCTGAGCACGTTGATTGAGGCCATCATCCTGGTCATTCTGGTCATCTTCGTCTTCTTGCAGGATTGGCGCACCACGATTATTCCAGCAGTCACCATTCCAGTCTCGCTCATCGGGACTTTTGCTTTCGTGAAGCTGTTGGGATTTTCCATCAATACCCTGACCATGTTCGGCATTACGCTGGCAACAGGACTGGTGGTGGACGATGCGATCGTGGTGATTGAAAACATCGAGCGCCACATCCAGGAAGGCGAGACGGACTCGCACAAGGCAGCCTCGGCGGCTATGAAAGAAGTTGCCGGCGCGGTCATCGCGACTTCCCTGGTGCTGGTTGCAGTCTTCGTGCCAGTGGCATTCTTCCCGGGCACCACTGGGATTCTCTTCCGCCAGTTCGCTTTAACTATTGCTTTTTCAATTACTATTTCAACTTTCAACGCGTTGACGTTGACTCCAGCCCTCTCAGCCATTCTCCTCGGACGACAGCACGGTGAAAAAGGGTGGTTCTTCACTCGCGTCGACCGCGTAATCGGCGGACTCACGGAGGGCTACCGGAGATCGCTGCGCGTATTTTTGCGCTTCCGTGTGATTGCTGTCGCGCTATTCCTCATTGGACTCGGACTCACGTACTTCATTTTCCAACGCGTGCCCAGAGGATTCGTTCCCAATGAAGACCAGGGATATTTCATAATTCTGGTGCAATCACCCTCGGGCGCTTCGCTCGAGTACACGCGAAATATCGGGAAGCAACTTACTCAGATCCTGAATAAGGTTCCGGAAATCGAGCACGTTTTTGCCGTCAGCGGCTTCAGCTTCGCCGGTAACGCCTCAAACCGCGGGCTTACCTTTGCCACGCTAAGGCCGTATTCGCAGCGCAAAGGCAACGAACACGGGGCACAAGCGGTGCTGAACAAAATTCGCGGACCGCTTTCCGGGATTTCCGGAGCGATGGTGATTCCGTTCCTGCCCCCGGCCGTGCAAGGCCTGGGCCAGTTCGGCGGTTTCCAATACGAGTTGCAAGACCAGGGCGGACACTCACTCCAGGAACTGGCCAACGTAACCCGGGATGTTTCCCGCCAGGGCAATTCACGCAAGGAACTCGCGGGCGTTTTCAGCAGCTATACCGCCAACGATCCCCAATTCCTGGTCACCATCGACCGTGAAAAAGCTAAGAGCCTGCACGTTCCACTCAGTCAGATCACGGACACATTGGGCGTCTATATGGGTTCAGCGTATGTCAATGATTTCGACTTCAATAACCGTTCCTATCGGGTATACATCCAGGCTGACAAACAATTTCGTGCTGAGCCCAAAGACATGCGCCAGTTTTATGTTCGCTCCGACACCAGCGCCATGGTTCCGCTCGACAACTTGATCCGAGTGACGCAGACCATAACACCGCAGGTGATCAGCCATTACAACCTGTTCCGCTCCGCAGAAATTGATGGTTCGGCCAAACCCGGCTTCAGTTCCGGCCAGGCAATTTCCGCAATGGAAGAAATAAGCAAAGCGATGCCTCAAGGATTCACTTATGAGTGGACCGGACTGTCTCTCGAAGAATTGCAGTCCGGAGGAACTGCACTAATCCTGTTCGGCCTGGGCACTCTGGTGGTTTATCTCACGCTGTCGGCGCAATATGAAAGTTTCGTGCTGCCCTTTATTGTGCTGCTGGCTGTCCCCATGGCGCTTCTTGGCGCACTCTCCGCGCAATCGTTGCGGGGCTTGGAAAATGATGTGTACTGCCAGATCGGACTGGTGATGCTGGTCGGACTATCCAGCAAGAACGCGATTTTGATTGTTGAATTCGCCGAGCAATTGCGCGGACGCGGCATGCCACTAATAGAAGCCGCTGTGGAAGCGGCACGAATCCGCCTGCGGCCGATTTTGATGACGTCGTTGGCCTTCATCCTGGGAATCGTTCCTCTGATGGTGGCTAGTGGCGCGGGGCAGGAAGGACGTCACTCCGTGGGCACGACCGTGTTCGGCGGAATGATCATGTCCACACTGCTGAATCTTTTCTTTATCCCGGTGCTTTATCTGATTATTGAAGGCTGGAGAGAAGGACGCGGGGGGAAGGCCGTCGCCGAGTAACTGTACAGATTACTTCGCCACTCGCTGCAGCGCCGCTCCGACGATTTGGCCTGGGCCGGTTTGCTGCACAAACGCAATTATCCTCACACGTCCGGTATCAGTTCGAGGGTCGAGCTTTAAGTGGACATCCTGGGCGAAGGGTTTGCCTTGCTTTACGCTTCCAACTTTTGTGAGACTCTGAACCACGGCAACATGATTCAAATGGCGACCCTTATTTTCCCCTCCCGCAACCTGCGACTCCGTGGAATTCAATGCGACGACAACATAAATATCCGCTTGCTTAAAGTTGTACGATTCGTCCAGAGCATCGGCTTCAACGTGAGCTTGCAGCCCAACCGGATTGTCATGAGAAACCAATGAAATACGAATAGGAATCTTTCGAACACCTGCCGCCTTCTGGCAAGCCTGGAGCGCCAGTCTCCCATCGCTGCCCAGGAATTCTCGGTTTCCATCCACCACCATTTGTGGCGTGTAAACCGTAGCTAGCTTGAAATGCTCGGAGTAGGCGTTCTGGCGTTCTGTTAGAAGGTGCGAGGAGTGTGGATCGGACCAGCCGCCGTGGTCCCAATAGTCGACATGCTCGCTGAGCACGATTAACTGAGCGCCAGCGACTGGCTGCCATCGATCTAATTGTTGCAGCAACGCATCCGCTGGAGGACAACTCGAACATCCCTCGGAAGTAAACAGCTCTACCAATACTGCTGCGGGAGAAGGCGGATGGGCGACGTCGGAAGCAGATAGGAACGTGCATGCTGCTAGAAGAACCGCGATCGCTAAGGTCCGCGTGAAATGCCTGCCCATTGAAAGGATCATACTATGCCTGTCGTATCCAGCCGACGATTGCTGTGATCTATAATCGTAACCCTAATCGAAATTCTCATCACCATGCGTATAACTTCCCTGGGCCTGGTTTTATTCCTTTCGTTCTCCGCATCGGCTCAGACTCCCCTTCGGAAGGCTCCTTTACCGCGATTCACGGAAGTTGCCAAACAGGTTGGTTTGACTGTCTCCCACATTTCTTCCCTAGAAAAACGCTACATCGTGGAATCCATGAGCGGTGGCGCTGGCCTGATCGACTGCGACAACGACGGGAATCTCGACATCATCACCGTGAATGGGTCCACCATCGATCGCTTCCGCAATGGAGGCGATCCCATGATCACGCTCTACCATCAGGACACCGGCTTTAAATTCCGTGACATCACGCAGACTGCTGGGCTCGTACGCAAAGGTTGGGGCATGGGCGTCGCCGTCGCCGACTACGACAATGACGGACTTCCCGATATTTATGTCACCGGTTACGGCGGCAACGCGCTCTATCGCAATCTTGGCAACTGTAAATTTCAGGATGTGACTGACAAAGCAGGAGTCGCCGCTGGCGGATTCAGCACCGGCGCAGCCTGGGCTGACTATGACCGTGACGGGTTCGTCGATCTATTCGTTTCCCGCTACGTCCACGTTGACATGAATAAATTGCCCACCTTCGGAAGCGATGAGAAAAACTGCCGCTTCAAAGGAATCCTGGTGCAGTGTGGCCCCTGGGGAATGCAGGGCGAATCTGACCTGCTCTTTCACAACCGTGGCGATGGGACCTTCGAGGAAGTTTCCAAGAAAGCTGGTGTCGACGACCCCGAACATCACTACGGTTTGGGAGTCGAATGGGGCGATTACGACAACGACGGTTGGCCTGATCTATACGTTGCCAACGACGCCGGCCCCAACTATCTCTATCGCAACAAGCACGATGGAACCTTCGAAGAGCTGGGCATGCTCTCCGGCGTAGCGTTGAGTGGCGATGGTTTGGAGCAGGGCTCCATGGGCGTGGACTGGGGAGACTACCGCCATGAAGGCCGCATGGGAATGTTTGTCACCAATTTTGTGGAGCAGGGCAACACTCTCTACCGCAACCTGGGAGACCAGGGATTATTTTCCGACGTGAGCTGGCCCAGCAAACTGGCGCAGCCCAGCTTTCCCCTGGTGGGTTGGGGAACGTCTTTCTTCGATATGGACAACGACACTTGGCTGGACATATTCGTCGCCAACGGCCACGTATATCCGCAAGTGGATTCGATCCCCGGCGGCGCACGCTATAAACAATCCATGCTGCTGTTTCGCAACAATCGCGACGGCACGTTCGAGGATGTCTCCACGGTCCTGTCGGCAATTCCTGCGGCCAGCCGCCGGGGAGCTGCGTTCGGAGACATTAACAATGACGGAAATGTGGATATCGTCATCGTGAATGTGGGTGAGCCTCCGTCCCTTCTGCTCAACCAGGGCAGCAACGGCAATCATCGCGTGCTGTTTAAGTTGATAGGGATGAAAAGCAACAAGTCAGGTATCGGGGCGAGAGTGACCGTGATGACGGCGACCTCGACGCAGTTCAATGAGGTGCGAGGCGGGGGCAGCTATCTCTCACAGAACGATCCGCGATTGCATTTCGGTCTTGGCGCCGATTCAAAAATCAGCCAGATAGAAATCCGATGGCCGAACGGAAAGATCGAAACCTTGCGCGAACTTCCAGCAGATTTCATTTACACGATTGTCGAGGGACAAGGGATCACGAATAAGAAGGCGCTTCCCCCCGCCGCTGCGCCGTGACCTTCCGGACACCGGTGATTAGCTGCCTAGACCTCCGCGTCATGGGGTTTCCCAGTCGAGGGCGTACACATCTTGCGTGCCGGCATTGCGCAGCATCAATGGCGAATCGTCGGGTGCAAGCGTCAAGGAAGCCCCCCAATAACCAGTCGGTGAGATGTCCTTAAGATCAAACATGCGTTGTATCGTGCGATCACTGAGGCGAATCTTCAGCACCGTTCCGGTACCAGTGTAGTCGACGGCGAAAAGGTACTCGCCAGTGTTCGACCAGCACATCCATCCCAAGGTGCCCTTGGTTAATTCACTCCATTTTTGAGTCTTGAAATCGAAGAGAACAAGTTTTGTCGAGTCAGCGGACATAGCTGCTACATAGCGTCCATTGGGAGACCACCGCGGCGAGTACAGGCCCGTCGAATCCGGAAGAGTCTGGATCTGGTGTGTGGTGAAATCAAATGTTCGCACCGTCGAGGCTGGATCACCCGCCGAGCCACCGAACATAATTTTGCTTCCATCGGATGACCAGGTCGGATCCTGCGAGTGTGGGTCATCGATCGTAAGTGGTCGAGGGCTTCCCCCGTCGGGCGAAACCTCGCTAATGGTGGAACGCCCGTCGGGAAATATCTCGAAAAAGACGATCTTCTTGCCGTCGGGAGACCATTGCGGCAGGAAAACAGGGTTCGCGTGCGATGTAAGTTGTAGCCTCTCACTGCCATCCATTTTGCTGCGCCACAGATTGCCTTCGGGATACGCGACGTAGGCGACCCACTGTTTGTCTTTCGAGAAACCCGCGAACTCTGCGGAAATGCCCCCAAGAAAAGGCTCGAACTGCCTGGACTTCAAGTTGTAACGCGTCAACTGGCCACGGAAAGTCTGACCGACTACGAACAGTTTCTTGCCGTCTCGGCTGGGAAGAAGCGATTGTAGGAACAGAGGGCTCGAAGTTAGCTGAACGGGCTTGGGTATGGAACGGACGAAGTTGCGTTTCCGCGGAATGGACCAAATTTGCCCTTTAGACTGGTACAGAAAGTATTTGCCGTCGGTGCTCCAAACGCTGCAACACTCCGAATCCGGAGGCTTGGTCCAACCGGGAAGCAAAGGATGCGCGTCCATATGATCGACGGACGTTTCCCAAAGCGAGGACACCGTGAAGTTTGTGTTATCGAATCGCAAGAAAGTTACGTCGGGCGAGAAAACCGGATTGATAATGGTGTCTGTGACTTTCAAGGAAGCAACTTTACGGGACTCCGTGCCATCGGTTTTCGCCACGAACAAGTCACTGCCAGTGGAGTAGGCGAGCATTTTGCCATCCGGCGACCACCTGGCATCCAGCACCTCCAGGTCACCGATGCGATGAGGAGAGCCGCCAAGAACGGGGAAGCTCCATAGCGGACCCTTTGGAGGCACGCCATGTACCTCCGCCGCAAGAAGTTCCGATCCATCTGGCGACAGAGCGAGCGGACTCATGTTTGGAGAAGGGAGGATCGTTGACTTTCTGGGCTCGCCTCCCCCGACCGACAGCTCCTCCATGCCCTGGTAATCCGACGCAAATCGGTAAAGATAAAGCCGTGATCCGTCCGTCCCTATGAGCCGCTTCGGTAAACCGTCCTTCGTGAGTTGAACGTAGTTGGAAACCTTCGGAACTGCTGGCGCCTGGTTCCAAAGATAAGCCAGCAGCGCTCCGCCGAATACAACCGCTGCTGCAACTACCGCGATCGCCATCCAGCGGCGACTCGACTGCACACCCGCTTGCGCGTGGCCTGACGTCCCCGGCGTGATGGACGAATCTGATAGCGTCTCCAATGCGAACGCCAGGTCGGATGCCGACTGAAAACGTTGATCCGGGTTTTTCTCCAGGCAGCGATGTATTACACGCAGCAGACCAGGAGGCGTATTTGGTGCGAGCTGCGAAATGGAAGTTGGCTCCTCGTTCAGGATCGCGGTCATGGTTTCCGCGGACGTGGCCTTGCGAAACGTCTGCTTTCCGGTTACGAGCTCGTACACGATGG
>WNGH01010621.1_pt1 | contig 19572 bp, 22 predicted proteins | sample 5400631 | NCBI WGS metagenome assembly WNGH01 (sample SAMN13153373, study PRJNA577476) | soil metagenome | isolation source: 115 cm soil or saprolite under Garry oak tree replicate 1 | place: USA:California | collected 2016-06-15
CGCCTCACTGTGGTCATGAACCTCCACGAGAATCTTTTCATCAGCTGCGGCAAAGGGATCATTCGCCGCTGCGGGAGATTGACCCCCCGCGCGGTACACGGCAAACACCACCAGGATCATCATGGCGCAAAACAGCCAGATACGCTTTCTCACGGGATTCATCCTCCATCTGGATTGCGGTCGGCCAGGAGCGGCATTCTATCCCGGCTAGCTGCGAAGGGCCACCTCAGGAAAAGACCTCCTCTGCTCGACAGCTCGGACGAGGCTTTAGACGTGCCGCAACAGGAAGGGTTACACCTGCCTTTTCTTCCCGCGATGTGCCCCGGGCGCAGGCCGAAACCCTCGCGGAGCTTTCTGGCATCGCGGGCAAAAATAGCTGCTGCGTCCCGCCACAACCACCCGGCGAATTTTCGCCCGGCAGCGATAGCAGTTTCTTCCTCCACGGCCGTAGGCGCGATGATGAAGCTGGTATTCCCCGGGCTCACCTTCCGTATCGAGATAATCGGAAATGGACGAACCGCGAAGGCGAATCGCTTCGCGCAAGACGTGCTGGACCGCGCGGTAGAGGCGCGAGGCTTGCTCTTTTGTGAGCCGCGCGCCGAGCCGCGCCGGATGAATCTTCGCGCGCCAGAGACTCTCGTCGGCATAAATGTTCCCGAGGCCGCGCAAGACGCGCTGATCCAGCAGCAGCGCCTTGATGCGCGCGCCCCTTCCGCCGACGCGCGCCGCGAATTCCGCCTCCGAGAGTTCGAGCGGATCTGCGCCGAGCGGCGCAAGAGTCTCTTGTAAGGCATCGCTTGCAAGAAGCGCCATTCGGCCAAAGCGTCTCGCGTCCGTATAGCGCAACTCGCGTCCGTCGTCGAGAGTGAAAACAGCGTGAGTATGCTTCGGCGCGGGCTCCTCGGCCCGCTTCGGCGACAGATGGCCCGTCATTCCCAGATGCACCAGAAGCCCCGAGGACGCAGGCTCACCGTTCGCAGTCGAAAGGCGCAGGAGCAGAAATTTTCCGTAACGCACAACGTCGTCAATCGAAAGCCCGGGCAGGCTGCGCTCGAGCGTACCAGGGTCGTCGATGAAATCGGTCTTGCCGAGGCGGACGGCAATAATTTTTCTTCCCGGTAATGTAGCGCGGAGCCCGCGGGCGATGGTCTCGACTTCGGGCAATTCCGGCATCGGTGAATCCTCGAAACAAGCTCCTGCGTTTCTGGTTGAAGAAGTTTCCCTCGCTTATTCGCAGCTCTACGGCAGAATGGCGAAAACTCGCGCCGGGCCGCCCGAGCCGCCTTCGAGTTTGATGGGCGCCACGATCAGAAATGCGCCGATTTCCGGCAGCGCGCTCAAATCCGAGAGATTCTCCAGGTGATACAGGCCGGAACCGAGAGCCAGGTGATGAACTTCGAAATCGGCGGATGCGCCGTAATCCACGCTCAGCGTGTCGCAGCCAATTCCGCTGACCCCGCGCGATAGCAGCACGCGGACAGCTTCCACCGAGAACCCCGGAAAGTGCATCGTTCCGTTTGCATCCTGGTTGCGATAACGCTGCGCGTCGGGCCAGCGCGATGCCCAACCGGTGCGCAGCAGCACAATCGCTCCAGCGGGAATTTTTCCGTGGCGTTTTTCCCACTCTTCAACACGCGCGGCAGGAAGCCGGTAATCGGCATTCTTTTCTGCTTCGGCGCGCACGTCCAGGACCACCGCCGGCCCGAACAAACGCTGCACAGAAATTTGATCCACCGGCGTTTTCCCCGGAGGAAAATGAATCGGCGCGTCCAGGTGAGTGCCGTAGTGTTCAAGCATCCAGAAGCTGCGCGTGAAATAGCCGTTTTTCTCCACGCTGGCGTTGACCGTTGCCTCGAACACCCGCGGGTCTCCCGGCCAGTGCACGAGCTTATCGTTGATGGCGTAGCTCAGGTCCACAACGCGCGTCTGGCCTGAAGGGATCCCCGCAAGCCCGCTTGCCGGCTGGTCTGTTTGTTTACGCTGCGCCATAGCCCATCCAGCGATCAGGAGCGCGAGAAACACCCACGATGCACGGTTCCGCACAACGCCTCCTTCCAAGCGAAATAAAACAAGTCTTTCGTCGCAAACATCATACGCGAAGAGGCTTCCTCCTGAAGCGGCCCATCCCCTGGGCGCTGGAGAGCCTGAAGAAGATTCAGGGAAGAGGCAAACCCGGTGACGCCACGATCCCGGCCATGCGCAGAATCTCTTGGTATTCAATCGGTGTAATCGGCGAAATCAACAGCCGCACATTCTTGAGGAACTTCACCTTTCTGACCGCCGGGTTGGCGCGCATTTCCGCGAGTGAAACCTGGCGCGGCAACCGCTCCATCGCGCGCAGGTCCGCGACCAGATTTTTTCCCTCGGCGTCGTGAGGATCCGGATAGGGATCGCGCGTCACTTCGGCCAAAGCATAGAGCGAACGTTCCGGCGCGCCGTGGTAACAGAGAACGCGGTCGCCGCGGCGCACCTGTTTGAGCTGGCGAAGCGCATCGGGCCGCGAGCTCGCGCCGTGCCACATCTCTTTCCCCTTAACGAACAGAGTATCCCAGTGATAGTCGTGAGGGTCCGTCATGAACAGCCAGTAACGGCGTTCGGAACCGGTTCGTGTCATCGGCGCATTGACGGGTCGCACTATACACGGGGACGCGAGCAATGCAAAACGAATTGTGAATCTTCGCGAGGGTTTCGATGGATTGGCGGGGTGGGGAAAGTGTCGGCCGCTTACGGAATTGTCTCTATGTTGTTGAAATCATTAGAGATATACAAGAGCCCAAAGAGACCTCCTTTCTATCCAAGAACTTAGATCCGGCTGACGTCAAGGAACGAGTCTAGCCGACGTCCACGAAAATGTCTTCGCCGCGGATTTCCACCGCGTAGGAATCCACCCCCACCGTGGGGTTCCGGGAGACTTTGCCGGTGGTGACGTCGTACTCCCAGCCGTGCCAGGGACAGGTAACGACCTTTCCTTCCAGGACGCCCTGTCCCAGCGGCCCGCCACGATGCAGGCAGACGTTGTTGACAGCGTAAAACTTCCCGCCCACATTGGCGAGGGCAATGGTCTTGCCGTCAATCTGGAACTCGCGGATTGTTCCCGGGAGGATCTCGTCCTTCTTGGCGGCTCGCAGAAAAGCCATTGACTGACTCCTCGATGACGTAAGATCAAGAAAAGCGGGACTCTTCCGGCTAGCGCGGTGCGGGCGTCTGCGCGACCATCACACCTTGTTTGAAATCTTCCACCATTTCGGGCCGCAAGCGAACTTCGGTGGGCCGCTTCGCCAGAGACATCCGGTCAATCTTGTCCTGGAGCTTCAGCAGGGCATAGAACAGGCCCTCGGGACGCGGAGGACAGCCGATGACGTAGACATCCACGGGCACAATTTTGTCCACGCCCTGCAAGACCGAATACACATTGAACGGCCCCCCAACGCTCGAACAAGCGCCCATCGAGATGCACCATTTCGGGTCGGGCATCTGGTCCCAGACGCGCTTCAAGACAGGCCCCATCTTCAATGTGACTGTGCCGGCGACGATCATCAGGTCGGCCTGACGCGGCGATGGGCGAAACACTTCGGCGCCGAACCGCGCAATGTCAAAGCGCGAGGTGGTCGAGGCAATCATCTCGATGGCGCAACACGCCAACCCAAACGTCAGCGGCCAAATGGCGCTTTTGCGCGCCCAATTGAACACGTAATCCACCGACGAGATCATGAAGTTCTTTTCGAAGCGGTTGTCGAGAACTCCCATAGACTCCTCATTACTTCATCAAAACAGCCGAGTATAGCGCCCGTGTTTCGGCGAGTCAAAGGGGGACGCTAGAGTATGCGCAAGCTCACCTCGGAGGGCGAGATGCCGCGCGGCTTTGCGCCATGGACGAGCAGGGCGCCTTGGGCTTTGAAGGCGCGCAACTGGGCGGCATCGCGGAACCAGCGGCCGGTGTAATCCTCGGGCGTTGGCGTGGGATCAAGGATACGGCGATGAGCAACCTCGGAGAACCCGGCATCGCGAAAATGCGAAGTCCATTCTTCGGCGGAGAGCAGCTTCGTCGGAACCTGGAGCTTCTCGCCCCACTGGTGGCAGTGCGGGTTGTCGCGGTAATAGTTGATGAGAATCCACGCGGAGCCGCCTTCGCGCAGGACGCGGAAGATTTCTTTGATGCCGCGGGCGGGATCGGGCCAGTAGTAAGCCGACTCGACAGATATCGCACGCGTAAAGAAATTCGCGTCCCAGGGAATTGCGTCAACGCCGCCGACAATGAACATGGTGTTGTCGAGCTCGACGCTCAAGCGTCGGGCGCGGCGCACCATCACGTCGGAAATATCCATGCCGACGACGCGACCCTCGGGAACAAGCTCGGAAAGGCGCCGCGAGAGCCAGCCTGCCCCGCAGCCGACATCAAGCACATTGTCGGTTGGCTCGATGCGCATCAGGTCGAGAACGGGCAGCGTGATTGGAAGATGGTCTTCCTCCATTCCTTCGCCTCGGCCGGCTTCGGCCCAGCGGTTGAATTCTTCGCGGAGGCTTTGGTCATTAGCGAAGCTTCGATAAATAGTCATGTTCCGCGCTCGAAGGTCACTCGCCTATCACAAAGGCGCAATTCTGCGGTCTTCCAACCGACTGACAACCACGCAGTAGCTTGAACATGAGTAGCGTCATTTGCCCACCACGCGGAGTAGAGGTAAGTAGACTTGGGCAACTCAGCGCTGATAATCATGATGATCTCTGCAAAACTCATGTCAAGACGCCGGGTTTCGGGAGACTGTTCTGCAAGAAACTTGGTCAAGGGAAGGTACTTCTTTGCGCTCAATGAGATCAAACGCAGCACGGTGGCCGGCTCGACGGAGATCGCGCGCGGACTCAAGCTGGGCACTAAAGACGGAGCGGCCTGGGCGAGACCCTTGATGCATGGCCTGACTGGAATTCTGATTCGATCCGCTTCGCGATATGCTTCATCATGCTTAGCAACCAAGAGAAGTTTGAATTGATTTTCCGAAGTCTCTTCGTAGATCAGCCGATAGTTCTTGTCCACTCTCACGGCATGGAGTCCATTCGCTTCGCCTCGAAGCGGCTCATCGTTCAGGCCTGGGTGCTGACGATCTCTCACAAATTGGCTCAAGCATTTGAACAGCTTAGGGTGGACCTCCTTAGGAAGTCCTACCAATGAAGAAATGAATCGCGGCTCAAAAAGGAATAATTTTGGCGACAATTTGAGTCCTCAATCTCGTGACTCCACTTTTGCGAGCAGCTCGATGAATTTTTGCTGGCGTTCGGACTGGTCGTGGCCGCCGGCGGCGTCGGCAAGCTGCGTAGCGTTCATGGAGCAGAACTTCGGGCCGCACATGGAGCAGAACTTGGCTTCCTTGTAGAAATCGTCGGGCAGGGATTCGTCGTGCATCGCGCGGGCGGTATCGGGATCGAGGGAAAGGTCGAACTGCTTGTTCCAGTCAAAGAGGAAACGGGCGTAGCTGAGCGCGTCGTCGCGGTCGCGCGCGCCGGGACGATGGCGGGCGACGTCAGCGGCATGCGCGGCAATTTTGTAGGCGATGACTCCCTGCTTGACGTCGTCGGGATTCGGCAGGCCAAGATGCTCTTTTGGTGTGACGTAGCACAGCATGGAAGCGCCGTGCCAGCCGATCATGGCCGCGCCGATGGCGCTGGTGATGTGGTCGTAGCCAGGCGCGATATCAATCACCAGCGGACCGAGGGTGTAGAACGGCGCCTCGTGGCACATCTCGATTTCTTTGTCCACTTGCTCCTTGATCTTGTCCATGGGGATGTGGCCGGGGCCCTCGATCATCACCTGGACGTCGTGCTCCCAGGCCTTCTTTGTCAGCTCGCCGAGGACCTTCAACTCCGCGAACTGGGCTTCGTCGCTGGCGTCGGCGATGCAGCCGGGACGCAGGCCGTCTCCGAGAGAGAAGCTGACATCGTGCTTCTTGAAGATCTTGCAGATGTCGTCGAAGCGCTCGTAGAGGAAATTCTGTTTCTTGTGCGTCTCCATCCACTGAGCGAGAAGCGCGCCGCCACGGCTGACGATACCGGTGATGCGGTTGCGCACCAGCGGAACGAATTCGCGAAGGACTCCGGCATGGATGGTCATGTAGTCCACGCCCTGCTCGGCCTGCTCCTCGATGACTTCGAGCATGAGCTCGGGGGTGAGGTCTTCGGTGCGGCGAACTCGGGTGATGGCTTCGTAGATGGGCACGGTGCCGATGGGCACGGGCGAAGCGTCAATGATGGCCTTGCGAATGCGCGGGATGTCCCCGCCAGTGGAAAGGTCCATCACGGTGTCGGAGCCATAGTGGACGGCGTGGTGCAGCTTCTTCAGCTCCTCGTCAATATTGGAAGTGGTAGCGGAGTTGCCGATGTTGGCGTTGATCTTGCACTTGAAGGCGATGCCGATGCCCATGGGCTCAAGGTTGCGATGATGGATGTTGGCAGGAATGATGGCGCGGCCCCGCGCGACTTCGCCGCGCACGAGTTCGGGATCTAGCTTCTCGCGCCGGGCGACATATTGCATCTCTTCGGTGATGACACCCAGGCGGGCGAAGTGCATCTGCGATAGATTGCGGCTGCCATTCGTGCCAGAGGCGGCCAATCGTTTTTCGACCCAAAGATCACGCACGCTCATAGCGTCCCCCATACACACCGTGCCCGCGAGGGAGGAGGTGTGTGAACTGGATTATCGCACCAGGAGTCATGTGCGGCAACTCACGGTTGACTGGTGAGTGGTGTTTGGTTGTGATTGCTGACTGGTGATTGGGAGTTGATGTTCGGACCGCATGAACGGACGGGGGCATCTCCTCCCCCTGGGTATGTTTTTCGTAAGTGTTGGATGTAAAGGACTTAGATACTCGTTTTGACGTAAGTGCAGAATCTAAAGGAGTTAACGAAAAACGGAGGTATGAGGTCGGAAGTACGAAGTCGGACAGAGAAACCCCAAGGCACCCCCTCCCCCCTATGTTTTTTGTAAGAGTGTGAAAACAGGGCACTTTAAGTCCTTTGTTTTTGCAAGAGTGTGATTCTAAATGGTTTGCAATCGCGTTTTTTGATAAGAGTGTGAAACTAAAGAGCTTAGTCATTTTCTTGCTGTGCTGGGGCGCTTCGACCTCTAGGGATGTCTGAGCGTGAAGCGGTGTCTGGGGAGGTTTTGAAACGGGGTGCGATCCTCAGTAGCCGGTCCTCAGTCTCCTTTCAGCAATTCTCAAACTCTAATTGTACCATAAGAGAATAGCCAAAGTCAATAGAATTCTTAACTTCCTTAGGATTGAGGGAGTTGGCGAGGGTTTTGGCGGGCTGCCCCTCGCCGTGCTCAGGGTAAACGCTCATTATGGATGAGCATCCCAGTGGGATGGCCAGCTATGTGGTCGAAATGAGCGTGCGCGTTCAGGAGCGCGCGAAGCGGAGGCGGGCGCCCGACGTACGAAGACAGCGATACGCACGCGCGGGCACTATGGCTTGAGGGCGCAGAATGCCCGCCCCTAATCCAGGCGGAGAGCCAGCGTAAATGGCCTACTGTTTCTTGATCAGCGGGTCTGCCTGGGTAATGCTGCCGTGAACCAGTTCGGTCTTGATCGTGGATTTCTGGCGAGGCAGCAGATTGACCTCAGTCTCGAAGGTCTGATAACCAGGCAAGGTGACTTTGATGCGATGCTTTCCCGGGCTTACCAGCATGGATCGTCCCAGCCCGCTGAATTCCCGGACGTGGCCCACAAAGCCATCGTCCAGGAAAACCGCCGCCCTGTCGGGCTCGACCTGGAGCTTGATTTGAGAAGTCACTTTGGGAAACTGAGCCTGAGGGTCCAACTGCATGCGCACGCGGAGACGCAGCGCCTTGCCCGGCTCTACAACCACCTGTTGCGTGAAATCGGTGTAGCCTGACTGGCGCACAGCAACCTGATGTTCACCCGGCAGAAGCATAACTTTTCGATCGTCTTTGAGCTCATCCAAGTAGCCGACGTATTGCCCGTCAATCCATACGCCGGAGGTCCTCGCGGCTTTGGAGGCGGCAATGAAGCGGAGCTCCCCCATGACCTGGCTTTGCGAGAACGAGGCGGTGTTAAGAAACAGAATGGAAAGAAGAAGAGTGAAACCTGTTAGCTTGAGTCTATTCGGCCCAACCATATGCAATCTCCTTACTGGCTGGGCGTTTGTGGGTTCTACGATTGTCGCACAAACCGGCGAATTTTGCAGCACCCTATCGCATGCCCTGCGTCGCCAGCGCGGGGGATAGATGCCAGCAGCCGCCATGAACACGCAAAAAGCGGCGTGCCCGCCTAGCTCTTTGCTGCGCTCGGGGTAAAGAGCCGGGCGCTACATCTCTCACGTCTCACCGGGGGAGGAGCGTTGGAGCGGAGGGTTGCGACGCGCCCTTCTCCGCGAGCAGATGGTCAAGGGAGAGCGCGCCGCTCCCGCGCACCATTACGGCCAGCGCCACGGCGATGGCCAGGAGGTGATATTCAATTCCCTCGCCTTTCTGATTGCCGGCCCAGTTCATGAAGAGACCGAATTGCTTGTGGACCATAGCGATGGCGGTCACCATATTGCAGAGGATGCCAAAGGCGGCAATGCGTCCGAGGAATCCAAGGATGAGGCCCAGCCCGCCGAGGAACTCGGCGGCGATGGCGAGAAACGCGAGCGGCGCGGGAATGCCCATCTGATGGGTGAAAAAACCCATGGTGGCGCTGAAACCATAACCGCCAAACCAACCCAGCATCGGCTGGCGGCGAACTATTGGCGACGCAGAGTCAGGAGGGAATACAGGCGTCTAGAAGGGGAGGCTCGTGGTGCCGCCGCGGGAGACGACACTCACGAGCCTCAGTTGTGGATTCGACGGAGCCCGCGGTCCTAGCGTGCCGTGCCTTGACCGCGGGGCAACTGTGGAATTCTCAGTTCCGATCAGTATCCCAGCCCATCGTCAGGGGGGCACGCGAATGTGCTTGGCCCCGTGGTTGACGGGTTGGGCTTGTGGAGTTCGATGTCACCGCCCCCCGGGTTCGTCATGTGGCAGGTGCTGGCCTCACCCGTTGGGGTGTCGTCCGCCAAACAGCGCGTCGGTACAAGGTAGTCGATACTCCCGGTCATTTGGTTCTGTAACAGGATCCCAAACTTGTCCTTGGGCGGTGGGAACGATTGCTGCTCGGCGTCAATCGTCCTCACTCGAAAGTTAAACGTCCCAATGGGTGCGCCTTGAATGCTGACGTCGGCCGTGCCACAGATGTCACGCGCGTTGTTAGCCGCAAAGACGCCGTCGCACCCGGGGCAAGGGTTCACGTAGCCCGTGATGCTATCGCTGCTCACGTGAAGCCCGTTATTATGGTCGACGTAATTGACATGGCCGAAGAAGCCGCCGTTCTTGCACCCGCCCACCAAGCCAAAGTTCGCCTTCTGGTCCGACTCCGGCAAACCGGCATTGTTGGAGGCCGTCCCCGGCGCGATAAGGATAAATCCTCCACCGGTGGTGAAGTCGCACGGGAACGGAATGACGTGGGCTTTTACGACGGGTGTGTTTGTGAACGACAACACGGCCACGAGGAACCCTCCCGCCAAGAGTGCGGCTACCAGCTTAGCTATTCTTTGTATCTTGCTCATTGTTCTTCCTCCATTCGTGTCAAGGCCACTTTGCGTGGCACTAGGAAATACCCGCTACCGCAGTGGCGATCACCACATCGGCAACGCCAGTGACGGTAACGTGAAGGGCATTCACGGTGATGGTGCCGCTTGGATCGGTTGTCTGCTCGTTGATAACCACCTGACCCCCTGGGATCGCGATCGTCTGATTCGGGTCCCCAGTTACGAAAATCGATATCCCGTTAATGGAAAGGTTATCGATGGTCGTGCTGCCACTGCTGCCGCTACCCAACTTCGAAAACGCCCGGGACACAACCGAGTCGGCGGAGATGCCGACGCCGGCGACGGTCATCCCCAGGTTCTCGACCGAGGCGTCGGAGTCAACCTCATCGGACCAACTGATCGTGGCTGCGTTGAGGACCTCTCCACTGAGCAAAGACGGGACGCTCGCTGTGACCACACCCGTATCCCGTTCGTCGTTAGTACCTCCGAGAGTTCCGGTATCGGAGAGCGTGGTTGTCGTTGTCGTTCCGAGAGGTCCGGTTATAGTCGCTTGCGCCGCTCTGGCTTGTCCCGCGACGGTTTGAGCTCGGCTGGCTGCTGGCCATGCCAACACGCCGGCCAGCATCAGAGCGACTGTCACCAAGCGTAAACGGCAATGATGTGTCTCATGCATACTAACCTCCTGTTTTTTTAGGTTCGGTCATCCCAAACTGACGGGTTCTATAGCGGCGCTGAACATGCGTTGTGAGCCGCCCTCGGCGGGCCGGACAACTCATTTGCTCGTGCATTCTGTTCCGCACCGTTTTCCTCGGTCGGTCCCTCCTGGAAGTCACAAGAAAAGCGAGAAAGCTTCCGGAGGCCGTAACGTGCACCAGCCTATGATTCCTCACCGGGGGACACAATCCGATGGGTGCTTGAAATGTGTGGGTTATGAATACTGAATCCGGCGTAGGGGAAATGCTGGCCGGAGAATCACTTAGCCGCTGCCGGTCGCGGATGCAAGCGTTTTGCGCGCACCGATTGCAGTAGCAGACCGGCGAGAACATCTTGCGCCGCTTTGTGCAAGCTCGAGAGAAGGAGACTGCCGCAACTCCGGGAGGAAGAGTACTCAGTTGTGGCAGGGATGAGGCCCGGTCAGGCGCGGCGGAGGGTGAGAAGCGTGATCTCCGGAGGGACCCCGATGCGGACGGGCGCGCCGACGGTGCCCAGGCCGCGATTGACGTAGAGGCAAATGGCGTAAAAAATCGCGCGGGGCTGAAGCGGTGGGCGAGGATTTCGACCTGGACCTGACCGCCGTGGGTGTGCCCGGTGAGTTGGAGTTCGATCCCCAGTTCGGCGGCGCGCGGAAAGGAATTGGGATTGTGGGAAAGAAGGATGTTGGGCATATCGCGGCGGACCAGCCGCCCGACGTGCGGGAGCATCTGCAAGCGCTGTCCGCCGGGCGTGCGCTCGCGCTGATAGTCCACGCCAATCAGGTTGAACTGCGCGCCACGCCAGGTGAGCTGGGAATTCTCCTGGCGGAGCAGACGCATGCCCGCGCGATGAAACAGCTCTCGTGCCGCGGCTTCCACGCCGGCGTAAATTTCGTGATTGCCGTTGCACCCCCAGACACCCAGGGGCGCGCGAAGCCGCGCGAGCTCGGCGACACAATCGGCCAGCGGGTCAGAGGCGCTGGTGATGAAATCACCGGTGACTACAGCGAGATCCGCGGACAGGCCGTTGGCCATGTCCACGGCGCGGCGGACTTGTTCGCGGGTCATGTAGCCGCTGAGATGAATGTCGCTGAGCTGGACGATGCGCAGCCCTTCGAGCGCGGGCGGGAGGTTGGCGAAGGGGACGGAAACCTCATGGATCCGATAGCGCAGGCGTTCGCTGGCAAAACCGTAGAGCGCGCCGACAAATGGGACGGAGCCTGCGAGGACTGAAGCCGTCTGGAAAAAATAGCGGCGAGAGGGGTTGGCCGGGAGGCCTTCGGGAACGGGGGCGGGAGCCGGCTGATTGACGGATCTTGTTGGGGAGCTTGCAGCGGTGCGGGAAGGTCCGCCGCGAAGGCGCTTGGCAGCGCGCCAGAGCCATTCGCAAGCGGCAACGAACTTCACGGAAATGTAGGCGAAGAAGGCGCTGGTGAGCCACAAGCCAGCGAGAGCGGTAACCAGCGAGCCGCGCGGCATCAGGTGGCCTTGCTTCATGCGCAACCCGTCTGCCGTCGCGAAGATGACCAGGAGAAGCACCGCAATCCAAGCGCCTCGAAGCGTCCCGCGCAGAATGGGGCTGCGGATGCGCCCGGTCAGACGCCACGCCGCGCGATACCAAAACCTCTGCGAAAGAAACAGGACGACCAGGATCGTCAGAAGAATAATGATGCGAATGAGAATCCAGCCCCAGTTTAAATTCAACGCGTCTCCTTCAGAATGCCCAGTAAAATTGTAGCATGCGGCGGGGCACAGGCGGAATTTCCCGGTTCCTAGTGAGTCTTTTCTGCAACACGAGTAAGATAGCTTCCCGGCCTAGAGACGCGGGAGGGGATGCGACTGCACCGGGCTGAGAAAAAACTCACTGCGCAGGGCGAAACAACCGGCCGGTTCGCACGTCTTAAGAGAAGTGCTGGACGGATCGCTTAATCTGAACGGAGGAACGCACAATGAAAAGGATTCTGAGTGTACTGGCTGCAGCGGCCCTGGTGGCCGTTGTTGCGGGGCCATCGCTGGCCCAAGAAGCCGCCAAGAAAGCAGAAGCGCCGAAAGCGGCACCGAGCACTTCGCAGGCGGTGCTGGAGCAATGGAACGACATCGGCCGGAAGCTGATTGCGATTGCGGAAGACTTGCCGGAGAATAAGTACGATTACAAGCCAAATCCCGACTCGCGGGCCTTCGTCGCGCAATTGCTGCATGCGTCGGCGGCGATGTATTTCTTCACGGACGTAGCCCAGGGGAAAAAGTCTTCGTACTCCGACGACCCCAGCCGCGAAAACCTGAAGACGAAAGAGCAAGTGGTGGCGTTCGTGAAGAAGTGCGTGCAAGACGGCGCGGATGTGATCAAGGCAAAGGGCGACAAAGGCCTGTCGGAACAGGTCAAGGCCCCCTTTGGAAATGAAATGACTCGGATTTCGGACTTGGCGTACGGGCTGATCGAGCATTCGGGCGAGCACTACGGGCAACTGGTGGTGTATTACCGGATCAACGGAATGGTGCCTCCGGAGTCGCGCCCGAGGAAGTAAGCGGGTCAAGAACGGCGGGATGGGCACGGCGGGGCTGTGCCGTGCCCTTTTTCTTTGGCCAGGAAAACTGTTGCGCGCAATACCACTGGGGGCTTGCGGCGATTAACTTGCAGTCGCGCTTGCCGGGGTTTCCTGCAACATGGCGGCGAGCTTTTCGGGGTCCCTGGTTGGCGGCTGGCAGGAGGTCTCGACACAGACGAGCGCCTGGGCCTCGGTGGCGCGGAGATGCGGCAGAGTATTCTGCAACGAGGCGGGGAGCGAATTGGTTGCGAGACGCTCGGGAGTAACGCGAAGGACGGCTTTGCCGAAACGGAAGACGCCGGCGGCGGCATCTTCGAGGCGTTGCGCCTGCGGGTCATCCGCGCGGCCGGTAACAACCACTTGCAGCGCATGGCGCGCATGGAGAACTGCCGCCAGTCCATAAGTGGCGGCGAACAAGCCGTATTGCGGGGCGATGCCCGCGAAGGCTTCGAGGGCGCGCTGGGCCCAATCGCGGTAGCGCGCCTCTCCGGTGTATGCCCAGAGGCGATCGAGCGCGAGCGCAGCGACCGAATTCGCGGCGGGCGTGGGCGAGTCCTGGATGGGCTTGCGGCGGACGTCGAGGCCGCCCATCGGGGGGGCATCAGAGGAACGGTCGAAAAAGCCTCCGCCTTCGGCGTCGCCGAATTTTTCAATGATGCGGTCGAGAGTGCGCTGGGCGGCGCGGAAATAGCGCGCGTCGAGAGTCAGCTCGTAGGCATCGAGCAGCGCCAGCGCGGCGAAGGCGTGGTCGTCGAGCGAGCCATCCAGCGGGGCGCCGCCGACACGATGGAGGAAACCGCGCTCGTCGCTCCAGGCCTCGCGCAGGATGCGGTCGAGCGTTTTCAAGGCGAAGCCGCGGCAGGATTCGCCGAGGCTTCCGCCGAGCACGCGGGCAACGTCCAGGTAGGCTGAGACGAACATGGCGTTCCAGGCGACATAGAGTGTTTTGTCTACAAACGGCATGGGGCGCGGGAGGCGCGCGGCGAGGAGTTTTCCCTTAGCGCGGGCAATCAGCAAACGCACATCGGACTCGCCCAGCTTCAACTGCTTGGCGATTTCATGGGGCTCGCGCGCGATCCACAGAACGTTTTTCGCGGGGTTGTGGTGCATCTCGCCGCGCGCTTCCACGTCGTAATACAGCTCCATCACGCGCGCTTCCTCGGGGGAAAGAGCCGCACGCAGCTCCTCAAGCGTCCAGGTAAAATAGTCGCCGTCGTCATCGAGAGAATAATCGGCGTCCTGGCTGGCGTAGAAGCCGCCTTGAGCCTGGTCGGAGAGAACCTCGTTCACCCAGCCGATGATTCCTTCGGCGATTTCGTGGAAGAAAGGATTACGGGTCACCTGCCAGGCGTGGAGATAGTTCCGAAGAAGTTCGGAATTGTCGTAACTCATTTTTTCGAAGTGCGGAACCAGCCAGCGCTCGTCCACCGAATAGCGGTGGAAACCGCCGGCGAGTTGGTCATAGACGCCGCCGCGGCCCATTCTTTCGAGTGTGCTTTCCACAACAGCAAGCAGGTGCTTCTCCTTGGTTTGCTGATAGCGCTCGAGCAGAAGGTCGAGCGCCGAGGGATGCGGGAATTTGGGGGAGCGGCCGAAACCGCCGTTCCGGAGATCGAACATCTGCACCATGGAGCGAACCTGCTCGTCGACAACGCCGGGATTAAATGCGCCGCGGGCGCCGGAGAGTGTCTCCGCCTGGGCGACAGCCTCGACGAGGGTTTCGGAAGCTTCGAGGACTTCGCTGCGGCGATTCTTATAGGAGTCGGCGACGGCCATGAGGATGCGCTTAAAGCCCGGGCGGCCCAGGGCGTCTTCGGGAGGAAAATACGTGCCGCCGAAGAAGGGTTTGCCGTCCGGGGTGAGAAAACCCGTGAGGGGCCAGCCGCCCTGGCGCGAGATGGCGCTGATGGCAGCCTGATAGCGCGCATCCACATCGGGGCGCTCATCGCGGTCCACTTTGACGGGGATATAGAGGCGATTAACGAGTTCTGCGATTTCGGGATTCTCGTAACTTTCGCGGTCAATGACGTGACACCAGTGGCACCACACCGCGCCGATGTCGAGAAGGATGGGTTTATCCTCGGCGCGGGCGCGGGCGAAGGCTTCTTCCCCCCATTCAAACCAGCCGATGGGCTGATGCGCGGCGGAGCGCAGATACGGGCTGGCCGAACCTTTCAGACGGTTATCGGGATGACTGGTCACAGTGAAACCTTTCCCGAGTGGGGCGCGGGCGCGGCGACCCGCGTGTCGTGCTATTGGATCGGATTCTCCGGGCCGGTGTCGCGCGGATCGAGGGGCTTGCGCCCAGCAAAACCTTCGCGCTGGCCATGATAAAAGCGGATGCGGTCTTCGCCGAGGCGCCAGCAGAGATACACCTCTTTGTTGTCAATGATGGCGGGGAAATCCAAAAGCCCGGAATCGAGATCCTTGACCAAACAACCGGTGGATTGGATTTGCTCGAGAGCGGCGCGCAGCGATTCGGCCAAACGGTCATGCGTCAAGCGCTGCTGAGCGAGCTTTTCGTGGGGCACCTGGATGCCACCCATCAACATGATGCGCGATGACAGCGCCGCGAAATCCCTCGCCAGGGGCTCCATTTTCCGGCGGAATTCGATGGCTTCGATCAGGACCGGCTCGACCTCTTTGCGGGTCCTCTCCGCCTCGGGAAGGGTGAATATCCTGGGCTCCGGGTCGGACTCTGGTTGGTCATCGCGTTCGTCTTCGCTCATGAAGGGGAATCCCGGGAACTATGTTCCGCGCAGGCTCAACATGCGCTCGAGCGCGACGCGCGCCCATTGCCTGGTGTGCTCGTCCACGGTAATGCGATTCACCACGCGCCCGGCGACGAGATTCTCGAGCGCCCAGAGCAGGTGCTGGGGGGTGATACGGAACATCGTCGTACACACGCAGACGTTCGGGTCGAGCGACATCACCATCCGATCTGTGTACTGTTTGGCGAGGCGATTGACCATGTGAATCTCAGTGCCTACGGCCCACTGCGAGCCGGGCTCGGCCTCGCTCACGATTTTCTTGATTTGCTCGGTCGAGCCGATGAAGTCGGCCGCTTGCGCGACTTCGAAGCGGCACTCCGGATGAGCAACCACGCGGATGCCGGGATGCTCCCGGCGGACGCGAGCGACATGTTCGGGCGTGAACCGCTGGTGCACGGAGCAATAGCCTTTCCACAACAGGACGCGGGAGTTGCGGATGGCCGCCTCGGAATTGCCGCCGAGCACTTCGTAAGGATTCCACACGGCCATCTTGTCGAGAGGAATGCCCATGCGGAAGGCGGTGTTGCGGCCGAGGTGCTCGTCCGGCAGAAAGAGCACGCGCTCGCCCCGCTCAAAGGCCCAGCGCATGACGGCCGCGGCATTCGAACTGGTGCAAACCGCGCCACCGTGCTCGCCGGTAAGGGCTTTGATGGCCGCGGTGGAGTTCATATAAGTGATGGGCACGACCTTCAAATCACTGAGTTCACTCAGCTCATTCCAGCAGGTTTCAACCTGGCCGATGTCGGCCATATCGGCCATCGAGCAACCGGCGTTCAGGTCCGGCAGGATTACCTGTTGATGGGGCCGGCGAAGGATATCGGCGCTTTCGGCCATGAAGTGGACGCCGCAAAAGACGATGTAGCGGGCGTCCGCGGCAGCGGCTTGCTGGGAAAGTTTGAAGGAATCGCCGCGGAAATCGGCGAATTTGATGACTTCGTCGCGCTGGTAATGATGGCCGAGGACCACCGCATCGCGGCCCAGACTGGCCTTGGCGGAGGCGATGCGGTCATCGAGAGTATTGTCCGGCGTGAGCAGGTAGCTGTCGAAGTCGCATCCGACGCCAGGTTCGATTTCCGGGGCACGAATCGTCGCGGGCTGGGCCGAGCCGGCCAGCGCGGGGAGTTTCGAAATGGCGACTAAGGTCTCCATAGAGTGCGTATGAGGCCCGCGACGGTTCCTCTTCTATTGTCTCTCTTCCATTGGCTGATTTCCACTGTGACGGCTCAGCCGCCGATATAAACCATAGTCCGGGAAGGCGGCACGAAGTCGGGCTCATTGATGCGATGCCCGGCCTCCTTTTCCATCACTACAGATTGGATGAATTTGGCGATCTCTTCGTTGCCGGCTCCTCCGCGCAGAAGAAACTTCAAATCATGGTCCTCCTTGCTGAACAGGCAGGTGCGGAGCTTTCCGTCGGCCGTAAGGCGGATGCGCGAGCAGAAGCCGCAGAAAGGCTCGCTGACCGGCGCAATCAGCCCGATTTCGCCGGGGGCGCCATCGGCAAAGCGGTACTTGCGGGCGGTTTCGCTGCGTTCGTGGGGGATCTGCACGAGCGGCCATTGCGCGTCAATGCGGCGCTTGATTTCCGCGGCGGTGACCATCAGGTCGCGCGTCCAGGTGCGGTCGGCATCGAGCGGCATGAACTCAATGAAGCGCATGATGATGCCGCGGTCCCGGGCAAAGGCCGCGAAGGCCTCGACCTCGTCGTCGTTCAGGCCGCGGACCAGAACCGCATTCACTTTTGCCGGACGCAAGGGCGAATTCTGGACGGCATCAATTCCCTCCATGACTTTAATAAAAGAGCGGGTGCGGGTTACTTGTTCGAACTTGATGGGGTCGAGCGAATCGAGGCTAATGTTGATGCGGCGCAGACCGGCCTTCACCAAACGGTCGCAGCGCTCGGCCAAGAGATGACCGTTGGTGGTCATGGAGAGGTCTTCGACGCCCATTTCATGCAAATGCGCAATGAAATCTTCGACGCCATTGCGGACCAAAGGCTCGCCACCGGTCACGCGGACCTTGCGAATGCCAAGACCCAGGAAGATTTGCCCCAGGCGCTCGAGTTCGGCCCAGCTTAGGAGTTCGTCCTCGGGGCGGTACTTTTCGGGGTCGGCAGAGCGGCAGTAGACGCAGCGGAAGTTGCAGCGGTCGGTGACCGAAATCCGCAGGTCGGTGATCGGACGATCGAACTTGTCGTGCAGGGTCATGATTCGAAGCGCTTACCTAACTGCCTGCGTGCGCACCGAAAAGCAAAATGCCCAACTCCGCGTTTGGAGTTGGGCGCTTGCACTGCCGCAGCCCCTTTTCTCGCGGCAAGTGCGATCTCCTTTCCAAACACGGGAGGCCCAGGCGTTTCCGCCTAAACCCTCATCTTCCTGTGGCGCGAACGGCAGGCGCCTCGCCGGAAGAATCGCCCCAGGCCCGTTGGATGTCTCTCCGTAAGGTGCCTCAGTTCCAGTAGAATGGCAATCACTGGTAGAAGAGCACCAAAGAGAACTCATGGAGGCTTGGGATGGGTATTTTGGCGCTGGCCGCGGATGAACGCGTCGCGGGCGTAGAGTTTACCGCCAATGCGTTATGCGTTTCTTTGATGGATGGCAGAACCATCACTGTCCCATTGGCGTGGTATCCCAAGCTCCTCAACGCCAGCAACAAGGCGCGCAAGAACTGGCGCGTCGCCGGTGGAGGATACCGCATCCATTGGCCGGATTTGGACGAAGACCTCAGCACTGAAGGACTCCTGCGAGGGGCGCCTGCCCCCCGAAACCCTCGGCACAAGTAAGCCCACAGGGTCAAAAACGGTTGTGGTAGAGTTGCGGGCCGATGCGGATCTTCGTTCTGGGAGCCGGAGCCACCGGCTCATTGCTGGCGCAGCTACTCGAGAGGCAGGGGCACACGGTCTGGTGCGGCGACCGCGACCCAGAGCGGGCCCGGCATTTCCTGGGCAAGCGAAGCACAGTACCCATTCGCGAAGTGAATGCGCGCAACCTGTGGGGGGTTCTTCGCGCAGCCCGGGGCTGCCATTTAATCGTCAACGCCTCGGCATCGGTCTTTAACGAAATCGTAATGCGAGCCGCACTGCGCCTGCGGGCGCACTATCTGGATCTCAGCTCCCACCTGACGCGGAACCCCTTCAAGGCGGAACAACTGCGCTATGCAAAACGGTTTGAGGAAAAGAACCGGACAGGGGTCATCAATGCGGGCGTTGCTCCGGGATTGACCAACCTGCTGGTCAGGCGCGGTGCGGACCTGCTGGATAAAGTGGAAAGGGTCCACATTCGGCTCTACGAAAGCACCGAGAGCGAAGACCCGGTATCGCAATGGTCAGCGGAGGGTTCCTTTGACGAAGCGGTTTCGCACCCGCGGATGTATCGAGGAGGCAAGTTCCGTTTGGCGAAGCGATTCGGCGAGGCGGAATGGTTTCGTTTTCCCGGGCCGGTGGGGAAAACGCGCGTAGTGTTGGCGGCGCAGGACGAGGTGGGAACGCTGCCGCACTTCGTGCCGATGCGCGACCTGGACGTAAAAATCGGCGGCAATGAAATTGACCGGCTGCGACGCTGGCACAAGCAAGGGAAGCTGAGCCGTTCGCGAGGCATCGTGGCGCAGCGTTTTCCCAAAACGCCGACGCCGCGGATGGTGGCCAAACTGATCCGGCGTGGAATCCTGCAAAATGCGCGGTTTGCTGCGGCGGTGCTGGTGCGCGGCACAAAGAAGGAACAGGCGATGCTGATCCGCTGGGACTGCGCCTTTCCTTCGCTGTACCAGATCCGCCAGCGAGGGCTGTTTACTTCGCCGGTCGCCTTTGCCACGGCTCATATCGCCGCCGCATTTATCAAGCACTTTCCTAAAGACCTGGCAGGAGTTTATCCTCCGGAAGCCCTGGCGGCGGACACTCGGCAGGCGATTCTCGCAGGCATGCGCTCGCGGGATTTCCGCATCGCGATGAAGACCACGCGTGTAAAAAAGGCAGATGACGAAGAGGAATTTTGA
>WNGH01009989.1_pt1 | contig 19566 bp, 20 predicted proteins | sample 5400631 | NCBI WGS metagenome assembly WNGH01 (sample SAMN13153373, study PRJNA577476) | soil metagenome | isolation source: 115 cm soil or saprolite under Garry oak tree replicate 1 | place: USA:California | collected 2016-06-15
GCGGCGGCGCGGGCGTCCAGTTCGGCGTCCACCTGCGCGGCCTCCCGCTCGTCCTCCCTGATCATCTGGATGAGCTGGGCGGCGAGGAACGGCAGGCCGACGATGTCGCCCAGGATCCACAGCGCTCCCCCGCCGATCACCTGGTCGGCCCGCAGCGTCGGGCCCCAGGGCCGGGCCAGCGCCTGGTAGTAGGGGCCGGCGATGAGGTGCTGGTCCGCGATCACGGCCAGGCCGAGGACCGCGTCGCCCACCACCTCCACCCCGGTGATCCAGAGCGCGACCAGGTAGGGGTACGCCTTGGGCACCGGGTCCACCCGCAGCAGGGTCCAGAAGAAGACCAGGCCCGGGACCATCAGCGCGGCGTAGGTCAGTTCCCGGACCGTGGCGCTGTGCAGGCCCGCCGCGTACCACGAGGTGAAGTACAGCAGGAACGGCACGATCACCAGCACCAGCGCGGTGATCGCGGGGAACGTGACGACGCGGGCGGCCCGGCTGTGCACCATCGCCCCGGCCCGTGCCCCGAGCCGGGGCCGGGCGGCGATCAGCAGCGACAGTGGCTTGCCCATCGTCAGGAACAGCGGGGCGACCAGGAGGAGCAGGACGTTCTGCACGGCCCTGGCGTAGAACAGCACGCCCTGGTACACGCCGAGGAAGGACATGGTGGCGATCACCACGGCACCCGTGCCGCCGGCCAGGAACGCCACCGCGGGCCCGGCCTGCCACGGCTGCCCGGCCCGGCGCAGCCGACGCATCCCGGCGAGGTACAGTCCCGCCGCCACGAGGACGGCCGCCAGCACCGGAAGGTCCAGGGTCCAGGACGTCACCACGCGGGCCGGCGTGAGCGCGGGCGGCCCGGTGTACCCGCCAGCGATCAGGCTCCCTGCCACCCGGCCAGACTAGCCATAATGGGCACTGATCTCGGCCGCCGCCTCGTCGCCGTAGGTCTCCGCGAGCCGCCCCGCGACCTGGGCCGGCTTGAGCTCGTACTCCTGCGGCCCCACGGTTTCCAGCGCGCTGACCGCGACGAGGTTGCCCAGCTGGGCCGCGCGCTCCAGCGACAGGCCCCAGCCCACCGCGGCGAGAAAGCCAGCACGGAACGCATCTCCGGTGCCGGTCGGGTCCTTCTTGTCCACCTCGGCCACCGGTCCCACCAGCAACGAGGGCTCCGCAGCCCGCTCGATCCTGACGCCATTGGGCCCGAGCGTGGTGACCCGCACGTCGACCTGCGCCAGCACCTCGGCGCTCGTCCAGCCGGTCTTGCGCTCGATGAGCGCTTCCTCGTACTCGTTGCAGAACAGGAAGCGTGCCCCGGCCACCAGCGAGCGCGCGTCCTCCCCCTCCAGCCGGGGCAGTTGCTGGGACGGGTCGGCGGCGAAGGGAACGCCGAGGCTGAGGCACTCGGCGGTGCGGGAAAGCATCGCCCCCGGATCGCTGGCGCCGATGAGGACCAGGTCGAGGCCCTCGGCGAAGGGCGTGAGCGTGATCTCGGCGTCCTCGCTCATCGCGCCCGGGTAGAACGAGGCGATCTGGTTCCCGTCCACGTCGGTGGTGCAGACGAACCGCGCCGTGTGATGCCGGACCGATTCCCGCACCCCGCCGCAGTCGACGCCGTGCGCGCAGAGCCAGTCACGGTACGGGCCGAAGTCCGGGCCGACCGCGCCGATGAGCAGCGGCTCGAGCCCGAGCACGCCCAGCCCGAAGGCTATGTTCGCGGCCACCCCGCCACGGCGGATCTCCAGGTCATCCACGAGGAACGACAGCGAGACCCGGTCTAGCTTCTCGGCGATCAGCTGCTCGACGAACCGCCCGGGAAATCTCATCAGGTGGTCGGTCGCGATCGACCCGGTGACGGCTATCCGCACGGCCGGGCCAGGAGTGGTTGACATGCCTGCTCCCGCAGGCGGCTGTCAGGCTGGCCCGCCCGTCAGTGGAACGAGTCGCCGCAGGCGCAGGACCCCGTCGCATTGGGGTTGTCGATGGTGAAGCCCTGCTTCTCGATCGTGTCCACGAAGTCGATGGTGGCGCCCATCAGATACGGGGCGCTCATCTTGTCGGTGACCACGTGCACGCCGCTGAACTCGGCCTCGATGTCGCCGTCGATCTCGCGCTCGTCGAAGTAGAGCTGGTAACGCAGTCCCGAGCAGCCACCCGGCTGCACGGCGATACGGAGCTTGAGCTCCTCGCGGCCCTCAGCCGCCAGGAGGTTGCTCACCTTCGCCGCAGCGGTGGGGGTGAGGATCACACCTTGCGTGGCCGCCTCGTGCTGAACCGTCATCTGTGATCTGCTCCTGCGCTGGGTCTGCCGCCGGGGCGGCCTTGTCGTTTCCTGATACCCCTCAACCATATGCGCTTCGCCGTCATTCCGCCTCAGCCCCTCGCGGTGCGGCGGCGGCGGTCAGCGGACGAAGGCGATGCCGCCGGTGTCGGTCTCGCTGCCGTCGGGGCGGATCAGGTAGCCGGCGTAGCCGTCCAGGCCCGCCACCACCGCGAGCGCCTCGTCCCCGCCCACGGCTACCCCGGTGGCCAGGGCATCGGCCAGGGCGAGGCTGGGCCCGGTGACGGTGGCCGAGGCCGCCCGGCTGGCGGGCCGCCCGGTGGCCGGGTCGATCAGGTGCGCGCCGCGCTCGTACGGGCCGGACGTGGCCACCGCGGCGCCGACCTCGACCACGCAGGCCAGTGCGTCCGCCCGCCAGGGATGCCGGATGCCCACCCGCCACCGGTCCCCGTCGGGCGGCGACCCGAACACCGCCACGTCCCCGCCGCCGCTGACCAGCCCGCCGGCCAGTCCAGCGCCGCGCAGCCCGGCCAGGGCGCGCTCTACGGCCCAGCCCTTGACCAGGCCGGTCGGATCGAACCCGCCGGGCATGGCCCAGGGGTCGAACCAGCCTGCCGACGCCGTCTTGGCCGCCTGGCACTCCCGCAGCACCTCGGCGAACTCCGGCGGCATCTGGCCGAGCGCGGCCTCGCCGCGCCGGAACCGGCTCACCGGGCTGGCCGCGTCCCAGGTGCTGAACACCGCGTCGCACCGGTGCAGGATCCGGCGGGCCGCGCCGAGCGCGGCCCGCACCGTGGCCGCGGGCACGCCGCCGGCCACGGCGGTGATGGAGAACACCGTTCCCATCGCCGGCTCGGCGTGCGTGGTCACCTGGGCCAGCCGCGCGATCATGTGGCGTGCAGCTTGTCCAGGGCAGACTGGATCGACTGCGCGTACGCCTCGCTGGTGAACGTGGCGCCGCTGACGCCGTGGATCCGCGCGCCGCGCGCCGCCAGCACCTCGGATCTGAGCATGGGGATGGCCTGCTGGGCGAGCTGCTGGGAGAACGGGTCCACGGTCCGCAGGACCGGGACGGAGACGGCGACGATCCGGTCCCCGCGCACGGTCACCGTGACCGACAGCTCCCCGTAGCCGTACCGCTCCACGGCCCCGGTGGCGCTCCGGGCCTGGCCGGCCGGCCGGGCGGGGGCGGACGGGCTGGCCGGGGCGCCGCTTGGGCCCGGCTTCGGCTGGCCCAGCGCGACCGGTGCGGTCACTCCCCCGATGTGGAAGCCGAGCACGCCGGCGAAACCGGCGGCGGCGCCGGCGAACAGATACCAGCCGGCCCGCTTCATCGGCGGCTCCTCCCTCCGGTCACGGCGCCACGGCCCCCTCCGGTCACGGCGCCTTCGCCCGCCCCGCTCACAGCGCGTACGCCTCGTGGTGGACGGCCTCGGCGGGCACCCCGAGCCGGGCGGCCAGGTCGACGATGCTGGTCACGAACCCCTCGGGGCCGCATACGTAGATGTCCCGCCGGTGCAGGTCGGGAACCAGGCGCGGGAGGGTCCGCTCGTCCAGGACGGCCTGCTCCCTGGTGCCGACCAGTTCGTGCAGCAGGCCGCGCCGGTACCTGACCAGTTCCGCGACCTCCTTGTGCAGCACCAGGTCCTCGGGGCGGGTGGCCCGCAGCAGCACGACCGGGGCGGCGTTGCGCGGCATGTCTTCGAGCAGCGACCGCAGCGCGGTGACCCCGATGCCCGCCGCGACGAGCAGGGCCCGGGGGCGGACCTGCGCGTACTTGGTGAAGGCCCCGTACGGGCCCTCGACCGCGACCCGGGTGCCGGGCCGGAGCCTGGCCAGCGCGGCGGAGTGGTCGCCGACGGCCTTGACGGTGAGCCGCAGGTACGGCGGCCGGGGCAGGGCGGACACCGTGTACGGGTGCGCCTGCCACCACATGCCCCTGGCCAGGAACCGCCAGAGGATGAACTGGCCGCCGGCGATGGGCAGCTTGTCCAGGTGGCGCCCGGTGAGGATGACCGAGACCACGCCGGGTCCCTCCGGCCGCACCTCGGTCACCACGAGGCGGTGCCGGAGGCTGCGGGCCACCGGCAGGCCGAAGCGGTAGCACAGCACCAGGCCCGCGGTGGCGGCCCAGGCCACCGACCACACGATCCGGGTGAGGGGGTGCCCGACGAACGACGGCCCGAGCGCGAGGACGTGCGCGAACGAGAGCGCCAGGGCGAGGTACATGTACAGGTGGACCAGCCACCACGTCTCCCGGCGCAGCCTGCGCCTGATGGCCCTGATCGAGATGATCCCGATGAAGCACATGATGCCGAGGCCCACGGTGGCGATCAGCACATCCGGGTAGCGGATGAGCAGCACCGCCGCCTGGTGCCACAGGCCCGCCCGTGCCGCCTGGGCGTAACCGATGGTGATGAACAGCGCGTGCGCCGCGATCAGGCTGATCGGCCACGGCGCCAGCCGCCGGTGCCAGCGGAGCAGCCCGTCCTGCCCGAGCACCCGCTCGATCGCCGGGATCCGGCTCACCAGCAGCACCATCAGCAGGGCCAGGTACGTACCCGCCAGCCCGGTGAGGCTGCCGAGGAAGGTCGCGGGCCCGCCGGGGGCGTGCCACTCGCTGCCGGTCTCGTCGGTGATCGCCAGCGCGGTCACCGCGCCGAGCCCGGCCCCGGCGAGCACCAGGCCGGCCCGGGCGAGCGCCGGGCGCGGGCGGTGCGGCTCGGCCAGCGCCCGGGGGCGTTTCCTGCCCTGCCGCGACCTGGGTGCCGCCACCGATTCGTAGCCCACGGACGGGAACACTCTCAATGCGATCTGGCCGGGAGGTGAAGGTTTCCTCTGCGTGGCCTCTGAAGGTGCCCCGGGGCTAGAGGCCGGGGGCACCCCACACCGGGAACCACCTGCTGAGATCGGATTCGATCTTCAGGTCCGCCCCGACGTTGCCGCGTACCTCAAGTTCCAGCGCGTTGTCGCGGTGCTCGCCGGCCTGCGGCGCGAACGGGTAGAACGTCCCCCTCTTGTAGAGGTAGACGATGCCGAGCTTGCGGCCGGACGGGTCGGTGAGGCCCACCAGCGTGCACAGCAGCTGCGGGCCGAAGCCGCCCTCCGCCAGCGAGCTGTTGACCGCGTGCAGGTCGGTGACGAGCGACTCCATCTCGTCGGTCTTGTGGCGGCAGACCAGCCAGGTGAACCCGTAGGAGTCGGTGGTGACCTCCACGCGGGCCGCATCCGGGCCCATCGCCAGCAGCTCCCTGACCTCTGCTTCGATCTCATGGAACGCCCGCCCCTCGGTGGCGCGGAAGCACACCGAGCCGGTCCCCGTGGGGGTGAACCCCATCGCGGCCTCCAGCGTGACGGCCGCGGTGGGCAGCGAGAACAGCGCGTCGAGGTTCGGCTGGACCGGCTTGGTGCGGCCCAGCAGGGTGTCCAGGAAGCCCATCGGCTACCGGCCGAGCTGCGCGGAGATCTCAGACAGCTGCTGCAGCCTGCGCTCCAGCGACGGGTGCGTGGAGAACATCGTGGACAGGCTCACCGTGTTGGCCTTGAGCGCCGGGGCGAAGTAGAACGCGTTCAGCGCCTGCGCCTCCCGCAGGTCCCTGGTCGGGATCGCGGACATCGCACCGCTCACCTTGGTCAGCGCGCTGGCCAGGGCCGAGGGCTGGCCGGTGAGAAGGGCGCCGGCCCGGTCGGCCGCGAGTTCGCGGTACCGGGAGAGCAGGCGGATCAGCAGGAAGCTGATGGCGTAGACGACCACGCTGACCAGCATCACGATCAGCAGGATCGGCAATGCCCCGCCGTTGTTGTTGTTGTTGTTGCCGCGCCCGCCGCCGCCGCCGAAAAGCTCACCGTAGAACGCGAACCTGACCAGCAGGCCGGCCACAATGCCCAGGAACGAGGCGATCGTCATCACCACGACGTCCTTGTGCGCGACGTGGGACATCTCGTGCGCGATCACGCCCTCGAGTTCCTTGTCGTCCAGCCGCCGCATCAGCCCGGTGGTCACGCAGAGGACCGCGTTCTTGCTGTTACGGCCCGTGGCGAACGCGTTGGGCATGTCGGTCTGCGCGATCGCGACCCGCGGCTTGGGCATGTCGGCCAGGGCACACAGCCGGTCGACGATCCCGTGCAGTTGCGGCGCCTCCTGCGGGCTGACCTCGCGGGCACCGGAAGCCCGGAGCGCGATCTTGTCCGACCAGAACAGCGACCCGAAGGTCAGTCCCCCGCCGAGCAGCACGGCGAAGAAGATGATGGCGCCTGCCCCCACCTTGAACGCCGCCAGGATAAATACCAGTGCTGTCACGAAAGCCACGAAGACGACGCCCAGCAGGAACATCGTCAAGCCCATCCGCGCTTGCAGCCCCCTGTCGGGCGCATAACGGGTTTGCACCATCGCGGCGCCTCCGTTCTGCCTGACCGGCGACCGGTCAGGACATCCTGCTATCCAGTATCACGTACAAGGGGCGGTGGAAATTCCAATGCCCCACCGGATCTACTTGAGTATCGGAGGCGACCCTGAGAACAAGCTGAACGCTCGCTCTACACCACCCGAGCCCCCCACCGACCCTGCCAAAGCAAGGTCGCCGGTCAGCCCGGAATGTATCCCTCGTCGGTCAGCATGCTGCGCACCTCGTCGAGGTCGGCGTCCGCGCGCGGCAGGATCGAGTCCGACGGCTCCAGGGAGTCGGCGGCAAGCGGCGTGCCCAGCTCCCTGACCCGGTTGAGCAGAGCCAGCAGCGCGCTGCGGAACGCGGGCCCGTCACCGGAGTTCACGGCCTTTTCCAGCTCGGCGTCGAGCGAGTTGAGCTCGGCGGCCGCGGAGTCGTCCACCTGGAGCTGCCCCTCGCTCAGGATCCGGACGATCATGCTCCCTCACCGGCCTGGGGCTGCTCCGCCGCGGCGGCCTGCGTCGCGCCGTCCGCCGCGGGCGTGCCGCCGCCCTCGATCGCCTGCGTGGAGCCGGCCCCGAGCTCGCCCTTGAGACGCTGCAGTTCCACCTCGATGTTCTGGCCGCCGCGCATCGAGTCCAGCTCGGCCTGGATGTCGTCGCGCGGCGTACCGGTCATGTCCTCCAGCGCGCCGGAGGCCATCAGCTCGTCGATGGCGCCGGCCCTGGCCTGCATCTGCGCGGTCTTGTCCTGCGCACGCTGCACGGCCATGCCGACGTCGCCCATCTCCTCGGAGATGCCCGACACCGCCTCGCCGATCCGGCTCTGCGCCTCGGCGGCGGTGTAGGTGGCCTTGATGGTCTCCTTCTGCATGCGGAAGGCCTCGACCTTCGACTGCAGCCGCTGCGACGCCACGGTCAGCTTTTCCTCGTCGGCCTGCAGCGAGTGGTACTGGCTCTCCAGGTCGGTGAGCTGGCTTTGCAGCGCCCCCTTGCGGCCCAGCGCCTCCCTGGCCAGGTCTTCCCGGCCGGCCCCGAGCGCCTGCTTTGCCTGCCCCTCCAGCTTGTTCTGCTGCTGCCGCAGGTTGTTCATCTGAAGCTCAACGCGCTTGCGCGAGGTGGCCACGTCGGCCACGCCGCGGCGTACCTGCGTGAGCATCTCGAGCTGCCGCTGGTAGGAGTAATCCAGGGTCTCGCGGGGATCCTCCATGCGGTCCAGGGCCTTGTTGGCCTTGGACTTGAAGATCAGCGAGACCCTTTTCATCACGCTCATGGGCGCGACCTTCCCCTTCATCGTGACAAAACGCTGTCGCTAGCCCCACGGCGCCGCCAGCCGCGCCAATCCTCGGCAGCGGCCTCCCTGCGAGCTTGGTTCACCCAGCCTACGCGGTCACCGCGTGCCCGTCATCACGACCGCCACGGCGCCCCGGAGACCCCCGGGTGGCCAGCGGCCGGGTTTCCCGCGCCCCGTCCGCAACCTGGGCATCCGCGCGGTTGCTCCCGGTAAGCTGAGGGCGTGTTCCGACGAAGCCGCACCGGCACGGACGAAGAGCCGGGCCAGGACGCCAGCACCGGCGCCGAGCCCGAGACCGGCGCGTCCTCCGGCCGGCCTGCCGCCGTGACGCCGGGCAAGGGCAGGCCCACCCCCAAGCGCAGTGAGGCCGAGCGCCGCCGCCGGCTGCCCTACACCGCGCCCAAGGACCGCAAGGAAGCCGCCCGCGCCGGCCGGAGCCGTTCGCGGGAGGACCGCACCCGCCGGATGGCAGCGGTGCGCCGGGGCGAGGAGTGGGCGCTGCCGCCCCGGGACCGCGGCCCGGTCAAGGCGCTCGCCCGCGACTACGTGGACTCCAAGCGGCGGATCAGCGAGTACTACATGTACGGCCTGTTGGTCCTGCTTGTGCTGTTGTTCATCCGCGCCCCGATCGTGCAGTCGATCGTCCCGCTGCTGGTCCTGGGGGCCGTCCTGATCATGGGCGTCGAGGGCATCCTCATCGGGCGGAAGGCGAAGCTGCTGGCCGCCCAGCGGCTGCCCGGGGAGAGCACCAGGGGCCTCGGCCTCTACTCCGCGATGCGCGCCCTGCAGATCCGCAAGCTGCGCGTTCCCAAGCCGCGGGTCAAGCCCGGCGACAGCTTCTGAGCCCGGAATGGGCCCGCAGGCGGGCTCCGGTTAGGGTCGCTACTCATGGAGCATCGTCATCTGGGCCGCAGCGGCCTCAAGGTCAGTGAGATCGCCTACGGCAACTGGATCACCCACGGTTCGCAGGTGGAGGAGGACGCGGCCAAGGCGTGCGTCGCGGCGGCACTGGACGAGGGCATCACGGTTCCGGGCCCAACGACCGCGGCCTGTCCCGCAAGCACATCATGGAATCCGCCCACGCCTCGCTGCGCCGGCTGCAGACCGACTACCTGGACCTGTACCAGGCGCACCGGTACGACCACGAGACCCCGCTCGAGGAGACCCTGCGCGCCTTCGACGACCTGGTCCGCCAGGGCAAGGTGCTCTACATCGGGGTGTCGGAGTGGCGCGCCGAGGAGATCTCCGCCGCCCTCGGCATCGCCGGCCAGATGGGTCTGGACCGCATCATCTCCAACCAGCCGCAATACAACATGCTGTGGCGGGTGATCGAGGCCGAGGTGCTCCCGCTGTGCGCGAAGGAGGGCATCGGCCAGATCGTCTGGTCGCCGATCGCCCAGGGCGCGCTCACCGGTAAGTACCTGCCCGGCCAGGACGCGCCCGCCGGATCCAGGGCGACCGACGCGAGTGGGTCCGGGTTCATCAGGGGCTTCCTCAACGACGCCATCCTGAGCCGGGTGGCCGAACTGCGCCCGGTGGCGGAGCAGGCCGGGCTGAGCATGGCCCAGCTCGCCATCGCCTGGGTGCTGCAGAACCCCGGCGTGTCCGCCGCGATCGTCGGCGCCACCAGGCCCGAGCAGGTCAGGGAGAACGTGAAGGCTTCGGGTGTCCGGCTGGACGACGAGGTCATGCGCAAGATCGACGACGTGCTCGGCCAGGTGATCGAACGGGACCCGGCGCGGACGGTCAGCCCGGCCGCCCGTCCCTGACGGCAGGAAACCCGGTCACCGCGCCCGCTCCGCCGCCAACTGCCCCCGGGCCGTCCCGGCGTCCCGGGGGCAGGCGGCCCTGGCTTGGCCGGTCCTCGCGAGTTTCGCGGATCAGTCCGCGGGGTGCAGGCTCATCGGGCCGTACTCGACCCTGCTCTCCTCTAGCAGCGTCACCTGGTCAACGCCGGATTCCAGCAGCGCGCGCCAGTTCTCCCCGAGCCAGCTCTCCGCGTCGCCCTGGCTGCCGAAGGCCTCCTTCGGCACATCGCCGGAGCTTGCCGCTGACCCGTCCGCCTTCTCGAACCGCCAGGACCACACCATGTCCCGTCCACCTCCCCGGCCGAGCGTAGCTGACCCGGCCGGGACCCCCCGGGCGGGCCGTGGCGTGCCCGGGCGGGGCACCGTGGCATGACCGGAATGTCCGCACAGCGGGATTCAGTGCCGAACGCCCCGAGCGAAGGGCTCTCACCTGTTAAGTTTTGTAACCGCTAGCACTGCGCTTTGGGCCGCTGCGGGGCGTCGCCGGCGACCCGGTTCCGTGACGAGGTGGTGACGACATGACACGCATTGTCGTCGTTGGTGACCTGATGACCGACACGGTCGCCCGTGCGGCACTGCCGCTGGCGAAGGGCAGTGACACGCCGGCCGCGGTGACCACCTGCGGCGGCGGCTCGGGCGCCAACATCTCCGCCTGGCTGGCCGTGGACGGGGCCGAGGTCGCCTTCGTCGGCCGCCGTGGCGCCGACATCGCCGGCCGTAACCGCGACATGGAGCTGATGGGTTACGGGGTGGACGCCCGGCTGGTGATGGACCCGGAGCGGCCCACCGGCACCTGCGTGGTGATGATCACGCACAAGGGCGACAACACGATGCTCTCGGATCCCGGGGCCAATGCCGCGCTGTCCCCCGACGACCTGCCGAAGGACCTGTTCACCCCGGGCTCTCACCTGCATATGTCCGGGTACACGCTGCTGAACGAGGGATCGCGGCCGGCCGCCATCACCGCGATGAACTACGCCAGGCAGGCGGGCATGACCATCTCGGTGGACGGTGCCTCGGTCGCGCCGCTGGAGCGGGTCGGCGCGGAGCCGTACCTGGAGCTGACCAACGGCGCCACGCTGCTGTTCGTGAACGGCGCGCAGGCCGCCCTGCTCACCGGGCGCGACGACCCGGTCCAGGCGGCCCGGGTGCTGACCGCCTGGTACCCGCAGGTCGTGGTGAAGCTGGGGCCCGACGGCGCGCTGTTCGCGAACGGCCGCCCGGAGGCGGTCCGCGCCCCGGCCCAGGTGGTCGAGCAGTTCGTGGACGGGACCGGCAGCGGCGACGCGTTCTGCGCCGGGTTCCTCATTCCGTGGCTGGACAAGAAGCCGCCGCTGGAGGCGCTGGTGAGCGGCTGCCGTCTCGCCGCGCGCGCCCGGTCGCTCGTTGGCGCCCGGCCCGCGCTCTGACCTGCGGTTCCTGCTCTCGCTTTTCTCGCTGGAGGGCAGGGTCGCCCTGGTCACCGGCGGCAGCTCCGGCATCGGCCATGCGATGGCGAGCGCCCTTGCCCTGGCTGGCGCCAAGGTCGTGCTGCTGGCCCGCCGCGAAGAACCGCTGGCTCAGGCGGCGCACGCGCTGCGGGCGGCGGGGTGCACCGCGGCCTGGGTGAGCGCCGACCTCGCCGACTCCGACGCGGCGCTGCGCGGTGCCGCGGCGGCGGCCGGGCCGTTCGGTGAGCCCGACATCGTGGTCAACGCGGCAGCGGTCAACATCCGCCCGCCGCTGCCGGAACTGACCACGGCCGATTGGAACACCCTGCTGGCCGTCAACCTCACCGCGCCTTCGGCAACAGCGGCGGGTACGGCGCCGCCAAGGCCGGGCTGGCGGGGCTGACCAGGTCCCAGTCCGAGGCCTGGGCGCCCCGCGGGGTTTGCTGCAACGCGATCGTCCCCGGCTTCGTGGCCACCCCGCTCACCGCCGAGGTCGCCGCCGACCCGGTCCGCTCGGCGGCGCTCGCCGCCCGCACCATGATCGGCCGCAACGGGGAACCCGAGGACTTCGAGGGCGTCGCCGTCTTCCTGGCCAGCCGGGCCAGCGACTACGTCACCGGGCAGATGATCTTCGTGGACGGCGGCCTGTCGGCATCCTGACGGGTGCTGGCCCGGGCCGATGGCCCGATCCGGTGATCCGTTCGGAATCACCGCGCCACGCTGCTTCCGTAGCGCATGAAATGACCGCCGCAGGCGGCACAATGGCGGACATGGCTAGACGTTCCGCGACCACTTCCCATGGCAGCCGCCACGCGGGGGGCGCACCTCCCGAGGATTTCGAAGAGAACATCATCGACATCGACGTCGCCGAGGAGATGCGCGGTAGCTACCTCGAGTACGCGTATTCCGTCATATACCAGCGCGCGATCCCCGATGCCCGGGACGGCCTCAAGCCGGTGCAGCGCCGGATCCTCTACCAGATGAACGAGATGGGCCTGCGGCCCGACCGGGGTCACGTCAAGTGCGCCCGCGTGGTCGGCGACGTGATGGGGCGACTGCACCCGCACGGCGACGCGGCCATCTACGACGCGCTGGTCCGGATGGCCCAGTGGTGGGTGATGCGGCTGCCGCTGGTGGACGGGCACGGCAACTTCGGCTCGCTGGGCGGCGACGACGCGCCCGCCGCGTACCGGTATACCGAGGCCCGGCTGACCGCCGCCGCGATGGAGATGGTGGCCTCCATCGACGAGGACACCGTCGAGTTCCAGCCGAACTACGACGGCACCGAGGTCCAGCCCGAGGTGCTCCCGGCCGGCCTGCCCAACCTGCTGGTCAATGGCGCCTCCGGGATCGCCGTGGGCATGGCCACCAACATGGCGCCGCACAACCTCGGCGAGGTGGTCACGGCGGCGCGGTACCTGATCGCCAACCCCGACGCCGGCCTGGACGAGCTGATGCGGTTCGTGCCCGGCCCGGACCTGCCCACCGGCGGCAAGATCGTCGGCCTGGACGGGATCCGGGAGGCCTACGAGACCGGCCGCGGCATCTTCCGCACCAGGGCCGCAGCCAGGGTCGAGAAGATCACCCCGCGCCGCACCGGGATCGTGGTCACCGAACTGCCCTACAACGTCGGCCCGGAGAAGGTCATCGCCCGGATCAAGGACCTGGTCGGGGCGAAGAAGCTCGCCGGGATCGCCGACGTGAAGGACCTCACCGACCGGCAGCGCGGCCTGCACCTGGTCATCGAGATCCGGTCCGGCTTCCACCCCGAGGCCGTGCTCGACGAGCTGTACCGGCTCACGCCGATGGAGGAGACCTTCGGCATCAACAACGTCACGCTGGTGGACGGCCAGCCGCGGCTGCTGGGCCTGCGCGAGCTGCTGCAGATCTACGTCGACCACAGGATCGAGGTCACCCGCCGGCGCAGCGAGTTCCGGCGCCGCAAGCGGGCCGACCGGCTGCACCTGGTCGACGGCCTGATGATCGCCCTGCTCAACATCGACGAGGTGATCCAGGTCATCCGGGGCAGCGATGACGCGGCGTCGGCCAAGGACCGGCTGATGACCGTGTTCGACCTGTCCGAGATCCAGGCCCAGTACATCCTGGACACGCCGCTGCGCAGGCTGACCCGCTACGACCGGCTCGAGCTCGAGCGCGAGCGGGAGAAGCTGCAGGCCGAGATCGCCGAGCTGACCGCGATCCTGGACTCGGAGTCGCGGCTGCGGGACCTGGTCTCCGAGGAGCTTGCCAACATCGCCGAGCGGTTCGGCGACCCGCGCCGCACGGTGCTGCTCGAGGGCACCGGCGCGCCGCGCACCGCGGCCGTCCCGCTTGAGGTCGCCGACGACCCGTGCCTGGTGCTGCTGTCATCCACCGGGCTGGTCGCCCGCACGCCCATTTCCACGGCCGAACGAGATGCCGGGGACCTGTTCGCCGCGGCGGCACCGCCCGGCCAGGGCGGGTCCCCGCCCGGGCCGCGCGCCGCGCACGATGCGGTGGTATCCGGCGTGGCGGCCACCGCCCGGGGATCTGTGGCGGTGGTGACCTCGGCCGGGCGGCTGATCCGGGTGGGGGCGCTGGAGATTCCGGCGCTGCCGCCGAGCGCGCATTCCCCCAGCCTGGCCGGTGGCGCCCCGGTGACCGAGTTCGTGGCACTGGCGCCCGGGGAGACCGTGGTCGGCCTGGCGGCCCCGGACGCGGCGGGCGCCGGGCTGGCCCTGGGCACCGCGGGCGGCGTGGTCAAGCGGGTGGCGCCCGACTACCCGGGCAGCGCAGGCGAGTTCGAGGTGATCTCGCTCAAGCCCGGCGACCGGGTGATCGGCGCCGTTCAGCTCACCAGCGAGGACTGCGACCTGGTGTTCATCACCACCGACGCCCAGCTGCTGCGGTTCCCGGCGGACTCGGTCCGCCCGCAGGGCCGGGCGGCGGCGGGGATGGCCGGCGTCCGGCTGTCCGCGCGCGCCGCGGTGACATGGTTCGGCGCGATCGGGACCGGCCCCGGCTCAGCGGGCTCCGGGAACGGCCCGGCCACGGAACCCGTCGTGGTCACCGTCGCGGGCAGCACCGGTGCGCTGCCGGGAACCGGGGCGGCGACCGTGAAGGTGACCCCGTACCGCGAGTACCCGGCCAAAGGCCGGGCCACCGGCGGCGTGCGCTGCCACAGGTTCCTCAAGGGCGAGGATGCCCTGGTGCTGGCCTGGGCCGGCCCCGGCCCGGCGCGGGGAGCCACCAGCGCGGGCGTCCCGGTGGACCTGCCAGAACCGGACGGCCGCCGAGACGGCTCGGGCGGCCGGATCCGGCAGCCGCTGGCGTCCCTGGGCAGCCCGTCGCCCGCCGCCTGACCGGCCCCGCTGCCGCCTGCCCTCGCCGCCGTCGATTTGTGATGGCTGGCGCAACCATCACAAAAGGCTGTTATGGCTGGCGCAACCATGACAAACGCTCCGGGAGCCAGCGCAGGTGCCGGGGTCAGGAGGTGACGCCTGCGGCGGCCGCTAGCGCGGTGACCAGGTCCTGCGGGCCGGCTTGCGGCGCGTCGCGGTACTGCCACCAGCGGGCGATCGAGATGCCACGGGGCCCAGGGTCGAAGACCTGGCCCCGGAAGCAGCCGCCGCTGGCAAGCAGCGCCAGCGTCCGGTCGTCGTCCGCTAATCCGGCCGCGTAGGCGGCGGCGTCCAGGAGTGCGGCGGCACAGCGCGCCGAGCGAACAGGGTCACCGTCGGCCCGGGCCAGCCGCCAGGCGGCCTGGGCACGGAGGAATTCGGCTACGAGGAGTTGTCTTGTCACTTGCTGTAGCTTAGCAATTACCTCTAGTTACATACTCTGGTTTACCTGCCCGTGACTCCGGTGTCGTGGCGCAGCCCGCCGGCCCGCAGTGACCGGGCCGCTTTGACATCCGCGCAGCCGGCCAAGTGCATCGCATCGGTCAGCTCCTCGGCGAGCAGGGACAGCACCCGCGCCGCCCCGGGCGCGCCGCCGCTGGCCAGTCCCCACAGGGCGGGGCGCCCGAGCAGCGCCCCGGAGGCGCCGAGAGCCAGCGCCCTGAGCACGTCGGTCCCGCCCCGGATCCCGCTGTCCAGGAACACCTGACACCGGCCCCTGACAACCTCGCAGACACCGGGCAGCGCGGCGGCGCTCGGGATCGCCCCGTCAAGCTGCCTGCCGCCGTGGTTGGACACCACGATCGCGCTGACGCCGTGCTCCACCGCGCGGCGGGCGTCGGAAGGGTCGAGAATCCCCTTGAGCACCAGCGGCAGCGCGGTCATCTCCCGCAGCCAGGTCACGTCCGCCCAGCTCAGTGAGGATTCGAACGCCTGATGGGTGTGCGCCGCCACCACGGAGGAGCCCGCCGCGGGCCGGTGCAGCAGCGCGGTGTCCGGGCCGCTCAGGTTGGCGGCGGTGATCTCCGGCGGCAGCACGAAGCCGTTGCGCATGTCGCGCAGCCGGCGTCCCAGCCGCGGCACGTCCACGGTCAGCACCAGCGCCGCGCAGCCAGCCTCTTCCGCCCGCCGCACCATGCCCGTCACCTGGCTGCGGTCGCGCAGCAGGTAGAGCTGCTGCCATAGCGTCGCGCCCACGGCCGCGACCTCTTCCAGCGGGCAACTGCTCATCATGGACAGGATCAGCGGGATGCCCGCCTCCTTGGCCGCCTGGGCCATGCCGAGTTCCCCGTCGGGGCTGACCAGCCGGTGGTAGGACATCGGCGCGATGGCGACCGGCAGCGCGGACCGGGAGCCGGCCAGCGTGGTGCCGGCATCGCAGGCGGTGATCCCGGTGAGCATCCGCGGGGTGAGGAACACGGCGTCCAGCGCGGCCCGGTTAGCGGCCAGCGTGATTTCGGCCTCGCTGCCCCCGGCGATGAAGTCCATGATGTCCGCCGGCAGGATCTGCGTGGCGGCTTGCTCGGCGTCGCGCACGGACAGCAGGGGTTCGGCCATGGACGGGAACTCCCTTCGCTCCACCGGCGGGCCAGCCCGCGGACGGCGGCGTCAGGTCTCCGCCAGCACCGGCCATTCTCCCTGCGTGCGCCGGGACCGTCCAGAGCGGGCCGTCACGGCGGGCCGCCAGGGATGAGCTTCTGGCAGGCCCGCTGGGCGGCCTTGAACTGCGGGGAATGGGGTCCCGACCCCCCGGGGCCCCCGCTGGCAGCACTGGTCAGGTGTCGATCTTCGACGCGTCCAGCTCGGCCGCCCCGCTGACGATGCTCTGCTAGCCCGGGGGACAACCCCCGGACCCCCGGGCAGCACTGGTCAGGTGTCGATCTTCGACGCGTCCAGCTCGGCTGCCCCGCTGACAATGAAGTCGCGGCGCGGGCTTACCTCGGAGCCCATCAGCAGGTCGAAGATGGAGCCTGCGGCGGCGGCGTCCTCGATCCGGATCCGGCGCAGCATCCGGTGCCGCGGGTCCATGGTGGTCTCCGCGAGCTGGCCCGCGTCCATCTCGCCGAGGCCCTTGTACCGCTGCACCGGCTCCTTCCAGCGCTGCCCCTTGCGCTCCAGCTCGAGCAGGCTGCGCCGCAGTTCGCTGTCGGAGTAGGTGTAGTTGTACTTCTGCTGCCCCTTCCGGGGATTGGTCAGCTCGATCCGGTGCAGCGGCGGCACCGCGGCGAACACCCGGCCCGCCTCCAGCATCGGGTGCAGGTACCGGTGGAACAGGGTCAGCAGCAGGCACCTGATGTGCGCACCGTCGACGTCCGCGTCGCTCATCAGGATCACGCGCTGGTACCTGGCCGCGTCCAGGTCGAACGAGGCGCCCGAGCCCGCACCGATGACCTGGATGATCGCCGCGCACTCGGCGTTCTTGAGCATGTCGGACAGGGACGCCTTCTGCACGTTCAGGATCTTGCCCCGGATCGGCAGCAGGGCCTGGAACTCCGAGTCCCTGGCCAGCTTCGCCGTGCCGAGCGCGGAGTCCCCCTCGACGATGAACAGCTCGCTCCGGTCGTCGGCGGACCGGCAGTCCACCAGCTTGGCCGGCAGGGTCGAGGAGGCCAGGGCGGACTTGCGCCGCTGGTTGTCCCTGTGCTCGCGGGCCGCGATCCGGGTCTTCGCCGCGGCGGCCACCTTCTCCAGCACCGCGCGCGCCTGCTGCTTGGCTTTGCCGCGCCCGGAGAAGTACGCCCGGAGCTGCTCGGTGACCACCTGCGCGACGATCCGGGAGGCGGCCGGGGTGCCGAGTACCTCCTTGGTCTGGCCCTCGAACTGGGGCTCCGGGAGCCGCACCGCGACGACGGCGGAGAGCCCCTCGGTGACGTCGTCCTTGGTGGCCGGCTCGTCGCCGTTCTTCAGCAGCCGCACCGCGCGCAGTTGCTCGTTCAGCGCCCGCACCAGTGCCCGCTCGAACCCGGTGACGTGGGTGCCGCCCTTGGGCGTGGCAATCACGTTGACGAACGACCGGCTCACCGCGTCGTAACCGGCGGTCCAGCGCAGCGCCACGTCCACCAGCAGCTCGCGGTCCACCTCGGTGGGCACCATGTGGCCCTGGCCGTCCAGCACCGGGACGGTCTCGGTGAAGCTGCCGGACCCGCCGAGCCTGATCACGTCGGTGACCGGTTCCCCGGTGGCCAGTTCCGCGCAGAACTCGGCGATCCCGCCGTCGAACCGGAACACCTCTTCGTGCGGCCCGTCCGCGGGCCGCTCGTCCACGACCCGGATGGCCAGCCCGGGCACCAGGTAGGCGGTCTGGCGGGCCCGCTGGATAAGCGCCTCCAGGCTCCAGTGGGCGTCGCGGACGAACACCTGCGGGTCCGGCCAGAACCGGATCCGGGTCCCGGTCACCTTCTTCGCCACCCGGCGGACCTGGGTCAGGCCCTTGCGCTGCTTGAAGGCAGCATCGGGGCCGGGCCCGGCGAACTCCCCCGGCACGCCACGGCGGAAGCTGGCCGCCCACTCGTGCCCCTCGCGCTCCACGCTCACGTCCAGCCGGACCGCCAGCGCGTTCACCACGGACGCCCCGACGCCGTGCAGGCCGCCCGAGGCGGTGTAGGAACCGCCGCCGAATTTGCCGCCCGCGTGCAGCCGGGTCATGACCAGTTCCACGCCGGAGAGCCCGGTCTTCGGCTCCACGTCGACCGGGATGCCGCGCCCGTTGTCGCGCACCTCCGCGGACCCGTCCGGGTGCAGCACCACCTCGATGCTGGTGCAGTGGCCGCCCAGCGCCTCGTCCACCCCGTTGTCGATGATCTCCCAGAGGCAGTGCATCAGCCCGCGGCCATCGGTGGAGCCGATGTACATGCCGGGGCGCTTGCGGACGGCCTCCAGGCCCTCGAGCACGGACAGGTGGCGAGCCGTGTACCCGTCGGCGGCGGGGCCCCCGGCGCGGGAGCGGGTCACGGCAGGTTCGGCAGTCACGGCTTCTCCTCGGCGGGGATCCGGGGGCTCGGCCCCCGGGATAACACTGCGGGCCGCTGCGAAGCCGACCGAAGGTCGGCAAGCAGGATTCGGCGTCTCGGATGGCGGCGGCCGGAGCACCCCCGAACCGTCTCCACGGAATGCTAGCCCGACCCGCCGACAACCCACGACAGCCACGCCGCCGGACACACAGGGTAACCTCGGATAAAAAGGTGGAATACTGTGAGTAGCGAGACACCTGAGACTTGCAAGACCGGCGTTCGCTCTTGGCGTAGCTGAGCCGTAGCTGGGAACGTCACAGGTCTACCCCTTGTTTGGGTAGTAGATGGAACGCGGGTGACGGCGCGGGAGCCGCGCCGGTGGTACGACGCGAGGGAGGCGACATGACCGGAGCTATGGCCCCTGTAAAGCCGCTCAGTGCGCTGGACCTGTGCGACCGTTGCGGCGCCCAGGCATACGTGCGCGTCGTGCTCCCTGGAGGTGGAGAACTTCTGTTCTGCGCACACCACGGGCGGCAGCACGGCGAGGCGCTGGCGCTCATCGCCACGGAGATCCAGGACGAGACCGACCGCCTGTCCCCGGACAAGGCCGAGGCACCCAGCCGCTGAGCTGAGGGCCTCGCAGACGGCCTTACCCGCTAGGCCAGCACGTCCTAGTCCAAGTAGTCGCGGAGGACCTGGGAACGCGACGGGTGGCGCAGCTTCGACATGGTCTTGGACTCGATCTGGCGGATCCGCTCCCTGGTCACCCCGTAGACCTTGCCGATCTCATCGAGGGTCTTGGGCTGGCCGTCGGTGAGGCCGAACCGCATCGAGACGACACCGGCTTCCCGCTCGGACAGGGTGTCAAGCACCGAGTGCAGCTGCTCCTGCAGCAGCGTGAAGCTCACCGCCTCGCCCGGCTGGATCGCCTCGGAGTCCTCGATCAGGTCGCCGAACTCGCTGTCCCCGTCCTCGCCGAGCGGGGTGTGCAGCGAGATCGGCTCCCGGCCGTACTTCTGCACCTCGATGACCTTCTCCGGGGTCATGT